>CXWL01022694.1_pt1 | contig 21132 bp, 21 predicted proteins | sample 590931 | NCBI WGS metagenome assembly CXWL01 (sample SAMEA3498368, study PRJEB10139) | groundwater metagenome | biome: water well; material: biofilm material | place: Germany | collected 2015-04-27 | reverse complement strand
GGCCGGAAGCCGCATTGAAGACGACGCCAGCGGGCGTATCCAGCAGCGGCGGACCGTCGGCGCCCTGGCCACCAAAGAGGTAGCGGCCGGCGCCGTCGCTGCGGTTGGCCACCGCCAGCAGGTCGTCGCGCAGGCCGCGCAGATGCTCACCGATGATGCGCCGCTCGCTGTCGGTGTAGGTGCCGTTGCCGGCACTCACGAGGAGTTCGCGCGCCTGCTGCAACAGCTCGCCGCCATCGCCCAGGGCGCTCTCGGCCAGTTGCATCGAGTTGCGGCTGGCGTCCAGCGCGCGCTGCTGGGCCTGGGCGCGCGACGCGGTGGCCAGCGCCCGCTCGGCCTGTGCCGCGGCGGCGGGGTCGTCGCTGGGCCGCAGCACGCGCTTGCCGCTGGTGAGCTGCTCCTGCGAGGCGCTCAGCGCCTGCTGGCGGCGCTGCAGGTTGGAGACACTCGATTCGAAGGCGTAGTTGGAGGCAATGCGCATGGCGGCTCGGTAGCGGGTTGATGTGGACGTCTTCGTTGATCCCGGGCGCTGCCCCGCATCATGAAAGTCAGCGCGCTGCCACCTGCAGTAGCGTGTCGAACAGCGACTGCGCGACCTGCAGCACCTTGGCTGCCGCCTGGTAGCTCTGCTGGTACTGGATCAGGCGTGCGGCCTCCTCGTCCAGGTTGACACCGTCCTGCGAGCTGCGTGCGAGCTCGGCCTGCCCGGCCACCGCGTCCGAAATCGCCGCCGCCGATTTGCCGCTCTGCGCCCGCACGCCGACGTCCGCGATGGCCTGTGCCCAGGCATCGGTGGCCGTGTGGCCGGACACGATGGCGGTGTCGCGCAGCGCCAGCAGCGCCAGTGCGTTGCCGTTGTTGGTGGCCAGCGCCGAGACCGGCGTGGGTTCGATGGTGACGATGTCCCCGCTGCGCGGCACACCCGCGAGTTGCAGGGTGAAGCCGTTGATATCCAGCGGCGGTGTCGGCACCGGCTGGCCGGCCTGCCAGGTGGCGGTGCCGCTCGTGACCAGCGCATTGCTGGCGTCGAACACCTCCCAGGTGTAGTCGCCGCTGTCGTTGGTGAAGGTGATGCGTGTCGAGGCGCCCGGCACCGGCAGCGGTGCGGCGGTGACAACCAACGAGGCCACGCGCACGGTGCCGGTATTGGCCGGGCCGGTGGTGCCGATCAGCGGCGAGGCCGCCGCCAGGTCGCGTGGATCGTCGAGCAGGCGCGACATGCCGTTGGCGGCGCGCGCCACCGGCTGCAGCAGGTAGCGGTCGCCGGGTTGCGGGGGGGGCACGCCAAAGTCGATCTGCATGCCATCCACGACATCGCCGCTGGCCACCGTGGTGGTGCGGCCGTCCTGCAGGCGCGTCAATACATAGGTGCCGGGGTTGCTGGCATCTTCGCGCAGGTCGTAGTCGCTGGGCCGCAGCGCGCTGGCGTCGGTGATGGTGAGGGTCACGGTGGCCAGCGGATTGCCGTTGACGTCGCGCGCATTGGCGGCATTCGGCAGGGCCTGTGCCGGCCCCATCGCAAACAGTGCCGAGGACGCCACCTGGCCCAGCGGCGGCAGCAGGTTGAGGCCACGCAACTGCTGCTGGTTGACCGCACCGCCGACGGCGGCCGCGAGCTGGCCGACCAGGTTGCGCGCGGTCGCCAGATCGTCGTTCTGGAAGCGCAACAGGCCGGCAATCGACCCACCGCCGAGTGCGTTTTCATCGAGTGTGCGCTGCACGCCGCCTTCGCTCACGCCAACCGCCGACCTTGACGCGTCGCTCGGGTCCTGCATCACCTGCAGGCTGGCGGCCTCGGCGCCCAGCACCAGGCGCTGGCCACCGCCGACAAAGATCGCCATCGTGCCGTCATCGGCTTCGACACGGCTGACCTTGACGTGCGTCGAGAGCTGGCTGATCAGGCGCTCGCGCTCGTCGAGCAAGTCGTTGGCGGGCTGGCCCAGGCCGCGCAGCGCGGCGATGCGCTGGTTGGCCTGCGCGATGCCCGTCGCCAGGCCATTGATGGCGGCCACCGCCGACTTCAGATCCGAGTTGATCCCGGCCTGCACGTCGTCCAGGGCCGTGCCGGCCTCGTCGAAACGCGCCGCCAGCTCAGCAGCGCGCGCCAGCACCACCTGGCGCGTGGCCATGTCGGCGGGCCGGCTGGAGAGATCCACCATCGCATTCATCAGCTCGCTGGTGGCGTGGCCCAGGCCCATCTCGCCGGGCTTGAAGACCGTCTCCAGCCTGCGCAGCTGCTCCGAGCGCGTGGCGTCCATTGCCGACAGCGCCCGTGCGCCGGCCGCCTCACGCGTCAGAAATTCGTTGTGCGAGCGGGTCACCGTCGTCACATCGACACCGCGGCCGAAGAAACCAGCGCCAGTAAATTGACCCTGCGCCGTGGCCAGGTTGACCTGCTGGCGCGAGTAGCCGGCGACGTTGGCGTTGGCGATGTTGTGGCCGGTCGCCTGCAGGGCGGCATAGTTGGCGGCCATGGCCTTGATGCCCATGGACATCAGTGGTGACGTGCTCATCTTGTCCCCTAGGCCAGCGAGCGCTGCAGCCGCAGCGTGGTGTTGATGACGCGCGTCAGCTTGTCGGCGTACGCCGGGTCGGTGGCATAGCCGGCGCGCTGCAGACCCTGGGCGAAGACGGCGGCGTTGCTGGCTTGCGGGTCTGCGCCTGCGCTGGCAGCCTGCGTCACGCCCTGGTAGCGCGGGCTGGCCTTCATCATCCGCGCGTAGTCGGCAAACGACTCGGCATAGCTGCCGTAGGCGCGGAAGCTGGCCACCACCTTGTGCGCCTTGCCGCCCACGAACTCGGTGGTCGTGACTTCGGCCACCGGGCCCTTCCAGCCGCCCCCGGCCTTGATGCCGAAGAGGTTGTAGGCCGGCGCGCCGTCGGCATGGCGGATCTCCTTGCGACCCCAGCCGGTCTCGAGGGCGGCCTGCGAGACCATGAAGGTGGCCGGGATGCCGGTGGCCAATTCGGCCTCGCGCGCGGCGGCGCTGTGCTGCTGCACGAAGCCGGCTGCACCGGCCTGCGGGACGCGCGTGGCCGGCGGCTTGGCCGACAGCGGCGCGGGCGTGTTGTTGGCCGAGCCGGTGACGGGTATCGGCCCTGGGGCCAGGCCCATCTGCCGCTCGAGCTGCCTCATGATCGCGTCCGACAACCCGCCCGGGCGGCCGCTGAGCTGGGTCGCGAACTGGGTGTCGAGCATCTCGGTGCTGATCTGGCCGCCGGCGCTGTCGAGCATGCCGCTGCTCATGGTCGAGGCGCGCATCGACTTCATCAGCTCGTTCATGAAGAGCGATTCAAACTGGCGCGCCGCTTCGCGCAAGGCACCCTTGGGATCGCCGGCCGCGCGCGCCTTGAGTGCATCGAGCGAGCGCGTGTCGAAGGCCAGGCCTTGGGCCGCAGTGCTGGCGACGGTGGTCATCAGATGACCTCGATTTCGGCGTGCAGCGCACCTGCGCTCTTCATGGCCTGCAAGATCGCCAGCAGGTCCATGGGCGTCGCGCCGAGCGCGTTGAGCGCCTTCACCACGTCGGTGAGCTTGGTGCCCACCGGCATGTTGATCAGCGAGCCGCCCTGCTGCGTGATGGCGATATCGCTCTTCTCGGTCTGCATGGTCTGGCCCTGGCCAAACGGGTTGGGCTGGCTGACCGAGGGCGTGGTGTTGATGGTCACCGACAGGTTGCCGTGCGCCACCGAGCAGGCACTGATCGTCACCGCATCGTTGATCACGATCGAGCCGGTGCGGGCGTTGAGGACCACGCGCGCAGCCGGCCGCGCCAGCTCGAGCGACAGGTTCTCGATTTCGGCCAGGAAGGTCACGCGCTCGTTGCCCGCCGCCGGCATGCGCACGCGCACGCTGCGGCCGTCCAGTGCCAACGCCGTGCCTTCGCCCTTGGCGCTGTTGATCGCTTCGGCCACGGCGCGTGCGGTCGCGTAGTCGCTGGCCGCGAGGCCGAGCCGCAACGAGTCGCCCTCGCCCAGCGGCGTGGGCACCGCGCGCTCGACGCTCGCGCCATCGGGGATGCGGCCGGCCGCGAGGTGATTGATCTGCACCTTGGAGCCGTTCGCCGAAGCCCCCGCGCCGCCCACGATGAGGTTGCCCTGCGCCAGCGCATAGATCTGGCCGTCGGCACCCTTGAGGGGGGTGGCGATCAGCGTGCCGCCGCGCAGGCTCTTGGCATTGCCGACCGAGGACACGTTGACGTCGATATTCTGCCCGGGCTGGGCAAACGGCGGCAGCACGGCGGTGATCATCACCGCAGCCACATTGCGCGGCTGCATGCTGACGCCGGGCGGCAGGGTCACGCCCATCTGCTGCAGCATGGCATTCAGGCTTTGCGTGGTGAAGGGTGTCTGGGTGGCCTGGTCGCCGGTGCCATCGAGGCCCACCACCAGGCCGTAGCCCATCAGCTGGTTGCTGCGCACGCCCTGCACTGCCGCCACCTCCTTGATGCGCACCGAGGCGGCCACTGGCAGCGGCCACCACAGCGCACTGCTGGCGGCGGCAAAGGCCAGGCCGACGACCCAGCGCAGCAGACGATCGGGGGAGGCATTCATGAGCTTCAGATCGGCAGCAGGCTGAGGAATACGCGCGACAGCCAGCCCACGGCCTGGGCTTCGGCCTGGGCACCGCGACCGCGATGCTCCAGCCGCACATTGGCGATCTGCGCGCTGGGCACGCTATTGCCGGCCTGGATGGCGCGCGGATCGACCTGGCCCGAGAAACGCAGCACGTCCACGTTCTGGTTGACGCCGATCTGCTTTTCACCGGCAATCAGCAGGTGGCCATTGGGCAGCACGCTGCGCACGAGAACGGTGATGGTGCCGCTGAAATCGTTGCTGCTTTCGGTGGCACCCTTGCCTTCGAACTTGTTGCCCGAGCTGCCTTCGGCACCGGCACGCGTGATATTGCTGGCCTTGACACCGGGCAGCGCCGTGATGGCTGCCGACAAGGTGCCCGACTTGTCGATCGAACTGGTGGACTTCTGGCTCGCGCTGACCTTCTCCACGATCTGCACCAGCAGCGTATCGCCGGGGTGGCGCGCACGGTGGTCCTCGAACAGCGGGCGGTAGCTGCCGGCCTGGAAGATCGAACCGTTGAGCGGCGTCGGCGCCGCCGTCACCGCGGGCGCTGGCGGCGCCGTATCGGCGACCTCGACGCGCGGAAAGAGGATGCCGCATGCGCCGAGCAGCGTGGCACTGAGCAGGACAGCGAGCCCTTGGGCAAGACGGGAGATCACGGCGCGCACCTTCACAGCTGGCCCAGCTTCTGCAGCATCTGGTCGGAGGTCTGGATCGCCTTCGAGTTGAGCTCGTAGGCACGCTGGGTGGCGATCATCGACACCAGTTCTTCCACCACATTGACGTTGCTGCCTTCGACAAAACCCTGCTGCAGCGAGCCCAGCCCGGCGCTCGCCGGCGCGCCGGCGTTGGGCGTGCCCGACGCCGCCGTTTCGCCATACAGGTTGCCGCCGCGCGGCTCCAGGCCGGCCGGGTTGATGAACGAGGCCAGTTGCAGTTGGCCCAGCGATTGCGGCGCGGTCTGGCCCGATATCGTGGCGTTGACGGTGCCGTCGGGGGCGATCGTGATGGCCAGTGCGCCGGCCGGCACCGTGATGCCGGGCTGCACCGGGTAGCCGGCGGTGGTGACGAGCGCACCGGCCGCGCTGACCTGGAAGGCGCCGTCGCGCGTATAGCCGGTGGTGCCGTCAGGCAGTTGAACCTGGAAGAATCCCTGGCCCTTGACGGCGAGATCGAGATTGTTGCCGGTCTGCTGCAGGCTGCCCTGGCCGAAGTTGCGCGTGGTCGCCGCGGCGCGCACGCCCAGGCCGACTTGCAGGCCAGTCGGCAACTGGCTTTGCTCCGAGGTGGCCGCGCCTGCCGGGCGCAGGTTCTGGTACATCAGGTCTTCGAACAGCACCCCGGCGCGCTTGTAGCCGTTGGTGCCCACATTGGCCAGGTTGTTGGAGATGGCGTCCAGCTTGGTTTGCTGGCCTTCCATGCCGGTCTTGGCGATCCACAGCGAACGGATCATGGTCTGGGCTCCTAGTCGGTTGAATTGATCTTCGCCCCGACTGAAGCCCGACCAGCGTTGAATAAGAGGCCGGCATGCCGGCCTTCTTCGAGCGCTGCGCTACTGCGGCGCCAGCAGCTTGGCGGCACCCTGCTCGCGCTGCTCGGCACCTTGCAGCGCCTTCATCTGCTGCTCGAACTGGCGCGCCGCGGCGATCATCGCCACCATCGTCTCGACCGGGCTCACGTTGGAGCCTTCGAGCGAGTTGCTCTGCAGGCGCGCGGCCGGGTTGGCCGGCAGGTCGCCATCGGCCGGGCGGAACAGCCCATCGGTGCCGCGGGCCAGCGCTGCTTCGGGGATCACCAGCTTCAGTCGCCCGGCCTGCTGCGGCCGGCCGTTGCCCACGCTGGTGGTGATGCTGCCGTCGGCGGCGATCTCCACCGTGGCGCCCGCAGGCAGCGTGATCGGGCCGCCGTCACCCAGCACCGGCAGCCCGCTGGGGGTCACGAGCTGGCCTTCGGCGCTGACCTGCAGCGAGCCGGCGCGCGTGTAGGCCTCGGTGCCGTCCTGGCCCTGCACGGCGAGCCAGGCGTTGCCCTGCATGGCCACGTCCAGCGCGCGACCGGTGGTCTGCACGGGGCCCGGCCGGGTATCGTGGCCGACCGTCGATTCGAGCGCATAGACACGTGTGCTGGCGCCGTCGCCGCGCACCGGCACGGCCCGAAAGGCCTGCAACTCGGCGCGAAAGCCCGTGGTCGAGGCGTTGGCCAGGTTGTTGGCCAACGTATCCTGGCGCTGCAGGGTCGCCTTGGCGCCGGACATCGCCAGGTAGATGAGGCGGTCCATGACGGCCTATTCGATCAGCGCAGGTTGACCAGCGTCTGCAAGACCTGGTCCTGCGTCTTGATCGTCTGGGCGTTGGCCTGGTAGATGCGTTGCGCGGTAATCATGTTGACCAGCTCGCCGGTGAGGTCGATATTGCTCTCTTCCAGCGCGCCCGCCTGCAACACACCCAGGTTGCCGTCGCCCGGCACGCCGGCGACCGGGTCGCCCGAGGCATAGGAGCGTGCCCAGGCGTTGTCGCCGACCGGCTGCAGGCCCTGCGGGTTGCGGAAGTTGACGATCTCGACCTGGCCCGCGGGCCGCGTCTGGCCGTTGGAGTAGCGCGCCGTGATGATGCCGTTGGACTCCACCGCGATGGCGGTCAACAGGCCGGCCGAATAGCCGTCCTGGCGCATGTCGGTGATGCCATAGGGCGAGCCGAACTGGGTGGACTTGCTGACGTCGAGCAGGATACCGGTGATGGCCAGCGTATCGGCACCTTGCGCGTTCGTGCTGGCGGGTACGTCGAACGAGACCGGCGCCGCCGGCGTGGTGGGTGCGCTGCCGTTGGGCGGAAAAGTGATCGTCGTCACCGGCAGCGGCGCCGCGGGTGTGCCGCCCACGGTGACACCGTTGGCGGTGGCATAGACGTTCCACGTGTCGGTCGCCGATTTCTGGAAATAGTAGGTCAGCGCCACCTGCTGGCCCTTGGCATCGAAGACGGTCAACGCAGTGGCGTTGTTGTAGGTGGTGGCATCGGCGTAGTCGATCTGCGGGCTGGCCGCGGGCAAGGTCGTGCGCAGGCGTGCATCGAGGTTCATCTCGACGCCGATCTTCGTCGTCGCCGAAGGGCTGACGCCGCCGGTGGGCAGCTGCAGCGGCACGGCCTGGCCAGGCTGGATCACGCCCGAAGCGTTGGCCGCATAGCCCATCAGTTGCTGCGCCGCGTTGTTGACGATATAGCCCTCGCGGTTGACCTTGAACTGCCCGTTGCGCGAGAAGGTGACCGGGCTCTTGCCNNTTGGCAATGTTGTTGCCGATGATCTCCAGGTTCTTGCTGGTGGCGTTGAGTCCGGAAAGTCCTTGCTGAAAGCTCATGGCGGTGTCCTGGTGCAGTGGGGTCAGTTGAAGGCTTTGATATCGCGGTACGAGACGCTGCCGTTGTGCTGCGTCTCCAGCATCAGGCTGGTGCCGCTGGTGTTGACGGCCGCCACGCGGTCGCGCATCAGTGGCGTGCTGGGCACGGTGATCGTGCCGGCGGAGGCCAGCACGCGGAAGCGGTAGGGCGCACCGTCGGGCAGATCGGCGGCGCGCCAGTTGAAGGCGTGGCGGCCGGCGCCCTGGGTGCCCAGGTCGAGCGTCTCGACGACACGGCCGGCGGGGCTGAGGATCTCCACCTTCACGTGGTCGGCGGTGCCAAGGAGGTCGAAGCCGCCCGCGCCCACGCCGCCCTGCACCGCCAGGCGATCGCCTTGCAGCGTGATCTCGCGGCCGACCAGCGAGGCGCCGGCCAGCGCTTGCAACTGGACGAACTGACCGTTCAGGCCTTCCACCGTGGTGTTGAGCTGTTCGATGCCGTTGACGGTATTGATCTGCGCCATCTGGCTCGTGATCTGCGCGTTGTCCATCGGGTTGAGCGGGTCCTGGTTCTGCATCTGCGTGACCAGGAGCTTGAGAAAGCGGTCTGAGCTGCCGGCTTCGTTGGCGGTCTTGGTGCTCGCGGTGGCGGACGACAGTGCGGAAAAATTGTTGACGGCGGTGGCGGTTGTCATGTGGATTCCTCAGCCGCTCAGGCTTGCCCGATCTGCAGTGTCTTGAGCAGCAGGCTGCGCGCCGTGCTCATGACTTCGATGTTGTTCTGGTACGAGCGCGAGGCCGAGATCATGTTGACCATCTCCTCCACCGGGTTGACGTTGCTGTAGGTCACGTAGCCCTCGGCGTCGGCGCTCGGGTGCTTGGGGTCGTGCACGCGGCGGCCCGGTGTCTGGTCTTCGCTGATGGTGGAAACACGCACACCGGCAGTCGCGTCGCGCTGGCCGGGGCTGCCCATCAGCGCGGTCTGAAAGACCACCTGGCGCGCCTTGTAGGCACTGCCGTCGGGGCCGGCCACGGTATCGGCGTTGGCCAGGTTGGAGGCCACCACGTTGAGGCGCTGGCTCTGCGCGCTGACCGCGCTGCCGGCGACATCGAAGATCCGGAACATGCTCATTACTTACCCCTGGTTGTGGCTCTTCATCGCGTCCAGTTGCGTGCGCACGCTGGCGTTGATGAAGCGCAGGGTCGATTCGTACTTGACGGCGTTCTCGGCAAAGGCCGCGCGCTCACGGTCCATATCGACCGTGTTGTTGTCGAGCTGGGTCTGGGTGGGCAGGGCGTAGCGCAACTGCGGCGCGGCGCGGCTGCCTGAGGCCATGACCCCGCCGGCGATGCCATCGCCGACGCTGGCCTCGCCGCTGGCACTGCGCAGCGCTGCGGCAAAGTCGAAGTCGCGTGCCTTGAAGCCGGGCGTATCGGCGTTGGCGATATTGCCGGCGATCAGCCGCTGGCGCTCGGCGCGCAGCACCAGGGCCTGGCCGTGGAAATCCAGCGCAGCGGTCAATCGGGGGATCATTGCTAGCTCCTTCGTGGCGCAGCGGGCACTCGGGCCACGCTGGTCATTCTGGGCAAGCGGCGCCAGGACATGAGTGCAAATAGAGCCGCATAACGCCGCCATTTCCAACCCTTGCCGATGGCACTGGTCGTTACAGTCGGCTGCGTGAACAACCGCCCCGCCCTTGCCGCTTGCATCTCAGGCCTCTTGTGCGCCGCCACGCCGGTGTGCGCCCAGGTCACCGCTGACGCGGTGGCCCAGGCGGTGGCGCTGGCCAGCCAGGCGGCCGCGGCGCTGGCGCCGCCGGGCGCGCGCATCCACGCTGTCGCGGGTGCGCTCGACGCGCGGCTGCAGCTCGCCCCCTGCGCCCGCATCGAATCCCATCTGCTGGCCGGCGTGCCGGCCTGGGGTGCCACACGCGTCGGTCTGCGCTGCACGCAGGGCACGGCCGCCTGGAAAGTCTCGCTGCCGGTCACCGTGCAGGTCTGGGCGCCGGCTGCGGTGGCCCGTGCGGCCCTGCCGGTGGGGGCGCGCGTCGATCTCTCGCAGCTCACCCTCGCCGAGGTCGACTGGGCCGCCACCACGGCACTGCCCTACGCGAGCACGCAGCCGCTGGCGAGCCGCGTGCTGGCCCGGCCGCTGGCCGCTGGCCAGCCGCTGCGCCGGGGCGATCTGCAGCCTCAGGTGTGGTTTGCACTCGGTGAAACCGTGCGCATCGTGGCCACCGGCGCCGGGTTTTCCATCAGCGCCGAAGGCCAGGCCCTGACCCCCGGCCTGGAAGGCCAGCCGGCGCGCGTTCGCACCGAAGGTGGCCGCGTGCTGGTCGGCCGACCGGTGGCCGACCGGCGCGTGGAAGTCAACCTGTGAACGAGACCCGACCTGGCACGCCCCGCATCCAGGGGGGACGGGTGAAAATCTTGCCTGCGGGCCTAAAGTTGGTTGCCCTGCCGTCCGATAGTGCGTTTATGTCCTTGGGTCAGCACCCCTGCCGTGCGCCTGACAGGAGTTCATCATGAAGATCGGTCCTCTCGATACCAAACCCATCCCGACGCCGGCCCCGGTCGAGCGCAAGAAATTGCCAGCGCCGATGCCGATGGAGACTGGCGCCGAACCGAGCGCGCAGGTGGCGTTGTCGCCCGCCGCAACCCTGCTTTCGGGCCTGGCCGCAGACCCGGCGTTTGACAGCGCCAAGGTGGATCGAATTGCAAAGGCCATACGCGAGGGCAAGTTCACCGTCAACGCCGACGCGATTGCCACCAAGTTGATCGTCAACGCCGAAGAGTTGCTGGGCCGCAAGATCAACTGAGGTCCGCGGCAACCATGATGATCGCCCCCGACGAACGTCGCGCTGTGCAGCAGGCGGCTGAGTTGGAGCGCCCGCTGCAGGCCGTTGAAGAACGTCTCGCGGCGCTGGCCGTCGCCCTGCATGAACAAGACGCCCCGGCGGTGGACCGCGTGGCCGCCGAGTTGCATGTCGCGCTGGCCAGCGCCGTCGATCATTTCAGCCTGGCGGCGCGCGCGGGTGGCGTGCCGGCGCCGCTGCGCCAGCGCCTGGCGCTGGCCGGCGGCCAGGTCGCTGCCCAACGCGAAGCGCTGGCACGTGCCACCGCCTCGCTGGACCGTGCCATCGACGTGCTGATCCCGCGCCTGGTGCCGGCCACCCTGTATTCGGCCTCGGGCGGCGCCGAGCGCGCCACGGCCCCGGGCGGTGGCCTGCTGGCCTGAAGTTCAGGCGCCGGCCAGCATGCCGGCAAAATCGCTCGCGAAGCGATGCGCGTCGCCCGGCCAACGCGCCGACAGGTAGTTCCCGTCGCGCACGGTGAAGCCGGCCTCAAGCTGGCCTGGCGCATCGCGCCGCAGTGCCATCGGCCCGCTGATGAAGTCGGCGCGCTGCGCCAGCGCAGCGCTGACTTCGTCCTGCACCGTCGTCGGATAGGTGCGGTAGTAGCGGCCCAACCACAAGGCGGTGAGGGCCCAGCCCGTCAGCTCCAGCGGCCGGGTCAGCGCGGTGGTACGCCTGCCGAACAGCACCGATCGACCGTCGGCCGCACGCGACCGCGCCGCCAGCACCACGCCGTGGCAGATCGCCCCGACCGGCAGGCCGCGCGCAAACGCGGCGGCCACCAGGGCCTGCAGCGACGCGGATTCGAGATAGGTCCGCATCCCGGGTGCGTGGCCACCCGGCAGCAGCAGGCCATCGTGGTCGTCGGCGCGCAGTTCGTCGTGGCGCAGCGGGTGCAGGAAGGCGGGGCTGGTGGCCATCTGGCCCCAGGCACGCAGGCCATTGGCGTCGGCCATCAAGAGCGGCTTCAGGAGGCCCAGGCCGTGGCCGGTGAGCATGCGCGGGTCGGCACGTCCGGGCCGGCCGTCAGGGGTGGCGAAGCGCACGCTGCAGCCGCGCTCGGTGAGCGTCTGCCAGGGTACGGCGGTCTCGGTGGGATCGAAGTCGTGGCTCGGGATGACGACCAGGACGCTGGTCATGGCGGCTTGGCGACCGGCCCAACGCCCGCCGCCAGACCCTGCAGTTGCCGTTGCTCGGCGGCGATGGTCTGGGTCAGTTGGGCGCACGGCGGCCCTGCCGGCGTGGGGGCCGACAGCACCGTGTACAAGGTGTTGAGCCTCTCCGCCGTGGCTTGCAGCGGCACCGCCAACGCCGGCCGCGTGGCGACGCTGCCGCGCAGCTCGTTGAAGCTGCGCACCAACTCGTTGTAGGCCTCGGCCGCCGCGGCCATGCAGGCGGCGGGCGCCGGGGGGGCCGCTGGTGCCGTTGCCGGCGCCGACGTGGCGATGGCCGCGCGCAGCGGCGCCGATGCGGTGGTGGCCGCGCGCTGCGGCGCCGATGCCGCAGCGGTCGCACCCGCAGGCTGCGCCCGCACGCGCTCCTGGGCGATCGCCTGGGCCAGCGTCTCGCACTCGCGCAGCGTGCCACCCGATTTGGCCACTTCGTCGCGCAGGCGACGCAGGCGCAACTGGGCATCGTCGTACTCGGCCTGGCCGACCTTCAGCCCGCGCGCCGCCGCACGCTCGCGCCAAACCCGGGCGGCCTCGCCATAGGCCTCCACATTGGCCGACCGGCAGGCGTCAGTGGCCGGGGCCGAGGCCGCGGCGTCGGCGTTGGCCGCGCGCGGATCTGGGGCGATGCGCTGCAGCCGTTCTTGCTCGGCGGCAATCAACTGGGTGAGATGTTCGCACTCGCGCAGCGATCGGCCGTCGCGCGGCTGTGCCGCCCGCAGGCTGCCCAACTGCACGTCGAAGGCCTGAAGCCGGGCCACTGTGACGGGGTTGAGACGGCTGCGTTTCTGGGCCGCCTCAAAGGCCTGTACCAGATCGGCCAACGATTGCCGGTTGGCCGCCGAGCAGCGCGCCACAGGCGTGTCGGCTGCACCAGGTCTGGGCGCGACGATGGCGGCAGGCCCCTGGGCCCGCACATCGCCCAGGGCAAGCAAAGCAACACCAACAATCATCGACCTCGCACATACCGCGGGCGGCTTCATCAGGTGGACCTTTCCAACCCGCAACTACTGGGCGGCAATGCGCCGGGGAGGCCGGGTCGATGCCGGCCTGCGGCGCAGTCTGCCGCGCCCACCGTCCAACGAAAGGCGAACAAACCCTTACAGATGACGCGCTGGTGAGCGCGGCGGGGCCAGCGACCGACTTGTACTCAAGTTACGGCGCAGCGAAGACCCGCTTGAGCAGCTTGACCCAGCTCAGCCGCACTGGGCGGCCGGCAGCGGCCCGCAGGTGGACATGATTGCCGCCTGGCGTCTGGGTATGGGCGCACACACCACGGCACCGCGTGCAAGACAGCGCTGCGCGGCGTGCGCGGCAGGATCAGCGTCGACGCCGGCGCGCAATCAAGCCGCAGGCGGCCAGGCCCCCAAGCCACATGGCATAGGTGGCGGGCTCGGGTACCGGCCCGACCAAGGCCAGCGTCAGGTTGTTGACGGTGGTGAAGGCATCGCCAACCGCGGGCTGGTCCACCAGGACCACCATGCTCACGAGCGGGCGATCGGAAACGAATCCCATGAAACTGCTGGAGTTCGTATTGGTCAGGGTACGCGAGAGCGTGTTGAGGCCGTCGAAGGCCTGCAGCGTCACGCTCAGGCCAGCGAGCAGGTTGCCGTCAAAGTCGGTGCCGAAGAACTGACCCGCGATGCCGTACACCGGCGTGACGAAGTCGTAGAAGAACACGTGCTCAGCGGGCGACGCGGTGGACAACCAAACATCTGAGACGGCACCTACAAAGAAGATGCCGTCAAACTGGGCATCGGCGCTGTAGCCATAGGCCCCCGCGCTGGCCACGTAGGGGAAGACGGGGCCTCCGAGGGGCTGTTCATCAAAGGTATCGGTGGCAGGGGCCAAAACCGCGGCCAGGAATCCGGCCTGGGTCGGGTATGCGGTGAGCGCGGCCTCGGCAGTTGCCGACAGCGCGCACAGGGCAGCGAGGACGAATGGTCCGATCCGAAAACCGAGTGGCTTGTTCATGTGCATCCCTTTTTGTGTCTTTGAATCGGCAGACCGAAGTGGTCAGGCCGCTGCAAAGTCATTATGGGTATGCCGAGAACGCCTGCCCCCCCCGCGTTCCAGGGGTCGACGCGAGGTAGCTGGTAACCATCAGTGGAGCATCGTGAGTGGCCGGGGACCGGGAATCCAAACGCCCTCCTTCGCGCCCATGCCGACCCCGGCACCGCACTTGATACCGCACTTGATACCGGCGAAAGATCCGGGCTAGAACCTGAACGCCAGCCGCAGCCCGCCCCAGTGGCGGCCGTTCACCGTGATCGGGGCAGCGGCTTCCTTCATCACCACGAAGGTGCCCCCGCCCATGTCGCGGCGGTAGGTCTGCAGCAGGAACGGGCGCTGGTTGCGCGCCGATGCCAGGCCCGTGCGGTCATTGAAGATGCGGCGGTTGCGGCAGTTGGCGGTATTCCACACCAGGTCACCGGCGCGCTGCGGGTGGTTGTATTTCTGGTTGTGGCAGGCGACGTAGCCGTTGCGGTCGACGGCGATGCAATAGACCACCTTGTCCGACATCCCGAGCAGCTTTTCCTGCACCTGCGGAAATAGCCGGTCGGCCAGCGCGATGTAGCGCGTGCTGTGCTGCGCCGGGCTGCTTTGCGGGATCGGCCGGTAGCTGTCGTCAAACAGGTCCTGCGCGCTGATCGCCTGCGTGCGCAGCGCGTCATCCAGCAACTTGCCTATCTGCATGGCGGCCTGCTGCGCGGCGCGGATGTAGGGCGTGTCCTCGGTCTCGTGGCCGGATTCGGCCACGTCTTCGATGAGTTGCTCGGAGATGCGCAGGAAGGTCTCGGTGCGGGTCAGCGCCGCCTCCAGGGCGCCCGTGGTGTGGCGCATTTCGGCTTCGATGCTGCTCATCTGCCCACCCAGGCCGCCGCAGACCTCGCGGCTGCTCTCGCTGGCCTGGTGGATGCGGTGCACGCCCTGCTCAACCAGGGCCAGGGCGCGGTGCACGGCACCCTGCTTGTCGGCCGCACCGTCGCGGCGTATCTCGCGCGCCAGCGCCCCGATGCGGGTGTCCAGCCGGCTCACGGTGCCCATGATTTCCTTGGACGAGCTCTCGACCTTGGCGGCCAGGTCCTTGACCGCATCGGCGACCACGCCGAAGCCGCGCCCGGCCTCACCCGCGCGCTTGGCTTCGACCGATGCGTTGAAAGCCACCAGCCGCGTCTGCAATGCGATCTGCGTGATCTGACCGGCGGCGTCGGACACCTGGCGCAACGATTCGACGATGCCGCCGACCTCGGCGCCCACCGCCTGCACGGCGTCGCCGACCTGCGCCACGGCCTGCAGTCCCAGGCCGGTCTCGCTGGCGATGCCCGCCTGCGAGCGCACCACTTCCTGCAGCTGCTGCGCCAGCGCCTGCACCGCGGCGGCCTGCGCCGTGGCCACCTTGTGGGTGTCGTCGAGCACACCGCGCACCTCGGCCGCCTCACGGCCCAGCGTGGACGCGCGCTTGCTGATCTCGGCGATGACTTGCGTCGTGTCGGGCGGCGGTGCGGCGGCCGGCGCCGCCGGCGCTGCGGGGGCACGCCTGAAGGCGGTAAACATCGGGTGCGGCTGCGCTTCGGTGCGGGGATCGGCCTACCACTCGCGCAGCCGGGTGCGCAGGCGCGCGATCGACTGGCTGTGCAACTGGCAGACCCGGCTTTCGGTGACACCCAGCACGGCGGCGATTTCCTTCAGATTCATATCGTGCTCGTAGTACATGCTCATCACGTACTGCTCGCGCTCGGGCAGGTTCTTGATGGCCTCCACCAGCGCCTCGCGCATGCGCTGGTCCTGCAGCCGTGCGATCGGGTTGGCGTCGGCGTCGGCGACATGGCGGTCGAGGAAGTTGTCGTCGCCCTCGTCGCCGCTCATATCTTCCAGATAGATGAGCTGGGTGCCGCGCACCTTGCCCAGCAGGGACTGGTATTCGGTCAGCGAGAGACCCATCTCGCGCGCGATCTCGCCCTCGCTCGGGGCGCGCCCGAAACGCTGCTCGAGCTTGTGCATGGCAGCTTCGATGCTGCGCTGGTGGCGGCGGTCGCCACGGCTCATCCAGTCGTTGCCGCGCAGCTCGTCGAGCATCGCGCCGCGGATGCGCTGGGTGGCAAAAGTCTCGAACTGCACGCCCTGGCTGGCGTCGAAGCGTGTCAGCGCGTCGGACAGCCCGATCATGCCGACCTGGATCAGATCGTCCAGCTCCACGTTGGCCGGCAGCTTGGCGATCATCTGGTGCGCGAGGCGGCGCACCAGGGGTTGGTACTGCTTGAGCAGCGCTCCGGCGTCGAGTTGTCCCTTGGCGGTATACATGTGTCGGCCTCTATCGGAAAGCGGATCGGGTCGGGGGCGGTTCGGAGCGCGGCGGCGCCGGCCGCGTGTCTGCGGGGGCCAGCGGCGTATCGTCGAGTGCAAGCTGCGCGGCCAGCAACCGGGTCAGCGCAGCGTCAGGGGGCTCAGCGGGGTCGCCGGCGGGATCGATCAGGGCGGTGTGGCGCAGCACGGCACCCAGAAAGGTATCGGCGCAACCCGCCAGGCTGCCGGCGATGGCCGCCGCGCGAGGCGACTGTGGCGCCGCGGCCAACAGCAGATCGAAAGTCAGCAGCCCGCAGCGCTGCGCCAGCAACTTGCAGTTGGCATAGGCGTGTTTGATGCTCTCAGGGTGATCGGCGCCGATCAGCAGCGGACGTGCGGCGCGGCGCTTGAAGATGCGCGCCAGGTCCGGCCCGTCAGCGTGCAGCAGGATCACCTCGGCCTGGGGCGCCGCCTGCTGCAGCGCGTCGAGCAGGCCCGCGGCCGAGCCCCGTGTATCGATATAGGCCATGGGCAGGCCGCGTGCCGGCAGGTACGACACCTGCGCCGACAGGCGCTCGATGCAGGCCGTCAGGTCCACCGCCGCCAACTCGTTGGGCGGCGGCGACGCCGCCCCGGCGTCCACCACCAGCACCTGGCGGCCCTGGGCGGCCAGCACGGCAGCCAGGCGGTCGAGCACGGCGCCGCTGAACGGCACGTGCGGATTGGCGGCCAGCGGCAGCACGTGCCGGCGCTGGCCAGCGAAGAGCCGGCGCAGCCCGTCGGCCTGGTCCAGCGGGACCGGGTTGGAAGCGGCGTAGAAATCGCGCATCGCGGGATCAGGGTCTGTGAAGGTGTGAATCACGCCTCTCAGGCGTGCGCCGCCATGCCGGGCGCCGCCGCCGCAGCCATCGGCAGGCCGGCAAAGATCAGGCCCACGTCGCTGTCGTCGAGCCGCCAGGCCGGGCCACCGCCGCCCTTGAGCGCGCGCTGCACCAGGGCCTGGGCCGACAGGCGGTGCCAGTCTTCGGGCACGCGCTGGCCGTTGGCCACGGCCAGCACCTTGAGCTTGTGGCGGACCATCGAGTCGAGCGCCGGCCCAAGCTTCACGGCTTCATCAAGCTTGGACAGGATCAGCCCGCGGCAGCCCGGTGCGGCGTAGGCGGCGAGCTGGTCTTCGATGGTCTCGCCCTGCGCCGAGGCGTTGACCACCAGCAGCCGGTTGATCGTGCGGTGCGAGATCATCTCCAGCAAGTCGCGGGTGCGGCTGTCGCGCTGGGCCATGCCGGCGCTGTCGATCAGCACCATGCGCTTGCCCGAGAGCAGATCCAGCAGGTCTTCGAGCGAAGCGCGGTCGTGCGCGGTGTGCACCGGCACGCCGAGTATGCGGCCGTAGGTGCGCAGTTGTTCGTGCGCCGCCACGCGGTAGGCGTCGAGCGTGATGAGGCCCAGGTTGGCGGCGCCGTGGCGCGCGGCAAACGCCGCCGCCAGCTTGGCCGTGCTGGTGGTCTTGCCGACGCCCGTGGCGCCGATCAGCGCGTAGATGCCGCCGGCGTCTTCCAGTGGCGCCTCGCGCTCTGCGGTGACGAGATTGCGCTCCAGCACGCCGGCAGCCCAGGCCAGTTCATCGACATCGGCGGGCAGGCTCTCGGCGAGTTTGCGGATCAGCGCGGGCGAGAAGCCGGCGTCGAGCAGCTTCTGCGCCAACTGCGCCTGGCGCGGCTGGCGTTGCAGTTTTTCCATGAAGGCGAGCGCGCCAAAGCGCTGCTCGATGAGGCCGCGCATGGAGCGCAGCTCGGTCATCATTTCGATCTGGTCGCCGCGCCCGGCGAGGGTCGGCGTGGCCACCGTGGCCGCGCCGGGTGCGGGGGTACTGGCACGGGCCGGTGGCGGCAGGCTCACCTCGTCGCGCAGCACCGGCACGTCATGGTGCGCCACTTGTGCTGACGCCATCGCCGGTGTCTCGCGGTGGGCGGCGGCGTGGCGCGTGCGCGCGGCTTCGATCGGCGCCACCACGGTCGGCGCAGGCCGGCTCGGCGCCACCGAAGCCTCGGCGGCCAGCTGGGCGTCGCGGCGCTTGAGCATGCGCTGGCGCACATAGTCCTGGAACGACAGCGTGCTCATCTGAAGCTGTTCGACGTCATGCTCCACATCCGGGTCCATGTGCGGCTCCTGGCGCTCGGCAGCGCGCCCGGCGGGCCGGGGCTGCGGCTTCTCGCGCGGGGTGGCCGCGACCACGTGCTCGAGCTGCTGCACGCTCTCGGGCGCCATGGCAAGCACTTCCACGCCTTCGGCGCAGGGGCGGGTGGACATCACGACCGCGTCGTCGCCAAAGGCCTGCCGGACCAGTGCCAGGGCCTCGCGCGAGGTGCGCGCGGTGAAGCGCTTGACGTTCATGCCGTGCCTCCGATGATCGAACCGATGCGGATCGAGTGGGTTTCAGGGATTTCGCTGTGGCTCAGCACCTTCAGGCGCGGCGCCGCTCGGCGCAACAGCCGCGCCATCGGCGCGCGGATGAGGTCAGGTACCAGCAGGCAGGCGGGCAGCCCCAGGTCTTCCTGCCGGCGTGCGTTGTCGGCAGCGTTGCGCGTCAGCGTATCGGCCACGCCAGGGTCCAGCGCCGCGCCGTGCGGCGAGTTGAGAGCCTGCGTCACGAGGCGTTCCAGGTCGGGGTCGAGCGCGATCACGTCGAGCTCTTTCACGGGGCCGTAGATCTGCTGCACGATGGCCGGCGCCAGGTGCACCCGGATGCGGCGCGCCAGCTCGGCGGGGTCGGTCACGGTGGCGGCGTGCTCTGCCAGGCATTCGATGATCGAGCGCATGTCGCGGATATGCACACCCTCTTCGAGCAGAAGTTGCAGGACGCGTTGCAATGTGGCGATACCGACCATCTTGGGGACCACGTCTTCGATCAGTTGGGGGGCCAGTTTGGTGACATGCTCGACCAGCGCCTGGGTCTCCACCCGACCCAGCAACTTGGCCGCATTCACCTGCATCAAGTGTGAAAGATGGGTCGCCACGACGGTGGCGCAATCAACCACCGTAAAGCCGGCCATTTGGGCCATTTCCTTGTGTCGCTCCTCGATCCACACCGCGGGCAGGCCAAAGGCCGGGTCGATCGTCTTTGCGCCGGGCAACAACTGGGTCGCACCGCCCGGGTTGATGGCCAGCAGTTGCCCCGGGTTGGCCTCGGCCTCGCCGACCACGGCGCCGCGCAGGGTCACGCGGTAGACACCGGGCTTGAGCTCGACCAGGTTGTCGCGTATGTGCACCGGTGGCGGCAGGAAACCCACGTCCTGCGCGAACTTTTTGCGCACCCCCTTGATGCGCGCCAGCAGGTCGCCCTGGCGCGCCTTGTCGACCAGCGCGATCAGGCGGTAGCCCACTTCCAGGCCCAGCGTGTCCACCGGCATGAGGTCATCCCAGCTCGCCTCCGCGTTGGCCGGCTGGAGGTCGGCGCCGACGGCGCGCTCGGGCTTCATGGCCGCCGCCCGGCGCTGCTTCATCAACTGCCAGGCCAGCAACGCCAGGCCCGAGGCCACGATCAGGAAGACCAGGTGCGGCATGCCCGGCACCAGGCCCAGCAGGCCCACGATGCCGGCGGCCACGCCCAGGGCCTGCGGCGAGTCGAATACCTGGCCCCGGATCTGGGTGCCGATATCCTGCTCCTTGCCGACCCGCGAGACGACCATCGCCGCCGCCACCGAGATCAGCAGCGCCGGGATCTGTGCCACCAGGGCGTCGCCCACGGCCAATGTGACATAGGCCGTGGCGGCCTGGCCGGCGTTCATGCCGTGCATGGCCAGGCCGATGATGAAACCGCCGATCACGGTGATGAAGAGGATCAACAGGCCGGCCATCGCATCGCCGCGCACGAACTTGCTGGCACCGTCCATGGAGCCAAAGAAGTCAGCCTCTTCGGCAACTTCGGCACGGCGGCGGCGGGCGTCCTTCTCGTCGATCAGGCCCGCGTTGAGGTCGGCGTCGATGGCCATCTGCTTGCCCGGCATGGCATCGAGCGCAAAGCGGGCACCGACCTCGGCGATGCGCTCGGCACCCTTGGTGACGACCACGAAGTTGATCACGACCAGGATCGCGAAGACGATCAGGCCGACCGCAAAATTGCCGCCGATCAGGAAGTGGCCGAAGGCCTCGATCACCTGCCCCGCGGCGCCGGGGCCGGTGTGGCCCTCCATCAGCACGACACGGGTCGAGGCCACGTTGAGCGACAGGCGCAGCAGGGTCGTGACCAGCAGCACGGTGGGCAGCGCCGCAAAGTCCAGCGGCTTGACCATCTGCGCCGAGACCATCATCACCACCAATGCCAGCGCGATATTGAAGGTGAACAGCAGGTCCAGCACGAAGGCCGGCAGCGGCAGCACCATCATCGACAGCATCATGACCACGAAGGCCGGCAGCACCAGCGCCTTGATGGCGTGGGCGCGCGGGCCGCCCTGGGGCCCGAACAGCGCATTCAAGCGGGTCAGCCATGCGCTCACAGTTCAGGCTCCTTGCGTGAATTCGCCGGGTCCAGGTCGGCCGGAATCTCGGGCACCGGCGCCGCCGTGGCCAGCGGCCGGCCGGCGGCCATGGCGTCACGCAATTGGTAGACCCAGGCCAGCACCTGCGCCACCGCACCAAACAGGCGTGCCGGGATCTCCTGGTCGACTTCGGTATGGGTGTAGAGCGCGCGCGCCAGCGGTGGCGCCTGCAGCACCGGCACCTTGGCTGCGCGCGCCAGGTCGCGGATGCGCAGGGCCAGCAGGTCGGCCCCCTTGGCGACCACGCGCGGGGCGGCCATCGATTTTTCGTCGTACTTCAGCGCCACCGCGTAGTGCGTCGGGTTCATCACCACCAGGTCGGCGCGCGGCACCGCGGCCAGCATGCGGCGGTTGGCCATCTCGCGCATGCGCAG
>CXWL01009993.1_pt1 | contig 21133 bp, 24 predicted proteins | sample 590931 | NCBI WGS metagenome assembly CXWL01 (sample SAMEA3498368, study PRJEB10139) | groundwater metagenome | biome: water well; material: biofilm material | place: Germany | collected 2015-04-27 | reverse complement strand
AACGCCGACACCGCCAGCCTCGCCGACGAGCCGACCGCCGTCTCGCCGTCGGGCGCCCTCGCCTGGGTGCGCAGCTACGGCACGCCGTTGCGCTCCGCCACCGCCAGCGCTCCGGTCCTCGGCAACGCCCTCGCCGCCGCGCGCCGCGTCCTGGGCGCCCGTTGCCTGTTCGCCTGCGGCCTCGGCGACGACGGCCCGGCGGTGCTCCAGATTTCCGGCCCACCGCCGGCCGACGGCGAGCTCGCCGCCGCCGAGCAGGGCGCGCGCAACCTCGGCGGCGCCGGCACCGTGGCCCAGGCCCTCGGGGACGACCAGGCGCTGCTGATCGCGGTCAGCGTCACCTCGCATGGGCCCCTCGCCGTCGGCGCTCTGCTGGCCACGACGCCAACCCGCATCGCCGGCTGGCAACACGACTTCCTCGAGCACCTGGCGGCGCTCCTGGCCACCGCCGATCCCGCTCGGCCCGCCGCTCCATCGCCCGCCGCCGCACCTGCCCGCCCGCCGCTCGCCTTTCCTCCCGACTTCGTCGTCGGCGAGTCCCCGGCCTTCCAGAGGCCTGCTCGACCATCTCCGCGCCACCATGCCCGGCAACCTCGACGTCGTCATCCTCGGCGAGACCGGCACCGGCAAGGAGATCTTCGCCCGCATGGCGCACGCCTCCGGCCCCACCGCCGACGGCCCCTTCGTCGCCATGAATTGCGCCGCCATCCCTGCCGAGCTGCTCGAGGCCGAGCTGTTCGGTGTCGAGGCCCGCGTCGCCACCGGCGTCGACCCGCGCCCCGGCCTCTTCCTCCAGGCCGAGGGCGGCAGCATCTTCCTCGACGAGATCGGCGACATGCCCGACGCGCTGCAGGCCAAGGTCCTCCGCACCCTCCAGGAGCGAGAAGTTCTGCCGCTCGGCGGCCGCCGCCCGCGCAAGATCCGCGTCCGCGTCATCTCGGCCTCGAACAAGGACCTGCCGCGGCTGGTCCAGGAGGGCCGGTTCCGCGCCGACCTCTACTACCGCCTGCGCGGCCTGCAGTTCCACCTGCCGCCCCTGCGCGAGCGCCGCGAGGACATCCCAGCCCTCGTCCTGCACTTCTCCCAGCGCGCCGCCGCCACCTACCATCGCGAAATCCGCGGCGTCAGCCGTCGCGCCCTCGGCCTCCTCACCGAGCACGACTGGCCCGGCAATATCCGCGAGCTCGAGCACGAAGTCGAGCGCGCCGTCCTCCTCTGCTCCGACGGCGGCACCCTGGAGAGCACCCACTTTGGCCCGGTCCGCTACGCCGTCGAGCACCGCGCCGCCAACCGCGACCCGCTGGCCCAGGAGTCCGTAGCCCCGGCGGCAGCGCCGCTGGCGTCAGACGGGCGACCCGCGCCGGGCGGAGCGCCGCGCGGACTAGCTGCCCCTCCAGCGCCCTCGCTCCGGCCTTTGCAGGTTCAGGTCGACGAGCTCGAACGCCGCGCCATCAGCGAGGCGCTCGCCGTGACCGCCGGCAACAAGAGCCGCGCCGCCAAGCTGCTTGGGCTGAATCGCAACGGCCTGGCGATGAAGATGCGTCGACTGGGAGTCGCGTAGCTTTCGGTCACTTCGGCAAGCCGGCGTCCTCGCCAGGGCAGGCCGCTTGGGTATAGTTTCTAATCGTGTCAACCATCGTCTTCAGGGACTTCGAATGGGACGACGCCAAGGCCAGGACCAACCTGAAAAAGCACGGAGTGTCGTTCGAGGAGGCCGCGTCCGTCTTTCTGGATCTGGACTACCTGCTCCTGCGGGACCGCTCCGCCCCCGACCGCTTCGTCGCCTTGGGCTACTCCGACCTGGCTCGTATCCTCTTCGTCGTCCACTGTGAGCGGGCGGAACGACTACGAATCATCAGCGCGCGGAAGGCGACGCGCCAAGAGAGTGCCAGCCATGAACGATCCAAGAGACCTTGAACCTACCGCTGAGTCCCTGGCCGAGATTCCCGAGGTCGACTTCTCCCAGGCGATCCGGCCAAACCGATACGCCAACCTCCGCGGCGACTTCGAGCACGCAGTGTTCCTCGACCGTGAGCTATGGGAGCACTTCGGCAGCGCGGACGGCGTGCGCGAGGCCTTGCGGCTCCTGCTGCGGATCAGCCGCGCTACCGGGCCAGATCGCGCAGCGTGACCGTTGCCCCATGGCTCGGCCGCCTCGCCGGTCAGGTGGCCCAGCGGCGGGGCCGGAGAGCGCACATGAGAGCACTCGCGAGTAGCACGCTCACCAGCAGAGGGCGGCTCACACTTCCCAAAGCCGTCCGGCGAGCGCTGGGCGTCAAGGCCGGCGACAGCCTGGCGTGGGAACTCGACGATCAAGGGCGCCTCACGGTCAAGGCGGGCCGTCCGCACACCCTGGCCGACACCCGGGCCGCCGTCGCCGCTGCCGGCCCGGCAAAGAAACCCGCCAGTCCGCCAACGGTCGCTGACATGAAGGCGGGAATCGCTGCCGCGATTCGACGCAAGCATGCGGGCGGTTGACACCAACGTCCTGGTCCGCCTCCTCGCGGCAGACGACCCGGTCCAGACCGCCAGCGCCGAGGACCTTCCTCGCCGCCGGACCTGCCTGGCGTCTGGGTCCCCACGGTGATCCTGGTGGAGACCGTCTGGGCGCTCACTGCCGTCTACAAGTGGACCGAGCCCCAAGTGGTCGCGATGCTCGACACCGCCACGACCAGCAAGGACTTCAGCTTCCAGTCCATCGAGGCCGTCCGCTCGGCGCTCGGCACTCACCGAACCTGCCAGGCCGACCTTCCGGACTGCCTGGCCCTCGAGGTCGCCCGCACGGAAGGGCACCTCCCCTTCGCCACGTTCGACCGCGCGACTGCCTCGCTGCCGGGAGCTGAGAGTCTCGGCTGAGGGAGGAGGCTTGGGCTTTCCGCCGGTAGTCGAAGGCAGCCCTCAGAACGCGCTGGTGTCTCCGACGCTGCCGAACGAGCTCAGCGGATTGGTCCAGTGTTTCGTGGTCCCGGTTACAGTGTCCGTGGTCGCAATCTCGATTCGACGTTCGACAATGCCCCGTAGAACACCCAGAACTTCCCGTTAACCCCTCGCCCGTCGAGCATCTTAATAACGAGCTCGATGTTGGCGCTGTTGAAGAACCAGAAGTAGGCAGTATCGGAAGTAGGTTCGATAGCTGCCCCGGATCCCGTGCTGCCCTGGAAGTCCCGCCATGTGGCGCTGACGCGAAAGCGCTCCATGTTGAGTAGAACTGGCGGCCGGGAGGCGGAGCACTTCCAATCGCGTAGAGCTTGCCGGCCCCAGACCCGATGTAAATGGCCCGCCTCCACCGATCGCCGGGGAGGAATACACCCACGATGAGGTGAGGAGCTCCCATCTCTTCGAACCGTCCCGACGCTCGTCGGCCGCTGTGACCGCTGCTTGCCTGGGCGCCGGGCACCGCTGCCTGGTTCGCGAGCAGATGTGCTCGCAGACCAGGCATGGCCCTCGGCCTCAGCGTAACCCAGAGTGCACTCCTCTCGACCTGATTCGTTCCCCTGACTGCTGGCCCAGCCTTTGCTCTCCCCCCTAGCGACTCACCAACCACGGAGGGTACGAAACCCATGAGCAAACACGTTCAGGCGGCAGCAGGAACGAGACCGGTCCTCATCGCCATCATCACCGCCCTCGGCAGCGCCGGCGTTCTCGCCGCGACAGATCTCACGCCGATCGCGCTCGACCCCGTGCCGGGCGAGACCTACTATGCAGCGACCATCGGCGACGCCGACAACGACGGCCAGAACGAGCTCGTGGTGAGCACCTGGCCGAGTGGGACTCTGGCGATCTGTGACGTGGGGGGCGACGGCACGATGTCGTGTGCGCACCGGCTGACCCTGCCCGTCGCTGGCTGGGGCTGGTGGTACGTATCCCCCCGAGTGGTCGACATCGACGGCGATGGCGACAACGACATCGTGGCTTGGGCGCGGGTCAACAGCCAGCGCGGGCAGTTGGCGGTGGCGACCTACGCCAACGGGGGCTGGAACTTCGCGACCTACCCCACGCCGGAGACCGACGCGGGCTACTACATGGACATCGGCGACCTCGATGGCGATGGCTTGCCTGACCTGGTGACCACCGACTTTGGCACCAGCTCGCCAGGGGCGGTGTTCATCCTGCGCAACTCCGTCGTGGATCCTTTCTCGTCGGCGGTTCGCCTCGACACTCCGGCGCTGCTCGCCGTGCTGCCGAGGCTCTTCGACCTCGACGCGGACGGCGATCTCGACATCGCCGTGGCCAGCCACCCATGGGGCAACGTTGCCGTCGGGCTGGCCCACAACGACGCCGGTAGCTTCGCCCTCTCGAATCTCGAACCGGGCGACGGCTCGCATTCGCTCGGTATCGGATTCGGCGATGTCGACGGGGACGGCTACGGCGACCTGGTGAGCTCGGCCACCTGGCCCAACACGTACCTCAGCCAGGCCTTCTTGTACCCGGGCGGGGCCAACGGCTTCGGCAACGCGGCGGCCTTCGACACCGGTACCGGGCCGGCTTCCGTGGTCGTCGCCGACCTTGATGCCGACGGCTACGCTGACGTCGTGGTTGATGACACGGTCGACCGCACGCTGAGTGTCTATGCGGGCGGCCCGGCCGGGGTCGGCGTCCGCGAGGTGCTGTCAGCGCCGGCGCTGGGTGCCGTCGACCATGGGCCACGCACCCATCCCGATTCCCTCAGCGTCGGCGATCTGGACAACGATGGCGACGTCGACGTGCTGTTCTCCTGGGAGGGTGTGGTCTTCGTCCGCAACGGCCCGTTGGGCTCGAATCGGGCTCCGACCGCGGTCGCCGGCCCCGACCAGACGTTGCCGGCGGGTGCCGACTGCGCCGCCGAGGCGGCACTCGACGGTCGGGGCTCAGTCGACCCGGACGGCGACCCCCTGACCTACCTGTGGAGTGGCGACTTCGGCAGCCTGGCCGGTCCGACAGCGTTGATCTCTCTGGCGGTTGGGAGCCATCCAGTCACCCTGACGGTGGCGGACCCGGCAGGCGCGGCGAGCAGCGACAGCCTCGTCGTCATGGTGACCGACGCCCAGGCACCGTCGATCGCTTCGGCGACCGCGCAGCCGTCGGTGCTCTGGCCGCCGAATCACAAGATGGTCAACGTCAACGTCGAGGTTCACGCGGCGGACAACTGCACCGCGAGCCCCGCCTGCGCGATCACCTCGGTCGCCAGCTCGGAGCCGGTCAACGGCACGGGCGACGGCGACACTTCTCCAGATTGGAGCATTCTGGACGCCGGCACGGTGGCGCTGCGTGCTGAGCGGGCGGGCAATGGCAACGGGCGGCTGTACACCGTCACCCTCACCTGCACCGACGGAAGCGGCAACCAGTCGTCGAGTGCTGTCGTGGTGACGGTCCCGAAGAACGGCGGTCGCTGATCTCGGCCCCGAACCGACTCCGGGCTCCGGAAGGAGCCCGGCAGTCTCACCGCTCGGACGCCGCGACGGCGAACAGCACGAAACCGCCGATCATGCCGACGCCCCCGAGCGGCGTGATCGCCCCCAGCCAGCGCGGGGCGCCGAGGGCCATGGCACCGAGGGTCAGGGCGAAGATCGCGGCGCCCGAGGCGAGGGCGAGGCCGGCGGCGCGCCAAGCTGCGCCGGTGGAGCCGTCGCGCAAGCGGAGCTGGGCGGTGAGGCCGAGGAGGATCAGGCCCAGACCGCCGGAGAGCAGGTAACGAGCGCCGGTTTCCCACCATTCGAGCGCCGACGGCTCGACCCGGCCGCGCAGCGCGTGGGCACCGAAGGCGCCAGCGGCGACCGACAGCGCCGCATAGCTGGCGCCGAGGGGGATGGCCCACGGCGCGCCGGGAGCGCGGCATGGCCTGGACCTGGCGGGGCCGGGCGCGGAGGGCGCGTCAGGCTCCTGTCTCACGCGATCTCGCCGAGGCGGCGGATCGAGGCGACGCTGGCGGTGGGGATCACGACCCTGGGATGGCGCGGCCAGACGCCGACCGCCGCGGCCTTGGCCACGAAGGCGTCCTTGCTCTTGCCGGCGTCCCCGTCGCGGTGGACGTCGGCGTCGTGGAGGACGACCCCGTGCGCCGCCACTTCGTCGCAACGGCCGACCCAGATCTCCGGCCCGTCGGTGTCGACGACGACGGTGATGCCGTGGAGCTCACCCTTGTGTTGGTGAAAGGTGCCCATTGGATGCCGACGGCAGCTCAGGCGCAGTGCTCGTCGAAGGCGGCCGTCAGGTCGCGCGAGACGGCGCTGGCGTCGCGGCCCTCGATGCGGTGGCGGGGCACGAAGTAGACCAGCTCGCCGTCCTTGAACAGGGCCATCGACGGGCTCGAGGGCGGGACTTCGCCGAAGTAGCTGCGAGCCTTGGCGGTGGCGTCGAGGTCCTGGCCGGCGAACACCGAGACGACGCGGTCGGGGCGGGTGGCATGCTCCAGGGCGAGGCGAACGCCGGGGCGCGCCATGCCGGCGGCACAGCCGCACACGGAATTGACGATCAGCAGCGAGGTGCCGCTCTTGGCCTCGCTCATGAAGGTGTCGACGTCGGCGGCGGTCATCAGCTCGCGAACGCCGAGGCTGGTGAGCTCTTCGCGCATGGGCTTGACGAGCATGGGGCTGTAGGGCATGGGTCGGGTCTCCTGGTGGAAGCTGGTGCAGCGGCGGGGGCCGCGGGCGAAATCGGGCGCAGCCGACGGAGGCTGCTCGGGTGCGGATCTGGGCGGCGCCTTCAGGACGGACGCATGGCGCCGCTGGCGCTGGCGCGCATGTAGACCTGGACGATCGGCGCCAACTGGGCAATGGTGCTCGGACGGTCCAACAGCTCGACGCCCATCCCCGACACCAGGTTGGTGCCGACGCCGCCCTGGGACTGGGGGGCAAAGCGCTGGACGACGCGGGCAGGTACGCGCAGTGGCGGTGGCGGCTCGCCAGGGCCGCTGTGCGGCAGGTGGATCTCGACGATGATGCGGCTGTCGAGGTCGGCGGGAAAACGGGTGGCGACGAACAGACCGCCGCCCGAGATGTCGCGCTGGTAGGCCTGGATGAAGGCCTCGGGAGTGGCGTAGTTGACGGGATAAATTCCATTCTGCGGCGGCGCCTCGGCGTCGACCGGGGCCGCCGCCTTGCCGCCGCGCAGGAGCTCGGCGACCAGCTCGTCGATCGCCAGAAACCGCACACCCATCCCCGACTTCTTGAACGCCTGCAGGTTGTGGTCCACCTTGGCCGAGCGCGCGACGACGGTCTCGACCATGAAGCCGTGCTCACGGTCGATCACCTCGACGCGCAGGCGTTCGCCCGAGGGCAGCGGGTTGTTGGTGGTGATGAACATGCCGGTGGGCGAAATATCAGAGGTGTAGCCAGCCTGCGGCGTAGCGTCGCCACGGCGCCAGAAGCGAACCTGGATGTGCTTCGGACGGCGCTGGTTTCGACGGCGTTCCACTGCCGCGTAGTATACGGAACATGAGCATCGACACGGTTGTTCCCACGGCTCCCCCGACGGCTCCCCCAACGGCTCCGATTGCTGAGCCGGCCACCGCCGCCAAACCGACCTTTGCCCCCTTTCGCCCGGCCCGCAAACGGCTCCTCGGCGCCGGTCCGTCGCTCGTCCACCCACGCGTCGTCGAGGCCATGACGCGGCCCCAGGTCGGCCACCTCGACCCCGACTTCGTCGACCTGATGGCCGACACCCAGGACCTCCTGCGGCAGGTGTTTCGCACCACCAACCCGCTGACCATGACGGTCTCGGGGACCGGCAGCGCGGGCATGGAGGCGACGCTCGTCAACCTCCTCGAGCCCGGCGACGAGATCGTCGTCCTGGTCGCCGGCTACTTCGGCGCCCGCATCGCCGAGATGGCCGACCGCTGCGGCGCCGTCGTCCACCGTCTCGACAAGCCGTGGGGCGAGATCTACGACCTCGACGAAGTGCGCACCGCGCTCGACGCCCACCCGGACACCCGCGCCGTCGCCCTGGTGCACGCCGAGACCTCGACCGGCGCCGACCAACCGCTGCCGGCGATCGCCGCCCTCTGCCGCGAACGCGGCGCGCTGCTCCTCGTCGACACCGTCACCTCGCTCGCCGGCATGCCGCTCGAGATCGACGTCTGGGGCATCGACGCCGCCTTCAGCGGCTCGCAGAAGTGCCTGTCGGCGCCGCCCGGCCTGGCGCCGGTCACCTTCGGCCCGCGCGCCGTCGCGAAGCTGAACGGCCGCAAGACCAAGGTGCAGAGCTGGTACCTCGACCTCTCGTTGCTCTCGACCTACTGGACGACCGGTCGTCGGGCGTATCACCACACCGCGCCGATCCTCAACAACTATGCCTTCCGCGAGGCCCTGGTCATCGCCCTCGAGGAGGGCCTCGAAGCGCGGTTCGCCCGCCATCGGGCGGCCAACGCCGCCCTCGTCGCCGGCATGGCCGCCCTGGGCTTCGAGCTCCACGCGCGCGCCGGTCACCGTCTGAGCATGCTGGCCGCCTTCCGTCTGCCGGCGGGCCTCGACGAGATGCGGCTGCGTCGCAGCCTCCTCGACGAGTTCGCGATCGAGATCGGCGGCGGCCTCGGCGAGCTCGCGGGCAAGGTGTGGCGCGTCGGCCTGATGGGCGAGGGGGCGCGCCCGGAGCATGTGCGGGCGCTGCTCGCCGCCCTCGAAGAGCTCCTCTGGCGCGAGGGTCGACTGCCGCGCATCGGCGCCGGACTGGAGGCGGCGGCCCCGCTCCTGACCTGAGGCCCGCCCGGCCTCAGGGCGGCACGCGCAACAGGCTGCGCCCGAGGAGCCCCGGCAGAACGAACAGCGCAAGTAGCAGGAACGGGCCGACGGCGCAGAAGCGGTTCCACAGCGGGCGCCAGCGCGGCGACACCAGAGCGTCGACGATGCGGCTACCGTCGAGCGGCGGCACCGGCAGCAGGTTGAACAGCGCGAGCGCCAGGTTGAGGCCGACCAGCACCCGCAGCAGGTGGTCGAGGGCGCCGCCCAGGCTCGAGCCGCCCAGACCGACGCCCGGCGCCGTCGCTAGTCGGGCGGTCGAGCAGATGCCGGCGACCACCGCGTTCGACAGCGGGCCGGCGGCCGCCGTCAGCAGCATGCCCCGGCCCATCGGCACCCCAGGCCGGAAGCGCAACGGCTCGACCGGCACCGGTTTCGCCCAGCCGAAGGGCACGCCGAGCAGGGGCAAGGCCAGGGTGCCAACCGGGTCGACGTGCGCCAGCGGATCGAGGGTCAGGCGGCCGAGGCGCGCTGCGGTGTCGTCGCCCAGAGCGTTGGCGCACCAGGCGTGCGCCCACTCGTGAACGGCCAATGACAGCCAGAGCGGAATGAGGATCAGCAAGCGCTCGGCAAGCCAGGTCCCACTCACCGGCCGCGCTCCCGGCTGCCAACGCTCACGCCAGATCCACCTGGCGACCGGCCCAGCGGTCGGCGACCACCTCGCCGACGGCGGCGGCAGCGGTTCCCGCCTGGGCTTCGAGCAGGCGAATCTCGGCCTTGGGTACCACGCGCTCACCCCGCTCGGCATCGCGGATCTTGAGGAACATGGCGTCGGCCCAGACGACGTCGCCGGTGAGCTCCTGGCCGTCGCGCAGGGTCAGGCGGACGTGGACGCGGCCGGTGGGCTCGGCGAGCTGCGAGCGTGACTCGACGAGCAGCAGGTCGAGCTTGTCGAAAACCCCGCCGGCGCGCTGGCGCCCGTCCAGCGCTGCTGCGAGGTCGGCGGCGGCCACACTCGGCGGCGCTCCGTCGTAGCGGGCGCGTCGGGCTGCGAGCAGGGCCGCGTCGTTGGCGAGGGTCTCGAGGTCGGCGCCACTCAGACCCTCGCTCTGCTCGGCAACCGCGTCGAGGTCGACGTCGGGCGCCAACGGCTTGCCGCGGGTGTGGATGGCGAGCGCCTGGCGACGGGCGTCGCGATCGAGCAGCGGCACGCGCAGCCGGCGGTCGAAACGACCGGCACGGGTGAGCGCCGGGTCGAGGATGTCGGGCCGATTGGTGGCGCCGAGAACGACGATGCGGCTCGCCAGCTCGAAGCCGTCGAGGCACACCAGCAGCTGGTTGAGCGTCTGTTCGCGCTCGTCGTGGGCGGAGCCGAGCCCGGAGCCGCGCCGTCGGCCGACGGCGTCGATCTCGTCGATGAAGATCACCGCCGGCGCCGTCTTGCTGGCGCTTTCGAACAGGTCACGCACCCGGGCCGCACCGACGCCGACGAACATCTCGACGAATTCCGAGGCGGCGATGACGTAGAAGTGGGCCGATGTCTCGCCCGCCACCGCCCGCGCCAGCAGCGTCTTGCCGCAGCCGGGCGGGCCCTCGAGCAGGATGCCGCGCGGCACCCGCGCGCCGGCCTCGACCCAGGTCTTGGGGTTCTTCAGGAAGTCGACGACGTCCGCGAGCTGCTGCTTGGCTTCGACACAGCCCCCGACGTCAGCAAACGTAACCCTCGCCTCTGCCGGCAGCGTCCGCACGTTGGCCTTGCGCAGCGAGAAGATGTTGGTGCCGGCGGCACCGGCGTTGCGCTTGAGGAAATACAAGAACAGCCCGACGATCAGCAGGATGGGGGCCCAGGTGATCAGCAGCGTGGTGCCGACGCCGCTGGCCGGCTCGCCGAACGCGAGGTCGACGCCCTGTTCCTCGAGCTTCGCCATGGCGTCGGCGTCCGGCACGCCGTAGGTGCGGTAGGGCCTACCCCCGTGCGGGGTGACGATCAGGGACGCGTCATCGGAATCGAAGCGCACGGCCGCCACCTCGCCGGCGTCGAGCTGATCGGCAAACACCTTCCAGCCGCGCTGTGGCAGGTCCGGCCTCTGGAAGGCGTTGTACAGCAGGATGACGACGACGAAGCACGCCATCCAGATCAACAGCGTGCGCAACCTCTGCTTCACCATGCCGGCTCCTTCAGGCGAGGCATCTTAGCCGACGGCCGGCGAGCGAAATCGAGTGGCCACTGCCGCCAGCCGTCCGCCGACGGCATGTCGGCGCGCCGGCCCATCCATTCGTGAGCGCCGCTGCGTAGACGTTTCCAAAGAGCAACCGAACGTCTCTGTGGCCGATCAGCCACAGCGTTCTGCTCGACCCACGACCCATACGAGCTTGGAGAGGAGACGAGATGACCCCTTCGCGCAGGCTGACCCACGCCCTGGTACTCGGACTGACTGTCGCTGCCCTGACGGTCGCCACCACCGTTCCCGCCGCCGCCGACGGCAACGCCGAACGACGCGAGCAGATCCGGATCGGCCGGCTGATCAACCCGGTCGAGCTCCGCCCGCGGCCCGCCGCGCTGCGCGACACGGTGTACCTCGGCAGCTACCTGGTGAACACCGGCGGCTGCAACGACTGCCACACCAATCCTCCCTACGCCGCGGGTGGCGATCCCTTCCTCGGCGAGCCAGAGCAGGTCAACACCGTCGGCTACATGGGCGGCGGCCAGCAGTTCGGGCCCTTCACGTCGCCCAATCTGACCCCCGACGAGGACGGGCTGCCTGCCGGTCTGACTTTCCCCGAGTTCCGCCAGGTCATGCGCACTGGCGTCGACCTTAAGCACGCCCACCCGGAATTTGGCCCGCTGCTCCAGGTGATGCCATGGCCGGTCTATAGCAAGAAGACGACCGAGGAGATCTACGCCATCTACCAATACCTGAAGTCGATCCCCTCGCTGCCAAACCCCTGATCGAGACGGGCGATTCGAGGTCGCGCCGGGGCCGGTGAGAGCCTGGCAGCCTCACCACCTCACGGCACGATGATCGCCCGGATCGGCAGGCCGGCGCGCAGGGCGTCGAATCCCTCGTTGATCTGCGCGAGCGAGAAGCGGTGGGTGACGAGCTCTGCCAACTTGATCTTGCCCTGGCGCACGAGCTCGATGACCCGTGGATAGTCGACCGGCCGGCAGCCCAGCGAGCCGGTGACCTCGATCTCGCGGAACATGACGCGCCCTGCGTTCAGGGTCATGCTGTCCGGGCTGTAACCCACGAGAACCAGGCGGCCGCCGGTCCGCAGGCAGTCGAAGGCCTGCTGTTGGGTGGCCGCCCTGCCAATCGCCTCGAAGGCGACGTCGACGCCGGCCCCGCCGGTCTGCCGGCGCACCTCCTTGTCGAGGCGCTGGGTTGTGCCGCCGTTCAAGGTCACCTCGGCGCCCAGCCGCTTCGCCCATGCGAGCTTGGCGTCGGCAACGTCGACCGCCACCACCCTGGCGCCAATCGCCGCCGCCATCTGCACCAGGTTGAGTCCAACGCCGCCGCAGCCGAGCACCAGCACCCAGTCGCCTGGCACCACGCGGCCCCGCCGCACGACGGCGTGGAACGGGGTGGTGATGGCGTCGGCGATGATCGAGCCCTCGGCGAGCGGCACCTCGGGCGGCAGACGGTAGACGTCCTTGGCGGGCGCCAACACGTACTCGGCAAAGCCGCCGTCGACGTGGTTGCCGAACATCTGGTTGTGCTCGCAGATGTTCTCGCGTCCCTCGCGACAGGCCGTACACGAGCCGCAGCTGAGCACCGCCGGCAGCAGCACCGACTCCCCCACCTGCCAACCGACCACACCGGGGCCCAGGCTCGCCACCGTGCCGCTGATCTCGTGACCGAGGATCAACGGCGGGGTCTTGAAGGTGGGCGTGCCGTGATCAATGAAATGGAGGTCGGTATGGCACATGCCGCAGGCGGCGACCTTGACCAGAACCTGGCCCGGTCCGGGTTCGGGAGTCGGCACGTCAGCGACTTCGAGGGGCTGGTGCGCGGCGTGGAAGATGGCGGCTTTCATCGTCAGGGTCTCCAATTGGGTTCCTGCTTCGGGCGGCGGAAGGGTGCGATGTCTTTCGTCATTCCCGCGAAGGCGGGAATCCCGTTTCCGTTTGGTGCGCCGGCCAATCTCGAACAGAAAGTAAATGGATTCCCGCTTTCGCGGGAATGACCGCAACGGCGCAGCCCGTCGAGGGGAAAGGTGGCGGGCGGTGGGACGCAAGCGACCGGAGGGCTCCCGACGGCGCGGAGGACGGTCACTGCCGTGCCGGGCTCGCCACGGCCGACGGGTCCGTCCGAGCACCGACGGGATACCGGCGCGTGAAGCGAGGGACCCGCCGCCCGACGCCTTCCCCGGGGGCTTGCAGTACCACCCACCGGAGCTCGCTCATCGCCGGGTGTAGATCGTCTTGAACGACAAGAGCGTCGCCAGCTGGCAGTCGGTGCAGTCGGCGGGCAGGTCCAGGCCTCGCAGCGGGTCGGCGGCGACTTCGAAGCCGAGGTCGGTGTAGAGCTTCACCACCTCCTCGGCGCGCACACCATCGGTGATGAAGCGACGCTCCCAGCCGGCGGCCAGGCGCGCCGGGTCGGCGGCGAGGGCGCCGGCCGACAGCAGGCGATGGCCCTCCGCTTGCACCAAGCGGGCCAGCGCGTCGATGTCGACGTCGGCGGCCTTGACGTCGCTCATCTCAGGCTGGACCGGCCGCTGCATACGGCAACCCGTTGCTCAGCTGGGTGCCTGCCGCCAACCGCTCGAGCCGCAGTTGGCCCAGCAGAGCAGCGCCGAGCGCCGAGGTGAACTGCACCATGTCGCCCGGCGGCACGTTGACGTCCTGGCGCAGCTGCTCACGCACCACCGACGCCATCTTGGCGAACCGCATGATGCCGCCGATCAGCGTGAACTCGGGCTCCATCTGGACGCGCTTCATCAGCTGCACCGAGCGGCCGACCAGCGAGACGATGGCGCCATGCATGATGTCGGCTGGGGGCGTGCCCTCCGACAGCTGGTTGATCACCTCCGACTCGGCGAACACCGCGCAGACTCCGGAGATCGGCACCGCGTTCTTCGACGTGTCGACCAGCGGCCCGATCTCCGCGGTCGAGTAGCCCATGTAACGGGCGGTCTTCTCGAGGAACGCACCAGTCCCGGCGGCGCACTTGTCGTTCAGTCGGAAGCTCTTCACCGCCGCCGTCGACTCCAGGCGGCTGGCCTTCATCGTCTGGCCGCCGACGTCGAGCACGGTGCGGGTGCCCGGGAACAGGAACATGGCGCCGCGGGCGGCAGCGGTGAGATCCGTCACCTGCGTGTCAGCCGACGCCATCTGATGACGGCCGAAGCCGGTCGCCACCACGTAGCCGACCTCCTCGCGCGTCACCCCGGCCTCGGCCAAGGCGCGCGCCAGCGTTCGCTCCGCCACCTCGTCGAGCTTGAAGCCCGTCGGCTCGAGCACCCGGCCGACGATCCGCCGCTCGGCGTCGAGCACCACCGCCTTGGTGTACGTCGAACCGACGTCGATGCCTGCGCTGTAGCTCATGCGACGGCCCTCCCGGCGGCGGCCACCGGTAGCCGGCTGGCCAGGATGCGATCGAGCGCGAACAAGGCGGCGCCGATCGCCCCCATGAAGTGGGATTCCTCGCTGACGTTCACCGCCAGCCCGAGCCGCTCGTCGAGGGCGGCGATCATTGCCTGGTTGCGCGCCACACCGCCGGTGAACGTCACCTGATCCTCGACCCCGACCCGGCGCAGCAGGCCGACCGAGCGCCCGGCAATCGACTGGTGGACCCCGAGCAGGATGTCCTCGATCTTCTTCCCCTTGCCGAGCCAGGACAGCACCTCCGACTCGGCGAACACCGTGCAGGTGGTGCTGATCTTGACCGGCCGCTCACCGCGAAGGGCGGTGTTGCCGAGCTCGGCGAGCGGAATGTCGAGGGCGCTGGCGGCGGCGCCAAGAAAGCGACCGGTGCCGGCCGCACACTTGTCGTTCATGCAGAAGTCGACGATCTCGCCGTTCGGGGCGACCCGGATGGCCTTGGTGTCCTGGCCTCCCATGTCGATCACCGTCCGGGTGTTGGGAAACATGTGGACGGCGCCGCGCCCGTGGCAGCTGATCTCGGTGACCTGGGTGTTGCCGAACGTCACCTTGTAGCGCCCGTAGCCGGTGCCGACGACGAACTCGACTTCCTCCTCGCGCAGGGAGCCGTCGACGAGCGCCTGCTCGAAAGTCTCCTGCGCCGCCCGCACCACGTTCGAGCCGGTCATCGTCAGGGCACGACCGACGATGCGCCGCGACTCGTCGAGAATCACCGCCTTGGTCTGCGTCGAGCCGACGTCGACCCCTGCCGCGTATGCCATAGATACCTCCGTTCGCGGCGCCGCGTCAGGCGGCGACGATCGCAGCCTGGCGTTTGCGCGTCGCCAGGCCCTCGAAGAATGCGTCGACCCGGTTCTTGAGCTGGGCCTCGGACACCACGCGGCGATCCATCATGTCGGACTCGATGAACAGGGTCGCCGTGTCGGTCGCCTCGAGCAGGGCGCGCCGGCTGTCGGCCAGGCCGGTCGACACCGTGCGGCAGCTCTTGATCGGGTGGAAGACCACGCCGTCGGCCGCGAAGTCGCTGACCATCCGCGACAGGATGCCGGGCGAAAAGAACATGCTGTCCATGGCGTCCCGCACGCTCACCAGGAGCCCTTCGGCGAGACTCTCGAGGGGGTGCTCGAGGTCGTACTGATAGCCCAGGTTCGAGCCACCCGAAGCAAACCACAGGTAGGTCGAGCCGACGAACGTGCCACCCCACTCACTGAACAGCTCGTTGAACCGCCGGAAGATGGGATAGCACGGCACACCAACGAACAGCAGGCGATACTGCTCCTCGGTCAGCGTGCCCAGACCATGGGCGGCCTTGTATTCCATCTCCTCCACCAGCTGCTCGAAGTAGCGGGCGCCGGCCGCGTCGCCACGGAAACAGTTCGCCACCCCGAGGTAGATCGTGCCATCGGTGAGGGCGTTGAAGAGCGCCGGCCGGCTGCGGTTGAGCTCGAGCAGCCGCGCCCAGCCGCGGTTCATGACGTTGGCGTGGCCGAGCGCCTCGCGCAGGCGGTCGATGTCGAACCGCTGACCGCTCACCTTTTCGCACAGCGTGATCAGCTCCCGGATCTGGGCCAGCACGTAGGCGCGGTCGTTCTCGAAGTCGGCGTCGCCAGCCTGGGTCCGGCGACCGGCGGCGCGGGTGCCTGGCACGTCGAGGGTGAAGATCGGCACCTCGTACATCCGCTCCCAGATCTCCGCCCACTTGATGTAGGTGTTGCAGGCGTTGGTGTAGACGGCGAGCGCCGGCTTCGGAATGTTGCCCATCGGCAGCCTGCCGCCGCGCAGCTGGGTGGCGACGTCGGCCTTGACGTAGCCGCAGATGTCGGGCGAGAACCCGTAGTCCTCGGCCTCGTTCAGATACTCGTGGGCGAGGTGACGGACCGCCGTCTGCAGCGAGTTGATCTCCGGAAAGACGATCGGAAAATCGAACGTGCGGAGCAGCTCGGCCAGGCTGCCCATCACGAACACATAAGCGGCGCCACGGTCGGCGGCTGCCGCGTCGCCCAGGGCGGCGAACCAGGTACGGAAGAGCTCCGCGCCATCGCGATTGCCGCGTCCAAGGAGGCTGCTGGTTTCGTTGCTGTCCATGGGCAGGCGCCTCACTGAAAGAGGAGGTTTTCGACGAAGGTCTGGAGCTGAATCTCCAGCTGGTCGAAGCTGGTCATGTTTTCTTCGAACTCACTGACGAAGTACGGAACCCCGGCGTGGTCGAGAGCTCGGGTATACGCAACCTGTTCCTCCAGGCCGGGCTCGCACATCTTGGCCGCCATCACGATCGCGGCGTCGGCGCGCGCGGTCCTGATGCGCTCGAGCAGCATCCGTTCCTTCGGCTTGCGCAGGTCGTGCTGCACCGGCGAATAGCTCGACTGCTCGAGGTAGGCCGTCGCCAGGCTGCCGAGCGGGTCGCTGCCCGCCACCACGTCGGTGGTCAGCCAACGCAGGCCGATCAACAGGTCGTCGTCGACGAGATAGCAGGAGCGACCGATCGCACGGATGAGGTCGAGGGGCGGCTGCTCACAGAAGCCCCCCTCGAGCACCACCCGAATCTTGTCCTGGCGACGCGCCGGCCGCTCGGCCAGCCGCGGCAGCATCCACCGCAGGATCTCGTTGTGCTCCTCGCGGGGCAGCAGGCCAGCGAGCGCCACCAGCGCGTAGGCCTCCTCCGCCGCCACCAGCCACGGGCTCTCGCGACGCAGACGGTAGAGCTGGCGCAGCAGGGCGCGGTTCTCGTTGAACACCGCGATCGAAGCGGCGAGCGCCCGATCCGTCACCGGCCGGCCGACTGCCGCCTCGACGCTGCGCCGCAGGCGGTCGTACTCGCCGCGCAGGTAAGCCGCGGCATGCAGTGAGTTGGCGTTCTGCGGCAGGTACAGAATCTCGGCCGGGTAGGGCAGGTTGCGGCCCCAGATCGCCCCCAGGTTGCGGGCGGCGTCGCAGATCGGGTGGGTGACGAACAGGTCGAGCTCGAGGTGGCCGGCGAGGGCCTGGTGCAGCGACGTCTTCAAGATCGAGCACAGGTACGAGCCGAACTTCGAGTCGGACTGCGTCGGCTCGACCGGCGCCCCCCGCACCTTGAACGGCAGGGCACCGGCGGCGTGGACGATCTCCTCCGGGAAGTAGACCTGAAAGTGGCCCACCACCTTGCCGCCCTGCGCGCGCCAGCGGCGGAGCGTCGGCAGCGTGGTGTCCTCGACCAGCTCACGGCACTCGTAGAGCGCGGCGTCGAGGGGCTTGTCGCGCCAATCCGGGAACAGCCCGACCTCATCGCGCGCCTTGGCGCGCTGGCCTGCGGCCTCGAGCGGGTCACTCATAGGTGCCTCCAAACAGGCGCGCGTTTCTCGACGAAGGCGGTGAGGCCCTCGCCAGCGTCGGTGGTGCGCATCAGCGCATCGACGTAGTCGTTGCCGGCGGCGACCAGCGCCGCTGCCGCGGCGGGACGGTTGGCAGCCAGCGTACGTTTGGCCGCCCGCAAGGTGGCGGCGCTGTGGCGGGTGATGCGCCGCGCCAGAGTCAGCGCGGTGCTCTCGAGATCGGCGTCGGCGACGACCCGGTGCACCAGGCCGCCGCGTGCTGCCTCGGCGGCCGTGATCGCGTCACCGGTGAACACCAGCTCGGCGGCGAGGCCGCGCGGGCAGCGCTCCGGCAGCCAGGCCGCCGCCGCCGGCGGCACGACGCCGAGCAGGATCTCTGGCTGGCCGAAGGAAGCGCCCTCGCCAGCGACCACCAGGTCGACCCCGAGGACGAGCTCGAAGCCGCCGCCCAGGCAGCGTCCCTGGACGGCGGCGATGGTCGGCAGCGGGAACGCGTCGAGCGCCGCCACGGTGTCGAGGAACTCGGGGATCAGCGCCTCGTGCTGGGGTGGCAGGTGCTCACCGACGTCGGCGCCAGCCGAGAAGTGCCGTCCGCGGGCCGACAGCAGCAGGGCCCGCAGGTCCGGGATCACCGCCAGCTCGCCAAGGACGCGACGCAGCTCGGCGAGGACCGCCCGCGTCAAGATGTTGACCGGCGGCGCATCGAGGATCAGCCGGCCGAGGCCGTCGTCGGTGCTCAGGTGCCAGGCGGCGGGGCTCATGGCATCACCCGCCGAGCGTCGTCCCACAGACGCCGCAGAAGCCGTGCTCGGCCGGCAGGTTGTTGGCCCCGCAGGCGGCGCAGACGCGCGTCGGCGGCCCCCACGGCGTCTCCGACGAGCCGCCGGCAGCTGCCCGCTCGCGCAACAGGCCGTAGCGCGACGGCCGCTTCTCCACGAAGGCGCGCATGCCCTCGACCGGCTCCCAGCTGGTGTAGTGGAGCGCCAACCAGTCCTGGGCGTGGCGCACCGTCTGATGCCACGCAAGGTCCTTCCAGAAGTTCACCTGCTGCTTGGTGTAGCGGGTGCACTCGGGGAACGTCGCCAGCAGCTTCCTGGCCAGCGAGGCCACCTCGGCGTCGAGCCGCGACAGGTCGATCCGGTAGTCGCCCTCGCCGCGCTGGGCCCGACGCACCTCGTCCGGAGTCGCCGCCTCGAGCCACTCGTCGCCGCGCCGCACCGACGGCACCACCCAGTTGACCAGGCCCCAGTCGAGCGCCTTCAGGGCGGGCACCGGCTCGTTGAGGAACAGGATCTCCCGCGCCCGCTTGTCGCCGACGGTGATCGGCAGCCACTGCGTCGAGCCCCCACAGGCGACCGAGCCGACGTGGGTGCCGACTTGCTTGATGAAGGCGTGCTGCGCCATCACCGTCAGGTCGCAGGCGAGCTGGCTCTCGTTGCCGCCGCCCACCGCCATGCCGTTCAACCGCGCGATCACCGGCTTGCCGGTGTTCAGGATGCTCTCGATGTAGGCCCGGAACAGCGCCATGTACTTCCAGTAGTCGCGCGGCGTGGTGACGTAGTCGCGCTCGTACTCCTTGACGTCGCCGCCGGTGCAGAAGGCGTGCGACCCCGCACCGGTCATCACGATGACGCCGACGGCGTCGTCGAAGCTGGCGTCACGGAAGGCGGTGGCCAGCTCCTCGAGCGCCTGGGTGCTGTAGGCGTTGTAGTTCTGGGGCCGGTTGATGGTGATGGTGGCGACGAAGTCCGCCTTGGCATAGAGCACCTCGCGAAAGCCGAAGGTCTCGGGCGGGCGGGACGGAAACTGACTCATGGCATGGCCCTCGCGGGTTCAGGGGCGGGGTCGGGCGACGGGTCGTTCGCACCCTCGCCAGCGTCACAGACGCCCTGTACAAAGGCCTCGGCGGCACCGCCGAGGACGGCGTGGTAGGTGTCGAACAGCCCGGCGGCGGCCTCACCGGGCCAGTCCGCCGGCAACAGCTCGCCGGGCAGGAAGGGGTCGACCAGCGGGAAGGAGCGGAACTCGTGGACCAGCTCGAAGCGCCGCTCGAAGCAACCCTCGGGGCTGGTGCAGGGCTGCGCCGCGAGGCCCCGGACCGCCTGCTGCCCGGCGTGCTGGCACTGCCCGCAGTGCTCGAGCTGGGGCTGCCAGCGGCTGATGAAGTCCCGGTAACGACCGGCGACGGCCGGCAGGTCCCAGCACTGGGCGACGAGCTGGGCGACGCTCGAGTAGCCCAGGTGCTCACCCCGGAACAGCTCGAGGTGCTTGGTCACCCGCAGCTCGCGGGCGATTGCCGCCACCTCGTCGCGCACGTCGTGCGGGGTGATCCAGGCGCCGTTGCCGAGGAGGCCGCAACCCAGCCACGCGAGCTGGGGCCGCAGACGATCACGGAGCTCCCGCCGGCGCTCCGGGATCGAGTAGGTGATCAGCGTCCAGCGCCCGTCCCAGGCGCCGCGGCGCGGCGGGTGGTAGATCCGCTGTCGCCCTTCCTCGAGCAGGCGGCGGCCACGCGCAGAGAGCTCATAGTAGCCACGGGCACCGCGCCGGGTGGTCACCAGCCAGCCGCGGCGAGTCATCCGCGACAGTGCGGTGCGCACCGCCATCGGCGTCATCCCCAGACGGCCCAGCAGGGTGATCAGGCTGCCCACCCAGACCGGTCCCTCCCGCGGCAGCAGGTAGTCGCCGAAGAGGGTGAACACTAGGTCCTGCGAGCGGGGGGCGCTGGCCACGTCGTCATGTTACATAGTTTCGACGACCGTGCAATACCTGTCATAGTAGAGGCGAGCGAACAACCCCGTCGGGTGGGGCGACCGCAGTCAGGAGGCACGATGGCACTCGGATTCGACGACTTCTGGCCGGGGCGCGAGCTCGACGGCGGCAGCCGGACGATCAGCACCGCCGATATCCGCGCCTTCGCCGAGCTGTCCGGCGACCACAACCCGCTCCACCTGGACGAGGCCTACGCGCGCAGCACACCCTTCGGCGGCTGCGTCGCCCATGGCGCCCTGGGCATCGCCGTCGCCACCGGCCTGCTCGCCACGAGCGGCCTGACGCGCGGCAGCCTGATCGCCCTGCTCGGCATCGACTGGCGCTTCGAGGCCCCGATCCGCCCCGGCGACACCGTCCACCTGCGGCTGCGCGTCGCCGAGCGGCGGCTGCTCGCCGACGGCGTGCGCGGGCTGGTCACCTTCGCGGCCGAGTTGGCAAAGGCGGACGGCACGGTCGTGCAACGCGGTGAGATCCGCGAGCTTCTGCACAGCACGCCACCGGCGTCGCGAATGCCGGAGTCGGCAGACACGTAGACCGCAGAGCGAGGCGCCGATGGACGACCCCGACCTGCTCTTCCTGCTCGTGCCGCTCGCCCTCTGTCTGGCGGCCTTCGGCGCCTGGCTCCACCGCCGCCGCCTGGACGACCTCGTCGCCAGCCTCGCCGGCGATCGCGAGCTGGTTGCCGAGCGCCGCGGCTTCCTGGGACCGGTGGTGGTGGAGAGCCGCGACCGCGCGCTGCCGACGAGCCTGCGCTCCGTCAAGCGCGGCGGCCAGCATGGGCGGCACTACTGGCGGGG
>CXWL01067562.1_pt1 | contig 21139 bp, 20 predicted proteins | sample 590931 | NCBI WGS metagenome assembly CXWL01 (sample SAMEA3498368, study PRJEB10139) | groundwater metagenome | biome: water well; material: biofilm material | place: Germany | collected 2015-04-27 | reverse complement strand
GACAATACCCGTGGCGAGATGGCTGGCCGCCGTAACGGCGTGCTGATTTCGCAGGACGACGGCGCTGCCGTTGCCTACGCCATCTGGAAGCTGCAGGATCGCGGCCGTATGTTCGTGGTCCACAACGACCCGGTATACGAAGGCATGATCATCGGTATCCACTCGCGTGACAACGACCTGGTGGTTAACCCGATCAAGGGCAAGCAGCTGACCAACGTGCGTTCGTCGGGTACCGACGAAGCAGTGCGCCTGGTACCGCCTGTCCAGATGTCGCTCGAGTACGCGGTTGAGTTCATCGCCGACGACGAACTGGTCGAGATCACGCCTAAGTCGATCCGCCTGCGCAAGCGCTACCTGAAAGAGCACGAGCGCAAGAAGGCCAGCCGCGACGCGTAATAACACGGTATCCGGGACAAGCCGTCCCGGATCGCAAAAACCCGCAGGCGCCCGCAACGGCCCTGCGGGTTTTTTTATGCGCCCGTCGTTCCCGCGAAAGCGGGAACCTATGCTGAACCGTTCTCCTACCCCCTATGGATTCCCGCCTGCTGCGCGGGAATGACGGCCCACGGGTGACGGCGTTGGTAACGGCCCTTGGGGTGTATGTCATTGGGTCGCTGCCATCAGCGAAAGTGATACTATGGCGCCAACCCGGGGAGCCGTATGGATTTGCGCCAGATTCAGTACTTCATTTGCCTGTTCGAAGAAGGCAGCGTCACGCGTGCCGCACGTCGGCTGAGCATTGTGCAGCCCGCGCTCAGCATGCAGCTGGCGCGGCTGGAGGAGGACCTCGGGCAGAAGCTATTCGACCGCAACAGCCAGGGCATGGTGCCGACCGCCGCCGCGCGCCAGATGTACCGGCTGTTCCTGCCCATCATGCAGGACTTTTCGCGCGCGCGCGAACAGGTCATGTGCAGCGACGGCGAAATAACGGGGCATGTGAATATCGGGCTGATCGCGTCGATCACGGCCGGCGTGCTGGCCGACACCCTCTCTGTATTCTCGGCGCGCTTCCCCAATGTCGGCGTAACGGTCGCCGACGGCTACAGCACCATGCTGTCGGACTGGGTGAGCGGCGGGCAGATCGAAGCTGCCGTCGTCAACGGCCCGCGCCGCCACGGCCAGCTGAAGGTAGAACATATCATCGACGAAGACCTGGTGCTTGTGACCGCTTCCGGCCATCCCGCTCCGCCCCCGGCCCGCCTGACCTTGCAGCAGGTTGCGCAGCTTGGCATCGGCCTGGTGCTGCCGACCCGGAACCACGGGCTGCGCGACGTGATCGACAGCTTCGCCCGCAACGAGGATGTGGAGCTGGCCCCGGTCTACGAGGTGGACTCCCTGGTGACAATGACGCGGCTGGTCGAATCGACCGGGTTGGCCACCATCCTGCCGCGCATCGTGGTCAACGAACGCGCCGATGCGGGCGCGCTGCGGCTTCACACCATCGTGTCGCCGCGGCTGACCCGCCAGGTACTGCTGCTGTCGCATCCGCGCCGGCCGCTGAGCCCCGCAACGGCGGCGTTTGTCGCCATCCTGAAAGCGCAGATCCTGCTCAAGACCCAGGGGCATGAAGCCGCTTCGTGATGCCTTCCCAGCGCTTCACCAGTCCCGCGTGTTCAACGCCGAACAGGTCGAGCACGCGTCCCACCGTGTGGTTGACGATGTCATCCACCGACTCCGGCCGGGTGTAGAAGGCCGGCACCGGCGGCAGGATGATGCCACCCATTTCGGTCACGCAGGTCATGTTGCGCAGGTGCGCCAGGTTGAGCGGTGTTTCGCGCGCCATCAGCACCAGCCGGCGCCTTTCCTTGAGCATGACGTCGGCCGCGCGGCTGACCAGGTTATCGGCCAGCCCGTGCGCGATGCTGCCCAGCGTCTTCATCGAGCAGGGCGCAACCACCATGCCGATCGACTTGAACGATCCGCTGGCGACGGTCGCGCCAATGTCCTTGACGTTGTGGACCACGTCGGCCAGGGCTTCGATGTCGCTGCGCTTCATNNGCGCGCAGCTGCTCGAGCAGGCGCACGCCGTAGACGGCGCCGCTGGCGCCCGTGATGGCCACCACCATGCGCGGGCGCGCACTCATCGCACGACCCGCATTCTGGACCAGTCGACCGTCGCGCCGACGCTGATCTCGGCCGCCAGGTCGACCGTGTCTTCGCCCGGCACCTTCACTTTGGTGAACACGTGCTCGTGGTAGACCACGGGCCGGGTCGCATCGATGCCCATCTTGGCGCTGATGCCCTGCATGTGGGCCGCCGGGGGGGCGCCGTCGGGCATCTCCATGCCGACCGTGGTGGAGGGGTCGAGCACCGAACCTTGCGCGCCGGCGATCACGACCAGGTCGCGGTCGGCCTGGAAGCGCGTGGCGACGGCCCATTCGACCTGCACCGGATCGTGCACGTCGACGTCGTCATCGACCACGGTGACCTGCTTCAGGTCATAGTGGGCGCCAAACGCGCACAGGATGACGTTCTTCGCTTCGCCTTCGCGTTTCTTCTTGAACTTGACGTGCAGGTGGTAGCGCCCGACGCCGCCGATCGACAGGTGGACGTCGCTCACCCCCGGGTGGCTGCGCTGCAGCAGGGCCAGCAAAGTCGCTTCGCGCGGGATCGCGCCCAGCAGCAGGTGCTCCATTTCGGCCGGCACGATGGTGTGGAACAGCGGCGATTCGCGGTGCGTGATGGCCGTCACCTGGATCACTTCGCGATCTTCGCGCGCGCTGTAATACTTGGGGAATTCGCCGAAAGGCCCTTCGGGTTCGCGCACCTTCGGCAGCAGCTTGCCCTCGATGACGATTTCCGCGCGCGCCGGCACGCGCACATCGCTGGTCACGCATTTGACGACCGGCAGCGGAGCGCCATGCAGGGCGCCGGCGATCTCCAACTCGTCGTGGTCGATCGGCGAGATCGCCTGCGAGGCCAGCAGGGTAAGCGGGTCGGCGCCAATCACCACGGCGACGTCGAGCGCCTCGCCGCGCGCTTCGGCGCTCTGGTAGAACGCGTGCAGGTGGCGCGGCAGCATCAGGATCGCCATGCGGTCCTTCGCATGCACTTGTATGCGGTTGATCGAGACGTTCTGGATGCCGGTGACGGGGTTGCGCGCGATAACCAGGCCGGCCGTGATGTAAGGACCGTTATCGTGTTCGCTGTGGGTTGGGATCGGCAGCGCCGCGTGCAGGTCGATGTCGTGCGTGACCACCTGCTGGCAGGGCGCCTCGCTGGACAGAACTTCGTTCCATGGCAGCGGATTGTCGGACGCCTTTCGGAACGCCGCCAGTAGTTCGGATTCCTTGACGCCCATCGCCTCGGCGATCCATCCGCGCCGCGACATGAAGCCCGACACCACCGGCACGGCATGGCCGTCCGGGGCAGGGAAGAAGGCCGCCTGCGTACCGTCGAGGCGCTTGGCGATGGCCGCCAGCTGGTGTTTCAGCCTGACGCGTTCGCGCACCACCGCGACCCGGCCGGTGGAGCCAAGGTGGGACAGCCAGCTGCGCAGGTCACCGGCCAGACCGGTCTGTTCATTGTTCGATTTCACTCGGGTCTCCTCCATAGTCAGGCCCAGTATAGGCAGGAGCCTGATATAACTACAAATAATAAATAATGATCATAACTATCAACAAAAGTGATTGCCAAAATGGGAAGCTGGCGTGCGCGTTGCCCGTTTTTCGTGCATTATTCGTCGTATCGCCCGCCTTCGGCGCGAAAGAACGGAACCGACATAAGAGAGTGCGCTACGTCCCCGGACTGGATCCGGGGTGTCGATAGCCTCCCCGAGGAGATATGCATGTCAGCTGCTGTACGTGTTTTGCAAGGTAAATTCGGACGGGTCTGTCTGCTGGATATGGACCGCCCGCTGGTCACCCATGGTCATTCGCAGTGCCACGTCCTGATCAAGGTCAGCGGCGAGGACACGTCGTTCAACGTGCGCGACAAATCGTATCCGCTGACCGACGAGACCGCGGTGCTGATCAACTCGTGGGAACCGCACGCCTACACGCATCACGATCCCGACGCGCCGGGCACCATCATCCTCGCGCTCTACATCGAGCCATTGTGGCTGGGCGAGATCGAGAAGGCGCTGATCTCGAGCGGCCAGCCGGGCTTCTTCCCGCAGCCCTGCGTCGAGATCTCCAAGCCGATCCGCAACCTGTCGAACCAGCTGGCGATGCAGATGCTGTATGGCGACCAGCTGAGCGCACAGCAGCTGGAGATGCAGCTGTCGAACCTGATGATTGCGGTGATCGACGCCTTCTCCGAATGGCGCAACTTCAACGACCTGCGCCAGTCGGAGCTGCCGCGCATGCCCGACCCGCGCATCCGCCGCGCCATCTCCTACATGCGCGCCAATGTCGGCGCCGAACTCGATATCGACAAGCTCGCCTCCGAGGCCTGCCTGTCGCGCGCCCACTTCTTCAAGCTGTTCCAGCAGGACACCAGCCTGACGCCTAACCTGTACGTTAACGTGCTGCGTATGGAAAAGGCCATTGAAGGGCTGACGCAAAGCCGGCAGCCGCTGGTCAGCCTGTCGGACAGCCTTGGCTTTAGCGCGCAGAGCCACTTCACGCGTTTCTTCCAGCAGCACCTCGGTGCGGTGCCGAGCCAGTATCGCAAGGTAGTCGACATCTACGACCACCACTGACCCGGCCGGCGCTAAAAAAAAGAGACTGTACGGTAAATCCAAACACCCACGGGTAACAGCTTTCGGACCACACAGGCCTACACTTTTTGCAACAGTCATGCTGCAAAAAAGGCCTCGAAGTGAACCAGATTTCCGAACTGCCTGCCGAAGCGCTTGCCCCTTCGGGCCATGTCGGCAAGGCGCTGCCCCGCTTTGAAGACGCGGCCCTGCTGACAGGGCGCGGCAGCTACGCCGACGATATCGGCGTCAAGCCAGGTACGCTGCACGCAGCCATCCTCCGTTCCCCGCACGGCCATGCCGAGATCCTCGCCATCGACAGCAGCGCCGCGCTTGCGCTACCTGGCGTGCGCGCCATACTGACAGGCGCCGATGTCGCAGCCTGGTCGACGCCTTTCGCGGTCGGCGTCAAGCAGCCGATGGAGCACTGGTCGATCGCCATCGAGCGCGCGCGCTATGTCGGTGAACCGGTCGCGGTGGTGATGGCCGAAAGCCGCTACATTGCCGAAGACGCGCTGGAACTGATCAAGGTCGAATACCTCCAGCTGAAGGCTGTTGTCGATCCCGAGGCCGCGCTGCAGGCGGATGCTCCGGTGCTGCATGCCGCGGTCGGCGCCAACCTGGTCAACGACCGCCATTTCTCGTACGGCGAGCCCGCTGCAGCCTTCGCGGCCGCTGAGCGCACCGTAAAGATCAAGGTCCACTACCCGCGCAACTCCTGCACTCCGATCGAATGCTTTGCCGTCGTTGCCGAATACCTTGCGGGCGACGAAGGCTACGATGTCATGTCCAACTTCCAGGGCCCGTTCGCGCTGCACCCGGTGATGGCGCGCTCGCTCAAGGTGACAGGCGCCAGGCTGCGCCTGCGCGCGCCGCGCGATTCCGGAGGCAGCTTCGGTACCAAGCAGGCCGTGTCGACCTACATCGTGCTGCTCTGCCTCGCATCGCGCAAGGCTGGCGCACCGGTCAAGTGGATCGAAGACCGGCTCGAACACCTGCAAGCCTCGGTGTCGTCGACCAACCGCGTCACAACCATCGAAGCGGCAGTAACGCCTGACGGCGATGTCACCGCACTGCGCTACCACCAGATCGACGACTGCGGCGCCTACCTGCGCGCGCCGGAGCCGGCCACCTTTTACCGCATGCACGGCATGCTGACCGGCGCCTACAAGGTGCGCCACCTGGAAGTGCACAACCAGGTGGTGCTGACCAACAAGACCCCGTCCGGCCTGGTGCGCGGCTTCGGTGGCCCGCAAGTGTATTTTGCGCTCGAGCGCCTGATGCAGCGCATCGCGGTCGAACTGGATATCGATCCGCTGGTCGTCATCAGCCGTAACATGATCACCCCTGACGCCTTCCCGTACCGCGCGCCGGCCGGCTCGCTGTACGACTCCGGTAACTACCAGCTGTCGATGGCGATGGCGGTAGAACGCGGCGGCCTGGCCGAGCTGAAGGCGCGCCGCGACCAGGCCCGCGCCGAAGGCCGCCTGTACGGCATCGGCTACGCCGCCGTGGTCGAGCCGTCGATCTCCAACATGGGTTACATCACCACCGCGCTGACCCCGGCCGAACGCGCCAAGGCCGGCCCGAAGAACGGCGCCAACACCAGCGCCACCGTGGCCGTCGATCCGCTCGGCAGCGTCAGCGTGATGATCGATTCGGTACCGCAGGGGCAGGGCCACCGCACGGTAGTGGCGCAGGTCGTGGCCGACGTGCTGGGACTGGAACCATCGGACATACTGGTCAACGCCGAACTCGATACGCAGAAGGATGGCTGGTCCATCGCCGCCGGCAACTACTCAAGCCGCTTCGCCGGCGCGGTCGCCGGTACCGTCCACCTGACCGCAGTCAAGGTGCGCGACAAGCTCGCGCTGATCGCCGGGGCCATCCTCGACGTGCCGGCCGCCGACATCGTGTTCGAGGGGCGCAAGGTGTTCTCGCGCGCTCAACCCGGCACCAAGCTGCCGTTCCACCGTGTCGCGGGCGGCGCCCACTGGTCGCCGGCCAGCCTGCCGGAAGGGATGGCTTCGGGCGTGCGCGAAACGGTGTTCTGGACGCCGATGCAGTTGCAGGCGCCGGACGACAACGACGTGATCAACAGCTCCGCCGCTTACGGTTTCGTGTTCGACATTTGCGCGGTCGAAGTCGACAGGGTCACCGGCCAGGTCCGCATCGACCGCTACGTCACCTCGCACGACGCCGGCCGCATCCTGAACCCCGCGCTGGCCGACGGCCAGATCCGCGGCGCATTCGCACAGGGCCTCGGGGCGGCGCTGATGGAGGAATTCGACTACGGCAGCGACGGCAGCTTCAAGTCCGGCACCTTCGCCGACTACCTGGTGCCGACCGCCTGCGAAGTGCCGGAGCCGGTCATCGTCCACATCGAAACGCTGTCACCGTTCACGCCGCTGGGCGCGAAAGGCCTCGGCGAGGGCAACAACATGAGCACCCCGGTGTGTATCGCCAACGCGGTGGCCGACGCGCTCGGCGTATCCGACCTGCGCCTGCCGATGACGCCATCGAAGATCCATGCGCTGCTCGGCTTCGACGATCCAGCCCCCGGCAAGCCGCGCAGCGCAGCGCCCGTCAAGGGCCCGCAAGGCGGCCATGCGCTGTCGATGTCCGGCTCGGTCGAGCTACCGGCCACGCCGGAACAGGTGTACGCGGTGCTGCTCGACCCGGAAGCGCTGGTCAAGGTCATCCCCGGATGCCACGCGCTGGAGAAGGTCGGCGAAAACCATTACCGCGCCGACGTCACCATCGGCATCGGCCTGGTCAAGGCGCGCTACGCCGCCGAGATCCGCTTGTCCGACCTCGACCCGCCGCACGGCCTCGCGCTCGGCGGCAAGGGCGTCAGCTCGCTCGGCTCGGCCGAAGGCGCGGGCCGCATCCGCCTCGAGCCTGCGGGTTCCGGGACGCTGCTCACCTACGACTACAGCGCCGCCGTCAGCGGCAAGGTGGCGGCCGTCGGCGGCCGCATGCTGGAGGGTGCGGCAAAGATCGTGCTGCGCCAGCTGTTCGAGCAACTGGGGCGCCAGGCCGGGGGCGGCAGCGCCGCGCCGCCTGCGCGCTCCCTGTGGCAGCGCATCCTGCGTGCGCTGGGAGTATCCAAATGAAGCCATCGGCATTCGATTACATCCGCGCCGACAGCGCCGAAGAGACGGTGAGCCTGCTGGCGCGCCACGGCGAGGAAGCCAAGATCCTGGCCGGCGGCCAGTCCCTGATGGCGATGCTGAACATCCGCCTTGCGCAGCCGGCCATGCTGGTCGATATCTCGCGTAGCAAGGACCTGGATTACGTGCGCGTCGAAAACGGCAAGCTGGTGGTAGGCGCCGCAGCCACCCAGGCCAGCGTTGAAACGCGCGCAACGCTGGCGTCGGAAGTGCCGTTGCTTGACATGGCCTTCCCGTGGATCTCGCACTTCCAGATCCGCAACCGCGGCACCGTGTGCGGCTCGGTCGCCCATGCCGATCCCAGCGCCGAGCTGCCGCTGTGCCTCACCGCGCTGCAGGGCGAAGTGGTGCTGCGCTCGCAGTCCGGCCGCCGCGTGCTGAAGGCCGATGACTTCTTCCAGGGGATGCTGATGACCGCGGTGCGACCCGGCGAGATCGTCGAGGAAGTGCGGTTCCCGCTGCGGCAGCAGGGCGCCCGCTACGCCTTCCGGGAAGTCTCGATGCGGCATGGCGACTTTGCCATCGTGGCGCTGGCCGCCGTCGTCACGGACAACACCATCGAATTGACCGTTGGCGGCGTTGCCGACCGCCCGGCACGCAAGCGCTGGGCGCGCATTGCCGGCGATGACCTGGACACCGCACTCAACGACTTTGCATGGGAACTCGAAGCCCAGCGCGACGCGCACGCCAGCGCCGAATACCGTCGCCACCTGGTGCGCCAGCTTGGCCGCCAACTGATCGTGAAGGCATGTACATGAAACACTACGAAAAAAACATGGAGTACCCGGTGACCATCGTGCTGAACGGCGTGACGCGTACCGCACCGGCAGAGTCTCGCATGCTGCTGTCGGACTTCCTGCGCCACAAGCTGGGCGCCACCGGCACCCACGTCGGCTGCGAACACGGTATCTGCGGCGCCTGCACGGTGCGCGTCGATGGCGTGGCCCAGCGCTCGTGCATGCAACTTGCGGTGCAGGCCGATGGTCGCAGCGTCGATACCGTCGAGGGCCTGAACGAGGGCGCCGACGCTGAACTGGGCGACCTGCAGGCGGCCTTCAAACGCCATCACGCACTGCAATGCGGCTTCTGCACCGCCGGCATCCTGATGTCATGCAGCCACTTCCTCGAGCGCGTCCCCGCGCCAAGCGAGGCGCAGGTGCGCGACATGCTGTCCGGGCACCTGTGCCGCTGCACCGGTTACACGAATATCGTCAACGCGGTGCTCGACGTTGCAGCGCAACGCCAGGCCGCCATCCAGGGGAGTACAGAACATGCTTGATTTGGGCCGCAGTTTCCTCGCATCGGTTGAACGCAGTCCTGACCAGCTGGCGCTGGTGGACGGCGAACTGCGCCTGACCTACGGCGAGTGGTTCGAGCGCGTGGCAGCAGTGGCCGGAGGCCTGCAGGAGATCGGCCTGCAGCGCGGAGATCATCTGGTCACGCTGCTGCAGAACCGCTGGGAGATGGCCACGCTGCATTGGGCATGCCAGTTCGCCGGCATCATCGTCACGCCGCTCAACTGGCGCGCCAAGCCGGACGAGATCGACTACTGCGCCGGCGATGCGAATGCGCGCGCCATCGTGTTCCAGGACGTTTCGGCCGACGCCGTGCGTGATTCGGTGGTGGCGCAGCGACTGCCGCGCATCGCGGTTGGCGCACCCGAAGGCACGACGCTGCCGTTCGAACAGCTGCTGGCGGCCAGCCCGCCGACGCCATTGCTCAACGCGCGCGCCGACGACTGGTCGCTGATGCTGTACACGTCCGGCACCACCGGCAAGCCGAAGGGAGTGCCACGCCGCCACTGCCATGAGCGCGCGGCCGCGCTGGCCCACGTAGCCCAGAACCAGTATGGCCGCCACGAGCGCACGCTCGGCGTGATGCCCTTGTATCACACCATGGGCGTACGCTCGCTGCTGGCGATGGCGCTGGTCGACGGCTGCTTCGTGTGCGTGCCGAAGTTCGACCCGGTCGCGGTGCTGGCGGCGATCGAGGCCGAACGCATCACCAACCTGTACCTGGTGCCGACCCTGTACCACGACGTGATCGCCCATCCGAACTGCGCCGCTACCGACCTGTCGTCGGTACGCAAGCTGGGCTTCGCGGGCGCCTCGATGAATGAAGCGCTGCTGAAAAAGCTCGACGCGCTGTTCCACCCCGAATTGTTCGTCAACCACTACGGCTCGTCCGAGGTGTACACCTTCAGCATCGACCAGGACGCCGTGAAGAAGCCCGGCAGCGCCGGCCGCGCCGGCATCAACCAGCGCCTGCGCGTGGTGCGGCTCGACAGCGGCAATCCCGACATGGCGGCCGAGCGCTACGAGGAGGGCGAGATCATCGTCGACCTGGCCGGCGACGAAGCATTCGAAGGCTACTGGAACCGCCCCGACGCCAACGCCAAGGCGTTGCGCGGCGGCTGGTACTTCACCGGCGACACCGGCTACCTGGACCGCGACGGCGACCTGTTTGTTTCGGGACGCACCGACGACATGATCATCAGCGGCGGCGAGAACATCTCGCCGGTAGAAATCGAGAGCCTGCTGTCGCTCCATCCGGCAGTCGACGAAGTGGCGGTGGTCGGCATGGCCGACGCGCGCTGGGGACAGTGCGTCACGGCCTTCGTCAAGCGTCGCGCACCGGTCACGGATGCGGAACTCGACGCGCATTGCCGCACCTCGGGCCTGGCCAACTTCAAACGGCCACGTTCCTACATCTTCGTGGTCGAAGTCCCGCGCTCCCCGGTCGGCAAGCTGTTGCGCCGCAAGCTGGTCGCCAATGAATACGAAGCAGAAGCACCGCAGTGATTCTTTCCATTCCAAAAACGCAGGAGACAAAATGAAACCAGTATTCGCATACAAGATGATGACCGCGGCGATGCTTGCCGGCTTTGCCGCAGGCGCGTCCGCCCAGGACGGCCCGATCCGCATCGGCGTCGTCACGCCGCTGTCGGGCACCTATTCGGCGCTGGGCCAGCAGGTCAAGTGGGGCATCGAGCTCGCCGCCAGGGAGATCAACGCTTCCGGCGGCATCATGGGCCGCAAGGTCGAACTGCTGTTCGAGGACGAGGAGGCCAATCCATCGGTCGCCACGCCAAAAGCCGAAAAGCTGTTCCAGGTGTCGAAGGTCGACTTCCTGACCGGTACCGTCAACTCGGCCTCGACCCTGGCGGTCGGCCAGCTGGCCGAACGCAACAACCGCCTGATCGCGACCACCGTTTCGTTCTCCGACACCATCACCGGCGAGAAGTGTTCGCCGAACGTCTTTCGCGTGAACGCCAAGGCCGGCCAGCAGTCGGCGGCGCTGGCCGAGTGGCTGAGCAAGACCAAGCCGAATGCCAAGGTGTTCTACCTCGGCCCAGACTATGAAATGGGCCGCAGCACCGTGGCCGCGTTCAAGAGCGCGGCCGAGAAGAAGGGCGCGAAAACCGTCGGCGAAGTATTCGCCCCGCTCGACAACAAGGACTATTCGCCGTTCTTCGGCCAGGTGCGCGCGGCGCGTCCCGACGTGATGTACACCTCGGTGGCGGGCAATGACACGGTGCGCCTGTTTAACCAGATGGCCCAGTACGGCCTGCTGAAGAACATGACCGTGGTGGGCGCATCCGGCACCCTGACCTCGCAGAACCTGAAGGCGGTCGGCAAGGCCGGCGAAGGCTTCGTCACCGGCGTCGGCTACTCGGTCGAGATCGACCTCCCCGAAAACAAGAAATTTGTCCAGGCCTTCACCGAGTACGCGAAGGCGCCGCCGGACCTGTACGGGGCCGACTCGTACGGCGTGATGTTCTTCTACAAGGCGGCGGTCGAGAAGGCGAAGAGCACCGACACCGACAAGGTGCGCACCGCGATGCGCGGCCTGGAGTGGATGACCCCGCAGGGCAAGAAGACCATGCGCGCCGGCGACCACCAGGCGATCCAGGACATGTACGCGACCCAGATGTCCAACGGTAAGTTCAAGGTCATGAGCAAGGTGGCTGGCGCCGCCGCGATTGGCCCTGATACCTGCACCAGGTTCTGACGGGCCCAGGCCTGCCGCGGCGCGGCGGGCCAATATTTAGAGGATAGTGATTATGGGTGGCTTCATCGACACACTGCAGTTCGTGCTCGCTCCACAGGTCGTCAACGGCCTGTCGATCGGCGTGGCTGTGATCCTGATGGCGCTCGGGCTGACGATTATTTTCGGCCTGCTCGACGTGATCAACATGGCGCACGGCGAGTTCTACGCCCTCGGCGCCTACCTCGGGGTCAGCCTGGCCGCGGCCGGCGTCAACTTCTGGCTGATGCTCTTGCTGGTGCCGTTGATCATGGCGCCGGTCGGCTATGCCTTCGAACGGATGCTGATCCAGCGCGTGTTCCACCACAAGGACCGCCATATCCTTACGCTGCTGCTCACCTTCGGCCTGGCCATCATCATGGAAGACCTGTTCAAGGTGTTCTACGGCCCCCAGGCGCTGACCGCCGAAACGCCGATTGAAGGCGCCAGCGAGATCGCCGGCATGTTCTTCCCTAACTACCGGCTGTTCCTGATGGCGATCGGGACCGCGATCATCGTGCTGGTCTGGCTGGTGGTCTACCGCACCAGCCTCGGCGCAATGGTGCGCGCCGCCGCCTTCGACAAGAACATGGCGTCGTCGCTGGGCGTGCCGGTATCTCACGTCTACGCCGGTACCTTCGCCTTCGGCGTGGCGCTGGCCGCATTGTCCGGCGTGCTGCTGGCCCCCGTGTACTCGGTGTTCCCGACGATGGGCAAGGACTTCATCCTGATGGCGTTCAGCGTCGTTATCGTCGGGGGACTTGGCAGCATCAAAGGCGCGGTAATCGCGGGGCTGGTGCTGACGCAGATCCAGGCGATCGCCAGTTTGTACATATCGCCTTCGTGGACCGACCCGCTGGTCTTCGCCATCATGGTGGCCGTGCTGATGGTTCGTCCGCAAGGGCTGTTCGGGAGGCTCGGCCATGCTTGATAACGTCACCCCAATCCGCAGCGTGCACGCCGCTCCGGCGCCGGTGCTGGGTGCGGTCGCCCGGCGCGAGCGCATCGCCCGCAACGCGGTGCGCTACTTCGCATTCCTGTTCATCGCGCTGGCGCTGGTGTTCGCCGCCATCGCCGCCGTGCTGCAGGATGTGTTCTTCTTCCGCCTCGCCACCGAGGCGCTGATCTATGGCGGCTTCGCCATGGGCGTCGACCTCCTGCTCGGATTCGCCGGCCTGCTGTCGCTCGGCCATGCGCTGTTCTTCGGGCTCGGGGCCTATGTGTCGGGGCTGGTGCTGAAGGAATGGTCGGCCTCGTTCTGGCTTGCGCTGGGCGTGACCCTGGCCGCGTCCACGTTGGCCGGCGCCGTCGCCGGCATCATCGCGATCCGCGCACGCGGCGTGTACTTCGCGCTGATCACCTTCGGGCTGGCCGAGGTGGCGTCAAAGGTGGTGTTCAACACGCGCGAGTTGGGCGGCTCGGACGGCATCATCGGTATCCCGGTGGTGCAGGCCAACTTCCTTTTCTTCACGGTCGACAGCAGCCATGCGGGCAGCTTCTTCCTGCTGGTGCTGGTGCTGGTCATGGCCATGTACTTCGCGCTGGAGGCGCTGCTGCAGACGCCGGCCGGCCGCCTGGTGGCGGCGATCAAGGCAAACGAGCACCGCGTGCCGTTCCTGGGCTTCAGCGCGCAGCGCTACAAGCTGCTGGCCTTCATCGTTGCCGCCAATGTCACCGCCATGGCCGGTTCGCTGTACCCGATGTTGCGCGGTTTCGTGTCGCCCGAACTGATGTTCTTCCAGGCCTCCGGCAACGCCGTGATCACGGTGATCCTGGGCGGCGTCGGGACCCTGATCGGCCCGCTGTACGGCAGCGTGATTTTGAGCGCGCTGAAATCGGTGGTCGGTTCGTACACCGAACACCACCTGATCATTATCGGTGTGCTGTTCATGATCTCGGTGATCTTCTTCCCCAAAGGCCTGATCGGCTACCTGCGCCCGCGCCTCGAAGCGTGGCTGTCGCGAAAGGAGCAGCGATGAACCAGCCAGAGCACAATGTGCTGTCGGTGCGCGACCTGACCGTGCGCTTCGGCGCGCTGACCGCGGTCAACAACGTCAGCTTCGACGCCAGGCGCGGCCACATCACCTCGGTGATCGGCCCGAACGGTGCAGGCAAGAGCACCTTGTTCAACCTGATCAGCGGAGCGATCCGCCCGAGCGGCGGCAAGGTCAGTTTCAACGGCCAGGACGTCACCGCGCGCGGGCCGGACCATCTGATGAAGGCTGGCCTGGCGCGTTCATTCCAGATCACCAACCTGTTCTTCGAGCTGTCCGTGTTCGAAAACCTGCGCCTCGCAGCGCAGGCGCTGGAACCGGCCGGGCGCGCGTTTGCGCCGGTCCGCCGCAGCACCATCGCTTTGGCCCGCGCCGAGGAACTGATCGCGCAGTTCGGGCTGTCGGCCAAGGCGCACGAGCTGGCCGGCTACCTGTCGCACGGCGAGCAGCGCCGCCTCGAAATCGCGGTGGCTCTGGCCTGCCGGCCGACGATGCTGCTGCTGGACGAGCCGACCCAGGGCATGTCGCACGCCGACACCGAGGAGACCGGCGAGATGATCAAGTCGCTCGCGGGCGAGCTCTCCATCCTGCTGGTCGAGCACGACGTCGGGCTGGTGATGAACCTGTCCGACCACGTGGTCGTCATGACGCAGGGCGCCAAGCTGGCCGAAGGCCTGCCGGCCGACGTGCGCGCCAATCCTGCGGTGCAGGCAGCCTATTTTGGACAGGGAAGCCATCATGCTTGAACTTGAAAATGTCCACACCCACTATGGCCTGAGCCACGTGCTGCAAGGCGTGTCGCTGACTGTCGGCGCCGGCGAAGTCGTGGTGCTGTGCGGCCGCAACGGCGTCGGCAAGACGACGGTGATGAAAACCATCGCCGGCTGGGTCAAGCCTAGCGCCGGCAAGGTGCGCTTCAACGGCGCCGACATCGGGCCGCTGGCGCCAGACCGCATCTGCCGCCTGGGTCTCGGGCTGGTTCCGGAAGACCGCCGCATCTTTCCCGGCCTGACGGTCGAGGAAAACCTGAAGCTTGGCTTCCTCCAGTGCCCGGGCCGCAGCAAGGCGGAGTCGCGCGCCGTGCTCGAACAGGCCTACGAGCGTTTCCCGCGCCTGAAGGAGCGCCGGCCGCAGCTGGGCACGTCGCTGTCGGGAGGCGAGCAGCAGATGCTGGCCATGGCCCGCGTGCTGGTTGGCGCACCGAAGATGCTCCTGATCGACGAGCCTACCGAAGGCCTGGCCCCGATCATCGTCGACGAAATCTTCGCCATCATCGAGCGCCTGCGCGGTGACGGCATTCCCATCCTGCTGGTGGAGCAGAACGTCCAGCGGGCGCTCGATGTCGCCGACCGCTTCTATGCGCTCGAACGCGGGCAGGTAATCCTGTCCGGCGACGCCGCATCGGCCAGCGCGCGCAGCAGCCTGCAAGAAGCGATCGCGGTTTAACTTTTTTAACTCATTCAAAGGAATCACCATGCCCCAGCTTTCCCATCCAGCGCACACCTTGCTCGAAAAGCTCGACGGCTTTTCCGTGATCATCGACGCCGGCCGCCAGCGCGCCGACATCGTGCTCGAGCGCCCGCCGTTCAACATCATCTCGATGGCCCAGCGCGACCAGTTGCGCCTCGTGTTCGAATCGCTCGACGACAACCCGGCCGTGCGTGTGATCGTACTGCGCGCGGTGGGCGAACACTTCTCCAGCGGCGGCGACATCCGCGGCTTCCTCGACGCGACCCCGGAACACGTATCGAAACTGGCGTGGAACATCGCCGCCCCGGCGCGGTGCAGCAAGCCGGTGATCGCCGCTAACCGCGGATTCTGCTTCGGCGTCGGCTTCGAAATCTCGCTGGCCTGCGACTTTCGCATCGTGTCTGAAACGTCGCAGTACGCGCTGCCGGAACAGAAGCTGGGCCAGATCCCCGGGTCGGGCGGTTCCGCGCGCCTGCAGAAAATGGTCGGCATCACCCGCACCAAGGACGTCGTGATGCGTTCGCGCCGGGTGCCGGGCCAGCAGGCATGCGAGTGGGGTATCGCCACCATGTGCGTGCCTGACGTGGATCTCGAAAAGGCGACCGATGCGCTGGTCGACGAACTGCGCGCGTTCTCCCCGCTCGCCCAGCGTACCGCCAAGAAGCTGTTGAACGATACCGAGGACTCGACCCTGTCGATCGCCATCGAACTCGAAGGCCACTGCTACAGCCGCCTGCGTTCGTCGGACGACTTCCGCGAGGGCGTCGAGGCCTTCCACCAGAAGCGCAAGGCTGACTTCAAGGGCAGCTAGGCACAAGCCGCAACACGATTCCTATAAAAACCCGGAGACATAGACATGAAGAACGCAAAGCAAGGCACCACCGCAGTACCGGCAACTTCCGGCAGCCGCCGCAAGCTCGTCCTGGGTGCCGCCGCACTCGCCGGCGCCTGGGCCTGGAGCACACAGCCCGCGGTCGCGGCCGAACTCGCCGAAGTACGCATCGGCGTCAACAACGTGGTCAGCGATGCACCGTTCTTCATCGCCAACAAGAAGGGCTATTTCGCCGAGCAGGGGATCAAGGTCGTCTTCGTTCCGTTCGACGCGGGCCCGAAGATGATCGCGCCGCTGGGCACCGGCCAGCTTGACGTGGCGGCCGGGGCCATGTCGGCCGGCCTGTTCAACGCGGCAGCGCGCGACATCAATATCAAGGTCGTGGCCGACAAAGGATCCACCCCTCCGCAGTACGACTACATGCCTATCCTGGTGCGCAAGGCGCTGGTCGACAGCGGCAAGGTCAAGAGCTACAAGGATCTCAAGGGCCTGAAGGTGGCCGAGGCGGCCAAGGGCGGCTCGCCCGGATCGAAGCTCAACGAGGCGCTCAAGAGCGCCGGCCTGACCTACAAGGATACCGAACACGAATACATCGGCTATCCGCAGCACGTGGCGGCGCTGATGAATGGCGCGATCGACGCGAGCGTCACCACCGAGCCTTCGGCCACCCAGGCGATCGAGCGCGGCGCGGCGGTACGACTGACCAATACCGATCCGTACCCGAACCAGCAGATTGCCGTGCTGCTGTACGGCGGCGACTTTATCAGGAAGCAGCCGCAGCTCGCGCAGAAATTCATGATCGCCTACCTGAAGGGCGCGCGCTACTACAACGATGCGCTCAAGGACGGCAAGTTCGCCGGGCCGAATGCGGCGGACGTCATCGCCATCCTGGCGCAGGACAGCAATGTCAAGGACCCGGCGCTGTACAGGAAGATGACGCCCAACGGCATCCACCCTGACGGCAAGATCAACGAGGCGAGCCTGGCGCGCGACTATCAGTTCTACAAGGACCAGAAGTATGTCGACGGCAGCGTCAAGCTCGAACAGGTGCTCGACACTTCCTTCGTGAATGCGGCGGTCAAGGCACTCGGTCCTTACCAGCCGAAGCAATAAGATGGGAGTGAACATGAAGATGGCTGAGAACATACCGGGGCTGGCGGCTCCGAAGATCCGTATCGCCAGCCTGACCAAGCAGTTCGCCACCAAGGGCGGGACCTTTACGGCGATCGACAATATCTCGCTCGATATCGCGCCTGGCACTTTCTTCGTCATCGTCGGGCCAAGCGGGTGCGGCAAGACCACGCTGCTGCGCATCCTGGCCGACCTGGAAAAACCGAGCAGCGGCACCGTCGAAATCAGGGCCGACCGTCCCGGAAAGCCGAGCAACTCGATGGTGTTCCAGGGTGATTCGATCTTCCCCTGGATGACAGTGTGGGACAACGCCGCGTACGGGCTGAAGCTGCGCGGACTGCCCGATGCGGAAGTGCGCGAAACGGTCGGCCACTACCTCGACAAGACCGGCCTGACCAGATTCGCGAAACACTACCCGCACCAGCTGTCCGGCGGGATGAAGCAGCGCGTGTCGATCGCGCGCGCATTTGCCAACGATCCCGAGATCCTGCTGATGGACGAGCCGTTCTCCGCGCTCGACGAGCAGAACAAGACGCTGTTGCAGGAGGAAGTGCTGCGCATCTGGGAAGCCGACAAGAAGACCGTGGTCTTCATCACCCACAGCGTCGACGAGGCCGTGACCCTGGGCGACAAGATCATGGTGATGTCGGCCCATCCGGGCAAGGTCAAGGCGATCATCGACGTGCCGTTCGCGCGGCCGCGCAATGTGCTGGAACTGCGTTCGCAGCCAGCTTACGGCGAAATGGTCTACAACATTTGGGGCCACCTGCGCGATGAGGTGCAACGCGCCAAGGCGCAAGAGGAGGCACGCACATGAAGATGAGCGACAAGAGCCGCGACCGCCTGGTGAGCGTCGCCTCGCCACTGGCGTTGCTGTTGCTGTGGGAGCTGAGCGCCCGCACCGGCCTGATCGACACACGCTTCTTCCCGGCGCCGACCAGCATTGTCAGGCAGGGGGTGGACCTGGCGGGCTCCGGCGAACTGTGGGGCCACCTGTCGGCCAGCCTCCAGCGCTTGCTGTGGGGATCGCTGCTGGGCGGCATACCGGCGCTCCTGCTTGGCATCGCGATGGGCCTGTACCGGCCGGTCCGCGCCGCCATCGACCCGCTGATATCGGCGACCTATCCGGTGCCGAAAAGCGCGATCCTGCCGCTGATCCTGCTCATCTTCGGCCTCGGCGAAGCATCCAAGATCGTCATGGTGGCGCTGGGCGTGTTCTTCCCGGTGGTGATCAACACGATCAGCGGCGTCATGCAGATCGATAAAATCTACCTCGACGTCGGCAAGAACTTCCGCGCCAGCCGCTGGCAGACCTTCCGCACGGTCGCCTTGCCCGGCGCGCTGCCCTCGATCATGGCGGGCATCAAGCTTGGCATCGGCATGGGCCTGATCCTGATCGCGATTGCCGAAATGGTCGGCGCCAAGACCGGCATCGGCTTCATGATCTGGGATGCGTGGCAGATCCTGTCGGTCGAGACCATGTACGTCGGCCTGATCATGATCTCCATCCTGGGGTTCCTGCTGACGCTGATCCTGAACGAAATCGAGGGATGGATCCTGCCATGGAAGCACGAGCGCTAGGAACCGCGGGGCGTCGCCTGCGCGCGCTGAACCTGATCGGCGGCCAGTGGCAGCGGTCCAGTGGCGCGCGCGATGGCGACAGCATCAATCCGGCCAACGGCGGCGAGATCGGCACCTTCGCCGCAAGCGCAACCGCCGATGCGATACAGGCCATCGAGGCCGCGCGGCGCGCGTTCGAAGGCGGCGGGCTGTCACGCGATCCGTCCAGGCGCGCGGCGCTGCTGCTGCGCTGGGCCGATCGGCTGGCCGGGCGCGACGACCTCGCGCAACTGCTCACGCTCGAAAATGGCAAGGTGCTGGCGCAGTCGCGCCAGGAGATCGCCGCCGCCGTCGCTTGCGTGCGCCAGTGCGCCGGACACCTGCAGCATGGCGCCCTGGCGGCGATGCAGCCGGCGGGCGTGGCCGCCATCATCGTTCCCTGGCATGCACCGGTGGCCTCGCTGNNACGCTGGTCGCCTGGCTCGCGCCGGCGCTGGCCGCCGGCTGCGCCGCCGTCGTCAAGCCGGCACGCCAAAGCGCCCAGGTATCCGCCGCTGTGATCGCCGAGCTCGCTGCGGTCGAAGGCCTGCCATGCGGCGTCGTCAACCTGCTCTCGGAGACGGGGCATGAGGTGGCGCGCGAACTGGTGGCGTCGCGCCAGGTGGATGTGCTGTGCTTCACCGGATCGCAGGAAACGGGCCGCAAGATGACCGTAGCCGCGGCGCCCAGCGCCAAGAAACTGCTGCTCGACCTGGCCGGCAAGTCGTGCAGCCTGGTGTTCTCCGACGTCGACGTACAGGCCGTGGCGGCCCGGCTGGCCGCCGCGGCCATCGTCGCCTCGGGGCAGCATGGCAGCGCGCCGCGCCGCATCCTCGTGCACGCATCCTGCTTTGACGAGGCCAAGGCGGCGCTCAAGCGCGCGCTGGAGCAGGTGGTTGTCGGGGCCGGGGACCAGGCCGGCTGCGGCATGGGCCCGCTGATCGATGCGCCGGCGCTGGTGGCGGTCGGCGTGCGCACCGAGCAGGCGCTTGCGCGTTGCGACGAGGTCGTGCTGCGCGGGCGCCGCGCGGGCGGCGCACTGGCCAGCGGCTACTTCCTGTCGCCGACGCTGGTTGCCCGGCGCGACTGCGCGGACGGCTCGTCGCACGACGAGATCTACGGGCCATTCGTCTCGCTCGGGCAGTTCGAGGAAGAAGGCGAGGCGGTCGGCTTCGCCAACGCGATGCCGCTTGCACGTTCGGTGAGTGTATGGAGCGGCGACGCCGAGCGGGTCCTGCGGCTGGCGTGCGCGCTGCGCAACGACAGCGTCCAGGCAAACCGGCATGACTGGCTGCAGCCCGGTGTTAGCATGGCGCATTCGGGGTGTCGGGTATGCGGCAGCGTGTCCGACTTTTTCGCAGCGCCCGGCAACTAGGAAAGGAAGCGCCTTGCAGCACATCGCAATCGCCGCTGAAGGGCGAGCCGTCACGATTGAATACCAATGGATCGCGGGCCAACGGAACGACGATCCGCTGATCGTGTTCCTGCACGAGGGCCTCGGATCTGCCACCATGTGGGGCGAATGGCCGCGCGCCTTGTGCTCGGCCACGCGCTGCCGCGGCCTGGTGTTTTCGCGCTACGGATACGGCCATTCCCAGGCGCGCCCGGATTCGGCGCAGGGCTGGCCGGCAGATTACATGGAGCGCGAGGCGCGCGGGCATCTCCCAGCTTTGTTCGACGCGCTCGGCATCGATGCGGCGCGCGAACGTCCTGTGATCTTCGGCCACAGCGACGGTGCCAGCATAGCGCTGCTGTACGCTGCGGCCTTCCCGGAGAATGTGCGTGCGGCGGTGGTGCTTGCCCCGCACGTCTTTACCGAGCAGGTGGCGCGTGCGCGGATAGCGCAGCTGCGCGCGAACTGGGACGACGGTCGGCTGGCGGCACACCTGGCGGGCTTGCACGACGACCCGGTGGGCGTGTTCACTGGGTGGAGCGAGTGCTGGCTGTCGCCCGCTTTCCACAGCTGGAACGTGGCAGCGGCGATCGAAAGCATCGCCTGCCCGCTGCTGGCGGTGCAGGGAAGGCATGACCAGTACGGCACGCTGGCGCAGTTGTGCGAAATACAGCGCCGCGTTCCCCAGACCACACTGCTGATCCTCGACGACTGCCGGCATGTGCCTCATGAGGAGCAACCCGGCGCGGTGTTGGCCGCCGTCGCCGATTTTCTGCGGACATGAAAAAACCCGCGCTACCAGCATTGGTAGCGCGGGTTCCTTATCGGCCAAGCGGCGGCGTCGACCTGGTTTTGTAGCTGATCGGCCTTGCGGATGGATTG
>CXWL01017690.1_pt1 | contig 21146 bp, 17 predicted proteins | sample 590931 | NCBI WGS metagenome assembly CXWL01 (sample SAMEA3498368, study PRJEB10139) | groundwater metagenome | biome: water well; material: biofilm material | place: Germany | collected 2015-04-27 | reverse complement strand
CCTGCTGATCACCGGCTCCACCATCAAGGCGTTGATGACCCAGACCGGTCGCGGCGTCGGGGCCGTGGCCCTACCCATCGGCAAGGCGGCCCGACGGGCCCGCACCGTGTTCGGCGACATCTCCACGCTCGACAGCGAACGCGACACCGGCGACCACGAACGCCCGGGGCCCAGTCTCTACGACGCTTCCGGCGACGACGTGTGGGCCGATCCGCCGAAGGCGAAGCGTTCCCGCGCCAAGCCGCCCGCCGGCCCTTTCGACGGTGCGCCGGGCGAGCAGAGCGAGCTCGATCTCGGGCCCGGCGCGCAACGCGGTCACTGGGTCCTGCCGCCCGCCACGTTCTTGCATCGCAGCGAGGCCCAGACCGTCAACAAGGCCGAGGTCGAGGCTCGCGGCCGCACCCTCGTCGACTCGCTCGACTCGCACGGCGTCGAGACCAAGTTGCTCGGCCAGACCGTTGGCCCCACCGTCACCCGCTACGAGCTCGAGCTCGGATCGGGCGTCAAGGTTGCGCGCATCACCAGCCTCAACCGCGACATCGCCTACGCCATGGCCGCCACCGATGTGCGCATCCTTGCACCGATCCCCGGTCGTTCGGCGATCGGCGTCGAGGTTCCGAACCACACCCGACAGCTCGTTGCCCTTGGCGACATCATGGGCTCCACCGAGGCCAAGACAGCGAACCATCCCCTCGACGTCGCCATCGGCAAGGACATCGCCGGCCGTTCGGTGTTCCTCAACCTGGCCACCACACCGCACCTGCTCATCGCCGGCGCGACGGGTGCCGGCAAGTCGAGCGGCATCAACTGCATCATCACTTCGATGCTCATGCGCACCACGCCCGACCAGGTGCGGCTGATCCTCATCGACCCCAAGCAGGTCGAGATGGGGCAGTACAACCGGCTGCCGCACCTGCTCACCCAACCGGTCACCAACCCGAAGAAGGCGGCCAACGCGCTCGGCTGGGCAGTGAAGGAGATGGAGCGCCGCTACGACCTGTTGTTCGAGGTGGGCTTCCGCGACATCACCGGCTACAACGCCGCGTTCGACCGTGGTGAGCTGCAAGGCGACCCATTCCTCGCCGCGGCCGACGATCTCGACGAGGCACGACAGCTCGAGCGGCTTCCGTACATCGTGGTGGTGGTCGACGAGTTGAACGACTTGATGATGGTGGCCGCCCGCGACGTCGAGGAGAGCATCACCCGCATCGCCCAGAAGGCGCGTGCCGTCGGCATCCACCTCATCGTCGCCACTCAGCGGCCGAGCGTTAACGTGATCACCGGCGTGATCAAGGCCAACGTGCCGGCGCGCATGGCGTTCGCCGTGTCGTCGCTCACCGACAGCCGGGTGATCCTCGACCAACCCGGCGCCGAGAAGCTCGTCGGCAAGGGCGACATGTTGCTGCTCCCCGGCAACTCGAACGTCGCCCAGCGCATCCAGGGCTCGTTCGTGAGCGAGGAGGAGGTGCGCAAGATCGTCGCCCACTGGCGCCGCCAAGGCCCCGAACCGCAGTACGTGGCGGGAGTGGAGGGCGACGACGAGGGAGGGTCGGGCAGCAGCCTTTTCGCCGCATCGGGCTCGGGATCGAGCGGCGACGACGATGACGAGACGCTGATGCGTCAGGCGGTCGAGCTGGTGGTGCGCAGCCAACTCGGGTCCACCTCGATGTTGCAGCGCAAGCTGAAGGTCGGCTTCGCTCGCGCCGGTCGGATCATGGACCTGCTCGAGCAACGAGGCATCGTCGGCCCCAGTGAGGGGTCAAAGGCGCGTGCCGTGCTGATGACCGTCGAGGAGTACGAGCTCCTCCGCGACGCCGAGGCCGGCTGACCCGCAACTTTGTCGGTCTCGACCGGCTCAGCCTGCTGAGACCGACGCAGTTCGGAGTCTCGCGGTGCCGCGCCGGTAGCCTGACGCACCGATGGGGCAGCGCTTCTACGTCGAGACCTTGGGGTGCCCGAAGAACCAGGTCGACAGCGACAAGTTGATCGGCACGCTGCTGGCCGATGGCATGCAACCCACCGACGACGCGGCGCAGGCCGACCTGGTGGTCGTCAACACCTGCGCGTTCATCGACGAGGCCCGCAAGGAGTCGATCGACACCATCTTGGCCCTCGAAGATCAGCGCAAGCGCGGTGCCCGCCTGGTTGTCACCGGTTGCATGGCCGAGCGCTACGGCCAGGAGTTGGCCGACGCGCTGCCCGAGGTGGATCAGGTCGCCGGATTCGGCGTGCCGGTCACGCTCGGCCTCACCCGCGGTGGCCCGACGCGATCGATCGCGGTGAGCTCGGCGAAGGTCCCGTCCTTCGACCTGCTCAACCTGCCCCGGCCGAAGAGCACCAGCCCGTGGGCATACGTGAAGATCGCCGAGGGGTGCGATCGATCGTGCGGGTTCTGCGCGATCCCGTCGTTCCGCGGGCCGCAACGCAGCCGCGACATCGATTCGATCCTGCGCGAGGTCGACGAGCTCGAAGCCCGCGAGATCGTGCTCGTCGCCCAAGACCTGGCGAGCTACGGCAAGGACCGGCCCGACGAGCTCGGCGCAGGTTCGATCGTTGCATTGGTCCGGGCAGTGGCGGCGCGCGTCGACTGGACGCGCTTGCTCTACCTCTACCCGAGCGACCTGACCGACGAGCTGATCGATGCCATCTGCGACACGGGCGTGCCGTACTTCGATCTGTCGTTGCAGCACGTCAGCAAGCCCTTGTTGCGGCGGATGCGTCGTTGGGGCGATGGCGACCGGTTCTCGAGCCGCATCGCCCACATCCGCGGCCGCGAGCCGGGCGCCGCGTTCCGCAGCAACTTCATCGTCGGGTACCCGGGTGAGACCGAGGACGACCACGATCAACTGCTCCGCTTCGTCGAGGACGTCGAGCTCGACTGGTGCGGCTTCTTCTCGTACTCCTCCGAGGAGGGCACCTACGCCGCTGATCTCGACGGCATCGTTGCTCCGGCGTTGATGGCCGAACGACTGGCAGAGCTGCGCCAACTGCAAGACGACATCACCGCCCGGCGCCGCGACGAGCTCGTCGGCACGCTCGCGACGGTGCTCGTCGACGAGCCTGGCGTGGCCAGGAGCCACCGCGAAGCGCCGGAGATCGATGGCATCGTCGAAGTGCCCGATCACCTGGCCGTCGGCGAGTTCGTCGCGGTGCGGATCATCGATGCGATGGGCCCCGATCTCGTCGCCGAAGGGGTCACCGCTGCGGCAACGGCGGGGGTCTAGCGATGCCCGTCGATCCATCTGCCATCGCCACCTGGGCCAACCTCGTGACCGTCGGTCGCGTCCTGATCGCGCCGCTCATGTTCTGGATGATCCCCGAACAGCCGGGTGGCGCATGGGCGGCGTTCGCACTGTGGTTCGTGCTGTGCTCGAGCGACGGGATCGACGGCTACCTGGCCCGCCGCCACGGCACCACCAACCTCGGCACGTTCCTCGATCCTCTGGCCGACAAGGTGCTCGTGCTCGGCGCGATGTTCACGCTGGTGAGCCGCAACGTGTTCTGGCTGCTCCCGGTGGTCATCATCGCCGGGCGCGAGATCGGGATCAGCCTCTACCGCACCTTCGTCGGGGCCAAGGGTGTGAGCATGCCTGCCAGCAAGATCGCCAAGTGGAAGACCCTCACCCAGCAGCTGTCGGTCGGCTTCGCGATCGCGCCGCTCACGGCCGTCGATTCGAAGTGGCTGTGGAACGGCCTGCTGTGGATCTCGGTGGTCCTCGCGCTCGTCAGCGGGGCGCAGTACATGTGGCGTGCCCACGTGGGCAAGAGCAGCGCCTCCCTATCGCAGGTGAGCTGAGCTGCTGTGCGCTGCGACGTCGTCGCGATCGGCACCGAGCTGCTGCTGGGGCAGATCGTCGACACCAACTCCGCCTACATCGGCGAGCAGCTTGCTGCGCACGGCCTCGATTCGTTGCTGCAGGTGAAAGTCGGCGACAACCTGGCCCGCATCGAATCGGTTCTTCGCGGTGTGCTCGCCGACGCCGACGCGGTCATCGTCTGTGGCGGGCTCGGTCCAACCCACGACGACCTCACCCGCGAGGCAGTCGCCGCGGTGATGCGGGTCTCCCTGGTCCACGACGAGTCGATCGCCACGGTGATCCGCGACATGTTCGCCGTGCGGAGCCGCCCGATGGCCGACAACAACCTTCGTCAGGCGCTCGTTCCTTGCGGAGCGACGATCATCCCGCAGACCCGCGGGACGGCTCCCGGCTTGATCTGCCCGGTGGTGGTCGATGGTGTCGACAAGGTCGTCTACGCCATTCCTGGGGTGCCCCACGAGATGAAGGACATGTTGGAACGAGCGGTTCTCCCGGATCTTCATCGGCGGGCCGGGCGAACGGCTGTGATCGTCAGCCGCACGTTGCGCACGTGGGGTGAGAGCGAGAGCGGTCTGAACCAGCGCCTCGATCCTGTGATTGCCTCGCTCGACGCGGCGGGCAGCCCCACGCTCGCGTTCTTGGCCAGCGGGTGGGAGGGCATGAAGGTTCGGCTCACTGCCAAGGCAGACACCGCCGGTGCGGCAGCCCGCATGCTCGCCCCCGTGGAGGCGCGTGTCCGCGAGATCGTCGGCGATCAGGTGTTCGGCGTCGACGACGACACGATGGAGTCGGTGGTGCTCGAGTTGCTGCGGCAACGGGGTTGGACGCTCGGCCTCGCCGAGTCGGTCACTGGCGGATTGGTCGCCGGCAGGATCACCAACGTCGCCGGTGCCAGCGAGGTGTTCCGTGGCGCGGTGGTGAGCTATGCGAGCGAGGTGAAGTTCGACCTGCTCGGTGTCGATCCTGGTCCGGTGGTGAACGAACGCGCCGCGCTGCAGATGGCCGAGGGCGCCCGTCGGGTTCTCGGTTGTCATGTGGGCCTCGCGCTCACAGGGGTGGCCGGGCCCACCGAGCAGGACGGCGTTGAAGCGGGCACCTTGTGCGTTGGCATCGTGACGCCCGTCGAGTCCGTCGCCAGAACGATGCGCCTACCGGGACTGCGCGATCAGATGCGCCAGATGAGCGTTATCTCGTCGCTCGATCTGCTCCGGCGCCAGTTGCTCGCTCACCGTTAGGCTCCAGGCCGTCAACGCCTCCGTAGCTCAACGGATAGAGCAGCGGGTTTCTACCCCGTTGGTTGGGAGTTCGAGTCTCTCCGGGGGCACTGATCTGAGGGCATCGTCGCTTCACATCGCCACAGCTTCGGGCCGCAGGTTCATCCCGTCGACAACAGAGGGATTCGAGGGTTTTGGCCCTACCCTGGAGCAGCCGATGGTGCGCATTCCGTCGGCGAGACGTTGGCGGCCGTCGTCGCCGCTCCACCCGTCGCTCACCCAGCCAACCCAGCCCAACCCAGCCCAACCCAGCCCACATCAGCGAGGTCGCGCGTGAAGTTCAAGAAGGGCGAAACCGTCATCTACCCGCAGCACGGTGCTTGCATCGTGGTGGGCACGAGGAAGATGGAGGCGTTCGGCTCCAGCCAGGAGTACCTCATCTTGCGCACTGTGATCAACGAGATGACGCTCTCGGTTCCCACAGCGAAGGCCAGTGAAGTGGGCGTGCGGCCGCCGGTGTCGAGTGACGAGCTGGAAGACCTCGTGTCGGTGCTTTCCAAGGCCGACCCCCGCGTGCCCAGCAACTGGAGCCGGCGGTTCAAGAACCACCAGGAGAAGCTGAAGAGCGGCGACGTGTACCAGGTGGCCGAAGTGGTCCGCAACCTTGCCGCCCGAAATCGTGACGCGTCGCTGTCAGCTGCCGAGCGCACCATGTACGACCGGGCCCGGATCAACCTGATCAGCGAGATCGCGCCGGCGTTGAAGGTGAGCGCCGAAGAAGCCGAGCAGTACCTCGACGAGGCGCTCGCCAAGGGTGTGCTCAAGCCGGCGAAGGAGCCAGCCAAGAAGAAGGTGTGAGCGCGCGTACGCTCGCGCCCATGTCCGAGCTGTCGCCGATCTTTGCGCTGTCCGATCGCTTCGTGGCCGAGTCGGCCGCGCTCGATCCGTTCTCGGCGACCAGTCGCGGGATCGATGGGTTCGACCATCTCGTCACCGACTACTCGCCCGATGCGATCGGCCATCGCGCCGAGCACCTTCGCCGAACGCTCGTCGAGCTCGACCGTCTGCAGCCGCTGTCGCAGGCCGATCGCCTCGCCAAGGACTTCATCAACGAACGGTTCAGTTCAGCGTTGTCGCTGCAAGACACCGGCGAGTGGATGCGTCCGGTCCGCGCCATCGCCGCTCCGTTCAGCACGATTCGGTCGGTGTTCGATCTCATGAGTCGCGACGGTGGGGAGGCATGGCACAACATCGCCGAGCGGCTGGCGGGCGTGCCTGCATCGCTCGGTGGCCTGCAGCACACGCTCGAGGCCGGACGTCGTAGCGGTGTCGTCGCGGCGCGCCGTCAGGTGGTGGTGGTCGCCAACCAATGTGCGCGGTGGGCCGACGACCGATGGTTCGACACTCTCACCACGGAGGCCCGCGGCCGAGGCGATGTGCCGGCGCACGTCATCGACCAGGTCGAGCAGGGTTCCACAGCGGCGGTGAAGGCCTACGCCGCAATGGCCAGGTACCTGCGCGACGAGTACCTGCCCGACGCGGCCACGATCGACGGCTGCGGGCACGAGCGGTATGCCGCCAGTTCGCGGCTGATGAACGGCGCCGACCTCGATCCGCTGGAGATGTACGACTGGGCCTGGCACGAACACCGAACGCTGCGCGACGAGATAGCAACGGTGTGCGATCAGATCGTGCCCGGCGCGGGCTTGGCCGAGGTCGCCCACCTGCTCGACACGGATCCTGCACGTGCGGTGCACGGAGTCGACGCATACCGGGAGTGGCTGCAGGCCACCACCGACGATGCGTTGCGACGTAGTGCCGCGCACTTCGACATCCCGCACGTCATGAACCGCTGTGAGGCGCACATCCCGCCCGCCGGCTCGGCGGCGGCGCCGTACTACACCGGGCCTTCGGAGGACTTCAGCCGTCCCGGTCGAACCTGGTACCCGACACTGGGTCGTACATCGTTCGCGACCTGGGGCGACGTCACCACGTGCTACCACGAGTCGGTGCCAGGGCATCACCTGCAGATCGGCTACGCGCGGTTGCAGGGGGAGCGGCTGTCGCGGTACCAACGCGGCACGTTCGTGTCCGGCCACGGCGAGGGTTGGGCGCTGTACGCCGAACGCCTGTGCGACGAGCTCGGCTGGTTCGACAACCCCGACCACAGGCTCGGGTTCCTCTGCGGCCAACAGTTGCGGGCGGTGCGCGTGATCATCGACATCGGGATGCACCTCGGGTTGCGCATCCCTGCCGGCACCACCCTGAGCGACGGGACGCCGTTCCACGGTGGCGCGGTCTGGACGCCCGATCTCGCCCTCGAGTTCATCACGAGCGAGACGAGGCAGGGCGACGACTTCCTCAGCAGTGAGATCGACCGCTACCTCGGATGGCCTGCCCAGGCGATCAGCTACAAGATCGGTGAGCGCGAGTGGCTGGCCGCGAGGGCCGACGCCCGGTCGCGGCTCGGCAACCGCTTCGATCTCCGTTCGTTCCACACGTTCGCGCTGTCGCTCGGCCCGGTCGGCCTGGCTCAGCTGCGCCGCGAGGTTGGCGCCTTCGAACCCTCCTGAGCCCACGTCGAACCGGACCGCGCCGCCGGTCTAGTGTCTCGGGCCATGTCGTCACGCGTGCACGTATCAAGAGAAGACCTCGAAGACCAGATCCGCAGGGGTGAGATCGACACCGTGCTGATGGTGTTTCCCGACCTCCAGGGCCGACTCGTCGGCAAGCGCACCACGGGTCGGTTCTTCCTCGAGCAGGTGGCCGACTCCGGCACCGAGAACTGCGACTACCTGATCGCCTGCGACATGGACAACAACCCGGTGCCCGGGTACCGGTTCACGAGCTACGAGCAGGGTTACGGCGACATGCTGGCGCGTGCCGACTGGGACACGGTGCGGATCACCCCCTGGGTCGACCGGACGGCGATGATCATGTGCGATCTGCACGATGTCGACACCGGCGAACTGGTGGAGGTGGCGCCGCGCAGCATCCTGCGCCGCCAGGTGGACAAGGCCGCGGCGAAGGGCTACTTGCCGATGGTCGCCAGCGAGATCGAGTTCTACCTGTTCAAGGACACCTACGACGAGGCCCACGACAAGGGCTACCGCGACCTTCGCCCGCATTCACCGTGGCTCGAGGACTACCACGTGCTCCAGACCACCAAGGACGAGTACATCCTCGGCCAGATCCGCCGTGGGCTCGAGGCGGCCGGTGTGCCGGTCGAGTTCAGCAAGGGCGAGGCCGGCAAGGGCCAGCACGAGATCAACCTCGACTACACCACCGCCGTCGAGATGGCCGACCGCAACAGCGTGTACAAGAACGCGGCCAAGGAGATCGCCCATCTCAGCGGGCGTTCGGTGAGCTTCATGGCGAAGTACGACTTCAACGACACGGGTTCCTCGTGCCACATCCACTCCAGCCTGTGGAGCCTCGACGGCGAGACGGCCCTGTTCCAGGGTGATCACCACGATGCCCACCACATGAGCCCGCTGTTCCAGCACTACCTCGCCGGTCTCATCGCGACCTCCCGCGAGTTCAGCCTGCTGTGGGCGCCGACGATCAACAGCTACAAGCGCTTCCAGCTCGGATCGTGGGCACCGACGGGCATCGGCTGGGGCGTCGACAACCGAACGCTCGGCTACCGGCTCGTGGGTCACGGCAAGGGCACACGTGTCGAGTGCCGCATCCCCGGTAGCGACGCCAACAGCTACTTCGCTTTCGCCGGCACGCTCGCCGGCGGCCTGTACGGCATCGAGCACGAGTTGCCGCTCGGCGAGCCGTTCGAAGGCAACGGCTACGACGCGCCCGAGATCGACCGGATCCCGTGGAACCTCCCTGATGCCATCGCGCTGTGGGAGAACTCGTCGATCGCCCGCGAGTGCTTCGGCGACGACGTGCACCACCACATCCTCACCATGGCCAAGGCGGAGTGGGAGGCGTTCAACCACACCGTCACCGATTGGGAGCTGCGCCGCTACTGGGAGCGCATCTAGTCAGGCCGGATGAAACTCGACGAGGACCGGGATGTGGTCGCTCAGCTCGGCCCACTCCTCTCCGCCGAATTGTTCGTGCTGCTCGATCACCTCCGCCGCTGCCGGGACGAGCACGTAGTCGAATCGTCGCCGCGGCGCGATCGCCGGATGGGTCGGGCCTCCTCCCGGATCGCGTAGGCCGAGGGCGTGGAAGGGGCGCACCACCTCGGCTTCGTGGTCGGCGTTGAAGTCGCCCGCCACCACGACGAGTTCGCCGCCGTCAGCGCCCACGAAAGCGGCGGCGCGTTCCGCCTGGGCGATGCGCTCGTCGGGACGATCATGGGCTGCGAGATGGGTGTTGTGGAACCTCATCGTGACGCCGCGACGGATGACGCTGGCCGACTGCAGCACCCGGTGGCGGTAGGTCCAGGTCGACACCCCGGGGGAGATCACCCGCGACGTCGCCGACCGGAGAGGATGCCGGCTGAGCACCGCTTCGCCCTCTGCCAACCACCACCCGAGCGGCGTGTAGGGATGGTGCTTCCGGGTCCACTGGTGGTTCCAGCCGAGTCGCGCCGCCAGATCCGTTGCCTGGCCGCGACGGATCTCCTGGATCGCGACGACGTCTGGCCTGAGGCGGCCGATCACCGCGGCCAACGCCGAAAGGTCGGGCCGACCTGCGCCGCGAATGTTCCAGGTGACGATCCGCCACGGCACCTCGTCGGCCGGCGCCGGCGCGGTCGCTGGTGACGTTGCTGGCGCGGTCGCGGTCATTCTGGATCAGTCTTGTCGGTCGGCTACCGTCGTCACAATGAGTCGTCTCACGGGCAAGGTCGCCCTCATCACAGGTGCATCATCGGGTCTTGGTCGCGTCGGCGCCGAGCGATTCGCGGCGGAGGGAGCAAAGGTCGTCATCGCCGACATGTCCGACGGCGACGAGGTGGTCGAGGCCATCGCCGCCGCCGGTGGGGAGGCGTCGTACGTGAGCTGCGACGTCACCGACGAGGCCTCGGTGCAAGCCGCAGTGGAACACGCCGTCGGCACCTTCGGCGGCCTCCACGTGCTCTACAACAACGCCGGCGTGATGCTCGGCGACGACGACAACCCGGTCACCACCAGCATCGCGACCTATCAGAAGACGATGGACATCAACGTTCTCGGTGTGCTGCTCGGATGCAAGTACGCCATCCCGGCCATGCAGCGGTCGGCCGAGGAGTCCGGGCACGCAGGCTCGATCGTGAACGTCGCCTCGTTCGTCGCCCACATGGGCGCGGCAACGCCACAGGTCGCTTACACGGCGTCGAAGGGCGCCGTGCTGGCGATGACTCGCGAGATCGCGGTCATCTACGCGCGCCAGGGCATCCGCGCCAACGCCTTGTGCCCAGGTCCGATCATGACGCCGCTGCTCGCCAAGTTCCTCAGCGACGACGCCAAGCGCAACCGACGCCTGGTGCACATCCCGATGGGCCGCTTCGGCGAACCGATCGAGATCGCCAACGGCGCGCTGTTCCTGGCGAGCGACGAGTCGAGTTGGATGACCGGCCAGTCGCTGATCATCGACGGTGGCATCACCGCCGCATACGTCACCCCCGAATGATCGGCGACTGATCGTGCACGGGCCCGACAGCGGCGTCGGCGACCTGGCTGCGCGAGCGGCAGCGTTCATCGTCGATCGGCTCGCCGGCACGGGCGTGGGCGTGGTGGGTGACAAGGCGGTCCTCGACGAGCAACTCGCCGGTTCGATCACCGCCGGCGGTCTCGGCCTCGACGACGCGTGGTCCGTGTTCGCCGATGTCGTCACGCCCAACAACGTCGGCCTCGACAGCGACAGGTTCCTCGCCTTCATCCCACTCTCGCCGTCGGCCGCCGCGGTCTGGATGGATGCGATGGTCGGCGCCGCCAACTTCTCGGCCGAGTCGTGGCTCGAAGGTGCCGGGGCCGTCGCCGCCGAGAACCAGGTGATCGATCTCCTCTGTCGGTCAGCAGGCATGCCGCCTGATGCCGGCGGGTGCTTCATGAGCGGCGGCAGCATCGGCAACCTGTCGGCATTGGCCGTCGCCCGTCACCGGGCCGGCGGCCGGCCCACGGTCGCGGTTGCCGACACCGCGCACGCATCGATCGACAACGCGCTGCACCTGCTGGGTCTCGAACCGCTGGTCGTGCCGACCGGTGCAGGTTGTCGGCTCACGGGTGCGGCTCTGCGTCAGGCGACCCGCGGCCGCGACGACGTCGGCATCATCGTCGCCTCCGGCGGGTCCACCAACGCGGGCGTCGTCGACGACCTCGCCGGCTGTGCCGACGTCGCCGCCGATCTCCAGGCATGGCTCCACGTCGATGGCGCGTATGGCCTCGCCGCGCTCCTCCTGCCGGAGTTGCGCGGGCGGTTCTCCGGGATCGAGCGCGCCGACTCGTTCATCATCGATCCGCACAAGTGGCTGTTCGCGCCGGCCGGGTCGTGCGCGCTCGTGTATCGCCGGCCTGATCTGGCCCGCCAGGTGCACACGCAGCACGGGCCGTACGTCGATGTGCTGCGCACCGGCGACGACGCCTACAACCCCAGCGATCTCGGCTACCAGCTCACCCGTCGAGCGAGTGGCCTGCCGGTCTGGTTCTCGCTGGCACTGCACGGCGTCGACGCACATCGCGAGGCGATCCGCGTCGGCATCACGATGGCCTCGGCGATGGCGGATGCCTTGGATGCATCACCCCTCACCGAACTCGTCATGCACCCGGAGCTCGGTGTGGTGCTGTTCCGTCGCCATGGTTGGGGCGCGTCGGAGTGGCGGGAGTGGGCGCGTGGCTTGCTGCATGCCGGTGTCGCGTTCGTCGCCCCTTCGACCTACAAGGGCGAGCCGGTCGGACGGCTGGTGTTCATGCATCCGCGCACGCCGCCGTCGATCGTCGACGAGCTGATGGTCAGTCTCACAGCCTGAGCGTGCCGACCTGTGTGGTCAGGTGGGTGGTGATCGAGATCGCCGCGGCCGTTTCGATCTCCAACCTTTCGTCGTGACCGACGACGGCCAGCAGTCGCGACAACTGGTTCGGGTCGGGCGTGCCGAGCACGAGCCGTTCGAGCGCCACCGCCGGCATCGGCAGGCTCATCGTCGGGTGGGTCGAGGGTCCCCAATCGATCAGGAACGGAGCGACCGAACCGAGCGGCGCCTGCGGTTGTGGCAACGTCAGGCGCCAGGTCAGCAGTGTTCCGTCGGGGCGCTGCCGCGACATCGCGCTGATCGGCCCGGGCCTGTGGCCGGTTGCCTCCGCCGCGCCGACGACGGCTTCGAGCTCGTCGTCGGGTCGGGCGCACCAGGCGACCAGCGCCTCACCCGTGAGCTCGTCGATGCCGAACGGGCGCGGTACGACGGGTCGGGGTTGCTCGAGGTCGGGACCGACGATCTCGAGGTAGGTGCCGCCGCCGAGCGCGACGAGCTCGTTGCGGGTGCCGAACCCGACGTGTTGGCCGCCGGCGACCGACCGCACGCCGAGCCGCAGGGCAAGTGCCATCACCGTTCGTTCGAGGTCGCTCGTAGCGAACACGAGATGATCGATCATCGCCGCACTGTACGACTCGCACTGTACGGCTCGCGCGGAACGAGGCGTGCCAGTGGCCGGCCGCGGGGAACCGGCGGCGCGGACCGTCGTCGGTACTGTTGCGGCGTGGGCGGACGGCGATGGGCGCGAGGGGTGGGCGCGGCGTGCACCTTCGTTCTCGCCGTTGCCGTCGCCGCCACGGTTCGAGAGGTCGTCGTGCTGATTCGCTGGGTGATCGAAGCTCCCACCGATGACGACCTCTGGTGGGGTGTGGTCCCGGCGCTCGGCGGCGTTCTGGCCGTTCTCGTGGTCGCCCGTTCCGCCACCACTGCGTCCACCGCCGACGCCTACGTGTACGGCATCCAGCGGGGGACGCTCGACAGCCGAGGTGCGCTGCCGCGGTGGGTGGCGCTGCTGTGCGGCGTCGGGGTCGGCGTCCCGCTCGGCTATGAGGGACCGATGGTCTACTTCGGCGGTGTCGTCGGGGTGACGGGAGGACCGCCCCTCGGGACGACACGGCGATCGGCAGGGATCGCGTGCGCGACGGCCGCGGTCGCGATGGTGATCACCGCGCCGGTGGCGGCCGCCTTCTTCACATCGGAGGTGGTCCGCCGCGGTTGGCCGCACCGCCGTGACCGTGCCGCCCTCGCCACGGGAGCAGGGGCGGCGTGGCTGGTTCTGCGGTTCTTCGACGACCATGGTGGTGTCGTGGGCACGGCTCCGCGGGTTTCCAACGGTGCCGTCGCCATGGGCGCGATCGTGATCGGCGGCACCTGCGGGCTGGTGGGGCGCGGCGTGGCGGCGGCGATCGTGCGGGCCGAGCAGCGTCGTCTGCGGCCGAGGATGAAGGTGGCGATCGTCGCGACCGCGTTGCTCGTGATCGTTCCGGCCGGACGGGCTGCGTCGGGCCACTGGATCTTTGTCGGAAGTGGAGCACGACTGCTCGCCTGGGCGGTCGGCGCGCCGTTCGTGTGGATCGCCGTTGCCGCGCTGGCGTTCGTGCTGCTCGTCGTAGCGATGGTCGCCGGAGGTGTGGTCGGTGGGCTGTTCCTGCCGCTCGTCTCGCTCGGCGGCGCAGTCGCCCTCGTTCTCACCCGGTCCTGGCTGTCGGGCGTTCCGGTGCCGGTGGCCGTCGCCGCCGGTGGTTCAGCGATGCTTGCCGCCGGCTACGGCGCACCGTTGGCAGCGACGGCCTTGGCGGTGAGCACGTTGGGCCTCGGGTCAGCCAGCTCATCGGCGATCCTCGCCGTTGTGGTGTCCACGCTGGTGGCCGACGGCGCCACGGTCAGTCTCCATCGCCGGTGAGGGTCGCCGGTGACGATCCACGCCAACCAGACCGACTTTGGGCCCTCCTGACATTTCGTGCGCTCGTGACCGGCAAGACTGGCGTGGTGAGTTCAGTCGCGTTCATCGGCCTCGGGGTGATGGGTACCCCGATGGCCCGCCACCTCGCCGCCGCGGGGCATCATGTCAACATCTACAACCGCACGCCCGAGAAGGCGCTGGCGTGGGTCGCGCTGTACGGCCACCAGGCCAAACCGACGCCCCGCGAAGCCGCGGAGGGGGCTGAGTTCGTGTTCCTCTGCGTGGGGAACGACAACGACGTTCGCGACGTGGTGTACGGGCCCGATGGCGCACTGGCGGGGGCCGAAGCCGGCGCCGTGCTCATCGACCACACCACGGCATCGGCCGAGGTGGCGCGCGAGCTGGCCGAAGCGTGCGCCGAGTTCGGCGTCGGGTTCGTGGATGCGCCGGTCTCGGGTGGTCAGGCGGGCGCCGAGAACGGGCTGCTCACGATCATGTGCGGCAGTGACGACGAGGCCTTCTACGACCTGGCGCGCCCGGTGATGGATTGCTACGCGAAGGCGTGCTCGCTGATGGGGCCGGCAGGGGCGGGACAGCTCACGAAGATGGTCAACCAGATCTGCATCGCCGGCATCGTGCAGGGCCTGGCGGAGGGCATCAACTTCGCGATGAAGGCCGGCCTCGACCCCGATGCCGTGATCGACGTGATCCGTTTCGGCGCGGCGCAGAGCTGGCAGATGGAGAACCGTGGCCGCACGATGTCGCGCGGCGAGTTCGACTTCGGGTTCGCCGTCGAGTGGATGCGCAAGGACCTCGACATCGTGCTCCGCGAGGCCGACCGCAACGGCGCCCGTCTTCCGGCAACGGCCCTGATCGACCAGTTCTACGGTCAGGTCGTGGCGCGTGGCGGCAAGCGCTGGGACACCAGCAGCCTGATCCACCTCCTGGCCAACGACTGACCGTTCCCAACCCGATCTACGTCGGTCTCGACCGGCTGAACCTGTCGAGACCGACAAAGTTGGGGGCGCGGGGCGGCCAGAGCGCCCATCAGCCGGCGATCCCGGCGCTGAGGTCGCGCTTGCCGGCGGCGCGGTCGTCGGCCCACTGCTCGAGCGTCGCCGCCAGCTCGGCGCTGCCGGTCGCCTTCGCCCACTGCTTCGGTAGCGCCGGGAACGAGTAGTCGCCGAGATCCTTGGGTTGGTACACCGCGGCCTTGCGAGCCATCGCCGCCTCGATCGCCGGGGCGAGTCGGCGAGCCTTTGCCGCAACCTGGGCCTCGTCGCGCTCGAGGAACTCCGGCAGGATCTCGGTACCGAAGATCTCGATCGACTCCATGATGTGCTCGTGCTCGTTGCGGCCCGCCTGGAGCACGAAGATGATCTGATCGACCCCGGCCTCCTCGAACCGGCGGAGGTACTCGCGCACTTGGGCAGGTGTGCCGACGCTGCCACGCAGTCCGGTGGTGTCGCCCGCAGCCTGCTTGGCGCCGAGCGCCTCGGCCTTCAACGCGGCGGCGATCGCGTCGGGGTCGTAACCCTGGGCGGAGCGCCGATCGACGTACTCCGACCACACGTCGGTGCGGCCCGGGCGGTGCTCGCCGAACACGTAGAAGTGGCCGAGCGAGTAGCCGAAGAAGTTCGACCCTTCAGCGCCACGGCGGATCGCTTCGGCCTCGTCGTGGTGAACCATCATCGGGCTGACACAGGCAACCTGCGGGTTGACCGCAAACCCGACCGGCACGCACGATTCGGCGAACCTCGTCTCGTACTCGGTCACCCAGTTCACGGCTTCTTCGGGATCGATGAACGCGAACGTGAGCGCACCCATGCCCTTCTCCGCGGCGAGCAGGATGGTGTCGCGCCGCGAGCACGCCACCCAGAGCGGCGGGTGCGGTCGCTGCACCGGCTTGGGGATCACGTTTCGCGGTGGCATCGACACGTACTTGCCCTCGACACCGGTGAACGGCGTCTCGGCCATGCAGCGCACCGCCACCTCGAGCCCCTCGAGCCAGGCGTCGCGCTTCTCCAACGGGTTCACGCCGAAACCTCCGAGCTCGGCCTCGCTGGCTGACTCCCCGCTGCCGAACTCGACCCGCCCGTTCGACACGAGATCGAGCATGCTCACCCGCTCGGCGGTGCGAGCGGGGTGGTTGAACTGCGGTGCGGTGAGGATGATCCCGTGCCCGAGGCGCATCTGCTTGGTGCGCTGGCTGCAGGCCGCGAGGAACACCTCTGGCGCGGAGGAGTGTGAGTACTCCTCGAGGAAGTGGTGCTCCACCTCCCACACGTACTGGATGCCGAGCGAGTCGGCGAGCTCGACCTGGGTGAGGGCGTCGTGGATGAGCTGGCGCTCGGCGCCGTCGTCCCATGGCCGACCCATCTGGTGTTCGTAGAACAGACCGAACTTCATGGACTTGATGTAAACATAGGTGTATACATATGTCAATGGCGATGCCGGTTGATCGAGTGAGTGCGCGTGCGCGTGTGCCAGTGCCGACGCGGCGCATGCCCCGCGCCGAGCGCCGCGAGCAGATCGCCCGCACGGCGGCCACCGTGTTCGTGTGTGGCGGGTTCGACGGCACGTCGATGGACGACGTCGCCCGCGAGGCCGGCGTCACACGCCTCATCGTGTACCGCATCTTCGAGTCGAAGGAGGAGCTCTACCGGGCGGTCCTCGACCTGGTGATCGACGACCTGGCCGCATCGTTCGCGGGGCCACTGGTCGACCGGCGCGACGCAACCGATCACCAGCAGTCGATCGCCGGCGTGTTGCTGAGCGTGGCCCGTCGCCACCCCGACGCCTTCAGGCTCCTCTGGCGGCACGCCGCCCACGAGCCGGCGTTTCGTGAAGTGGCGGCCCTGTTCAAGCGGGCCGTCACCGATCATGCGATCGTCCTGATCGAACCGGCGATGAGTGATCCCACGCTGCGCCGGTGGGCGGCCGAGTCTGTGGTGAGCCACCTCTACGAGAGCGTGTGCCTGTGGCTCGACGACGGCGACATCGCCCGCGACGACGAGTTCGTCGTGCTCATCACCGAAGGCATCCGGGCGATGGTGATCCGCTGGATCGAGCTGGCTGGCGCGGCTCGTTGACCGCGATCAGCCACCGGCGACGGCGGCCACCGTGTCGACGATCCGGTCGATCTGCGCGTCGGTGATGACGAGCGGCGGGCAGAACGTGAGCGTGTCGGTGTTGATCGCCCTGCAGATCACGCCGCGGCGCAGCATCTCGTCGCGGATGGACATCGCGTTCTGGTCGGGGCGCAACACCGCGGCACGCATCGCGCCCTCACCGCGCGTGTGGTCGATCACGCCATCGTCGGCGAGCGCTTGGAGGCCGTGGTGGATGCGCAGGCCTACGTGCTTGGCCCGTTCCACGAGCCCCTCACGCTCGATGATCGAGAGGTTGGCCAGACCGGCTGCGCATGCCGCCGGATGGCCCGAGTAGGTGAAACCGTGCCGGAGGAAGAAGTCGGGGTCGGATTCGAGTGCAGCACATGGCCCCGGCCCGAGGAACACCCCGCCCAGCGGTTGATAGCCCGACGTGACCGCCTTGGCGAAGGTGACGATGTCGGGTCGGACGCCGTAGTGGTGTGCCGCGAACCATGAACCGAGGCGGCCGAAGCCGGTGATCACCTCGTCGAACACGAGGTAGGCGCCGTGCTGGTCACACAACTTGCGCAGCCCGGCGAGGTAGTTCTCCGGCGGTGGGTAGATGCCGGCGGCGCCTTGGACCGGCTCGGTGATGATCGCGGCGACGGTGCTCGAGTGCTCGGCCATCAGCGTGGCCAGCGCCTCGATGTCGTCGGCAGGCACCTGCACCACGTCGGCCACGAACGGCCCGAAGTTCTCGCGGTTCGGGGCGATGCCCTGCGCGCTCGTGCCGCCATACGCCACGCCGTGATAGCCGCGGCTGCGCGAGATGATGAGCTTGCGCTGCGGTTGCCCGGCCTGAACGTGGGCGAGGCGGGCGCGCTTCATCGCCGAGTCGATGGCCTCGGAGCCGGACGAGCAGAAGAACACCCGGCTGTCGGCCATCGGCGCGATCTGGTGCAGCTCCTCGGCAAGACGCTCGGCCGGCTCGTTGGTGAACGGATCGAAGCAGCTGTAGGCCGCGATCTGACGCATCTGCGCGTACACGGCATCGGCTATTTCGGCGCGACCGTGGCCCGCGGTGCAGTACCAGAGGCTGGCCATGCCATCGACGAGCTCGTTGCCGTCGGCATCCCACACGAGTGCGCCGTCGCCACGCACGATCGTGATGAACGACTCGCGGGTCGGCTTGGCATAGGGGTGCAGGAACGGCCTCGGCATGGCTGCCACCGTAGTGGCGCCGGTCTTGCTGCTCCGAGACGGTTCCAGCAGCCGCCGCTGCAACGCGGCCGGTTCTCTGCGTATGATCCTGCCGATGGCGACGCTCAGCCGATCGGCCGGCAGGTTAACGAGTGCCGCAGCCACATGGCTCCGTCGAGCCGGAGCGACGCGGGCGGCCGACTCGCCCACGCGGTTGCAGTTCGCCGGCGCGATCACCGTGCTCTGCGCGCTCGCGCTGTCGATCGGCGGATGGTACGCGGTCGATCGGCGGGCCACCGCGATCGACGACGCTGCCGGCGCTGCGGCGCAGCTGATCCGCGTGCAGGACGTCCGCGTGCTTGTGGTGCAGGCCGACTCGCTCGCATCGGTGGCCTACCTGGTCGGCGGCCAGGAGGATCCCGAGCAGCGCCAGCAGTACGACGTGCTGATCGGCGCTGCGGCGAGTGGGCTCACTGCGGCCGCCGCGGCAGCAACCCGCGACGACGCGGCGGCGCTCGAGGAGGGAACCTCCCTGTTGGCCCGGTACGTCGGCCTCGTCGAACAGGCCCGCGCCAACAACCGCCAGGGCTTCCCGGTCGGCGCCGCGTACCAGAGGCAGGCCCGGAGCGTGGCCGAGCTGTTGGTCGACCAGCTCCGAACGGTCGAGAGCAACTCGCGCGGTCGGGTGAACGACAGCCTGCGGCGCGGTCACAGGGCGAGCACCCTGTTCGTCCTCACCACGTTGGTCCTGTCTCTCGTGCTGCTGATCGGTTCGCTCTGGCTGGCGCGACGTTGGCGACGCCTGCTCAACGTGCCGCTGGTGATCGCCGCGGTGATCGTGGTCTTGGTGATCACCGTCGGGTTCGGGGTCAACGCCGCAGCGATCGCCCGCACCGACGACACGGTGAGCGGTCCGCTCACGGCGGCCGATCTGCTCGCTCAGGCTCGAGCCGCAGGGTTCGACGCGAGGTCGAACGAGGCGCTGACGCTCATCGCCCGCGGCAACGGCTCGGCCTACGAGCAGGAGTGGCAGCTGTCGCGCAGCGTCATCGACCAGTCGCTCGGTCGCGCCTGCCAGACATTCGTGGTGGGATGCGAGGCCGAAGCTGCCTTCGCGGCATTTCGCGACCAGCACGACGAGGTCCGCGCTCTCGACGAGGCGGGCAACTGGAACGCTGCGGTGCAGGCGAGCCTCGGCACGGCTGCCGCCGGTCCGAACTCGCGTGCCGCGTTCGACGAGTTCGCCACGGTGTCGGAGCGGTCGTTGCAGGTCGAGACCGATCGCACGGTGCTGGCCTTCGACCGGGCCGGCGAACAGCTGGGTGCACTGGCGTGGATGATCGTGGCTGCGGGCCTCGCCGCTGCCGTCCTCGCGTTCCTCGGCTACGGCCGACGGCTTCGGGAGTACCGGTGACACGAACCGGCCACCTGATCGCCGGCATCGGGATCGTCGTGGGGCTGGTCGCCGCATCGGCCTGCTCCGGCGGCGAGTCACTTCCCCGCGAGGTCACCGGCTTCGTGGTCGAGCCACCCTCACCCTCGACCACGGCGGCGCCCGAGTGCACCGCGCAGCAGGTCGAAACGCAGGACGCGACGCGGTCGTACCCTCCGCTCGCCGAGCTGCCCGATCCTGGGGCGATGCCTGCAGGTTCGACGATGGCCGCGATCCACGATCGGGGCCGGCTGATCGTCGGGGTGTCGGCCGACACGTTGCTGTTCGGTGCGCAGAACCCGCTCACCGGTCGGATCGAGGGCTTCGACATCGACATCCTCAGCGAGGTGGCCAGGGCGGTGTTCGGCGATGAGGGCGACATCGCCGACCGGATCGAGTACCGCGTCATCACCTACGCCGATCGGCTGCCCTCGCTGGAGGCCGGTGAGGTCGACATCGTCGCCCACACGATGACGATCAACTGCCGCCGCTGGCTGCGCATCGCGTTCTCCTCCGAGTACTACGCCGCTGGTCAGAAGGTGTTGGTGAAGAAAGGTTCCGGGCTGTCCAAGATCGAGGATCTCGTCGTCCGCGGACTGCGTGTGTGCGCTCCCGAGGGCAGCACCAACATCGACGAGTTGAACAAGCCGACCTACGCCGGGCTGGTCGTGATCGGCAAGGCCGACATCAGCGACTGCCTGGTGGCCATGCAACAGGGTGAAGCCGACGCCACCTCCGGCGACGACACGGTGCTCGCCGGGTTCGCCGCCCAAGACCCCAACACCGAGGTGGTCGGCCCTCAGTTCACCGAGGAACCCTATGGCCTCGGCTTCAACCGCGACGCGGTCGACTTCGTGCAGTTCGTGAACGCGCTGTTGGAGGAGATGCGCACCGACGGGCGATGGGACGACATCTACCGGCGCTGGCTGATCGACACGGGTGCGTTGCCGGAAGACACCCTCACCGGCCCGCCGGCCGCCAACCACGAGCGCGACCTGCCATGACCGGGAGGTCGTCGTCTGCTTCCACGAACGGCTCGGCTGCCGGCGTCGCGGGCAGCGGTGGCGGCGACGCGCTCGCCCAATGGGACGATTGGCTGGCCACCGTCACCGACCGCCTCCTCGACCTCGAGCAGCGAGCCGCCACGGCCGGCTCCGAAGCGATGCGCCTCGACCTGGCCGCGGCGTTCGTGTGCCGCAAGGCGATCGCCACGAGGACCCTGGGCATGCGCTCCGGCGTCACCAACGCTGACGGCCCGATCGTCGACGACCACGGCGAGCTCGTCGGCGCAGATCTCTCCTCGGCAGCCACGTTGCTCGTGGTTGTGCTCGACCGGGTGCAGGCCACGCTCGCCGCCGAAGAGGCCAGCGTCGTCGCCGTCGCTCGCGACCGGGCGTCCGCCGAGGCCGACGCGGCCGCATCCGCGCGGCTGGCAGCCGAGCTCGGTCAGCACGTAAGGCGGGTGGCCGAGTCGCTCGAACGGTTGGCCGCGGCGCGTGCCAACCCGAGCTTGCTCACGGCGGCGGCGACCGAGCTCGCCGCGCTGCGGGCCGAGCTGGAGGCCCTCGCCGCACAGC
>CXWL01006898.1_pt1 | contig 21161 bp, 20 predicted proteins | sample 590931 | NCBI WGS metagenome assembly CXWL01 (sample SAMEA3498368, study PRJEB10139) | groundwater metagenome | biome: water well; material: biofilm material | place: Germany | collected 2015-04-27 | reverse complement strand
TAAAACTTCGCGTCTTTGCGGCTTGGCGTTAAAATTTTCGGCAAAGAGTTCTTCCGTGCGTAACATCAGTTAAGAAATCCACCCGCCTGTTTCAGGCGGGTGGGGAGGAAGGAGGAGAAGAACCGATTACGCGCGGCTTTGCTTTTGCAAAAACTCGCGGCGCTTGCGAGCTGCGTCTATGGTGAAGACGGTCAGCAAAGAGACAACCAATGTTGAAATGAACGTTTCCATACACAAATGATACAACGAATCTTTTATAACCCACTTAAGAACCAGTTAACATCTGGTAAACAAAACTGCAAAGTAGGACCGTCCCGAAGGTTTGGATGAAAGGCAGGCTGGTTTTAGGAAACCTTCGGGACGTTTTGCGTAAGCTGGGAACTTAATTCGTTATAGGAATCTCAAAATAGAATACGCTTCCCCGTCCTTCTTCACTCTCTGCCCAAATTTTTCCACCGTGCGCTTCGATGATATGTTTCGAGATCGAAAGCCCCAGCCCCGTGCCTGAACCTGTGCGGGACGCGTCCACGCGATAGAACCGTTCAAAGATACGCGATAGACTCTCCGCTGGAATCCCTGCGCCTGTATCCCGCACAGCGCATCGAATCGCGCCGATAACTGACCCTGCTTCGAGGGATATTTCCCCGCCTGGTTTTGTAAACTTGACCGCGTTGTGAATCAAATTCACGAGCACCTGCTCCAAACGCGCTCTGTCCGCGCGGACGTGCGGCAGGTCATCCGCGCAGCCCAGCGATAACTTTAATCCTGCCCGCTCGGCTTGCATTTTCATGCGATCCATTGCGGTTAGCAATAACTGCTTCGGAGATACAGGCGCAAGTACAAGCTCCACCTGTCCCGACTCAATGCGCGAAAGGTCGAGCAGTTCCTGCGCCATTTGCGTCAGCGCATCCACCTCAGTGGAGATTCTGCCCAGGAAACGCGGACCAGCCGTCGGGTCGGAAAGAGCGCCGTTTTGCAACGTCTCCGTTAAAGCCCGCAGGGATGCCAGCGGGGTCCGCAATTCGTGCGACACGTTCGAGATAAAGTCACGCCGCACGGTTTCGAGCCTGCGTACGCGGGTGAGGTCCTGCACGAGCAAAAGGCTGCCGCCTTCGTGCGAATCGGGAATGGCGATCAACTGCAAAAATTGACGCCGCATCGGCAGTTCCACAGATTCGCTTTGCATCTCCCGCGTTTGCTGGCAGCGCCGCCACGTTTCGATCAATTGATGGTTGCGGATAACTTCTGCAACGCTGTGATTAAGCGGGGTTTTTGTATCAAAGAGTTTGCGCGCCGCAGGGTTGGCAAATTGCACCTGCCCGTGCGAATCGGCGATCAACACGCCGTCGGTCAGTTGCTCGAGAACGGTGGAGAGACGGGCGGTTTGGGAATCTAAAGTTGAAAGTTGCAGGTTGAATGTTGTTTGCAGGGATGCGATTGCGTTGGATAGATTTTCAAGGCCTTTGACATCGATGGGGAGGTTGTTCTGGCGGTTGCGAACGAGGCTTGCGTACTCATTCAAGCGCCTCTTTAAATCATAATATCGCCACGCAAACCACGCGGCGGCGAGAAAAATGATTGCAAGATAAAGCGACAGTTGACTCATTTTCATATTTCGTGATGCGTGATCCGTAATTTACGGATCACGCATCACGTATTACGTGCTGCACATTTATCCTTCAAATCTGTATCCCCCGCCTCTCACTGTCACAATGCGGACGGGGTTTGCGGCATCCTTTTCCACCTTTTGGCGCAGCCAGCGGATATGCACATCCACCGTGCGGCTGTCGCCGATAAAGTCCCAGCCCCAGACTCGTTCCAACACGAATTCGCGCGAAAGCATTTGTCCCTTGTGCTCTGCAAAGAAAAGGAGCAATTCATATTCCTTTGGCTTGATCTGGATCGGTTTATCATTTAGGGTCACTTCACGGCGGGTGAGATTGATAATCAGGTTATCGAATTTCAGAGTTTCATGCTTGGGTTCTGAGATTTTGTTTTGTCCCATTTCTTCGCGCAAGAGACGGGTACGCCGCAGCTGTGCTTTTACCCGCGCCATTAACTCGCGCATCGAAAAGGGTTTGGTCAGGTAATCATCTGCGCCCACTTCCAACCCGACGACGCGGTCTATTTCATCGTCCCGCGCGGTGAGCATTAAAATGGCTGTGGTCATTTCCTTGCGGAGAATGCGCGCCACTTCAAAGCCATCCATTTCGGGGAGCATAATGTCGAGGACGATCAGATCAGGCTTCAGCTTGCGGGCTGATTCGAGCGCAGAGCGGCCATCTCCCACGGCTTCCACTTCGTATCCCTCTTTTTTCAGGCTGTAGACAAGCGTTTCCTGCAGGGAGGGTTCATCTTCAACAACAAGGATTTTTTCAGGCATGTTAAAGAATATACCATAAAGGAAAATGCTCTCTGTTAATGGCTTGTTAAAGAAAAACCCGTCAAAGCTTTGACAGGTTTTTTCTTTTTATGGGGTTACTTTGAATTCCAGCGTTTCATCGAGTGTGTTATTCAGGTACAGTTCCACTTTGTATTTTCCAGGCTTAAGGCCGCCCTGGCTGACCACCAACTTAACATTTGGGTCTTTATACTCATTGATGGTATTGTAGAATTGACTGTCCGCTAGAACGCCGGGCACATCCACCACGCTCACGATCACGCGGATGATATTCTTGCCCTGCGGGTCGTTGAGGTTAAAGAATATATAAATGGGTTGCCCGCCCTTGAAACTTGTCTCTGTGAATTTCCCTTCAAAGTCGAAGGCAAGGAAGGCATTATATATGCCGGTCTCTTCGGTGGGTGCGGCGGTTGCTGTGGGAGGTTCAAGGGTTGGTGTGGATGAGGCTGTGACAACAACCAGGTCCGTTGCAGTGGCTTCAAACGGCGCATCTGCGGTGAAGGTTGCCTGAATGGCAGTTGGGCCTGGTTCTGTCTTTGCAGCCCGATCCAACATCCATGGGATAATGGCCGCCGCAAGCGTAGCGACAGCGCCAATGATCGCAATAACCAAATTCTGGTTGAGATGCGCCTTTGGGGGTTGTGGCGAATTTTCGCCTGTGCTTTTTGTCATGTCAGCCGCCTTTTTATCGGGGAATTTTATTACAAATAGACTTCATGTCAAGCGGGGTGTTATGCAATTGCAATCGTTACTGCATTGTAATACCATTGGGCTTTAAATATGAGTAAAATTATCCCATTCTCGAACGTCTGGAAGATTATGGCAAAAGAATATCACTATTTATGGACGTGGGAACTTGAATCCTCCCCGGAGGCGCTCTGGCCGCTTGTCTCGGATACGAATCGCTTCAACCGCGATACCGGCCTGCCGCCCATTCAATTTCTCGGCATCAACAATGGCGTGAAACTTGTAAAGTTCAAAACGCCGGTCATACAGGTGGAGTGGGAGGAGGAGCCTTTCGAATGGACATACCCGTATCGCTTTGGCGTTTTACGCCGCTACCGAAAGGGCCCGCTGGCAGAGATGCGCGTGGATTGCCGCCTCGAGCGGCTTCCCTCCTCAGGCACGCGCCTCACCTATGAAACCTGGGTAAAACCAAAAAACATTTTGGGGAATCTGGGCATTCCACTGGCGATAGGCATTGTCAGCGCAAAGAGATTTGGCGACACCTTCCAGCAGTATGACCGCGTCGCTTCCAACGGCGGCCCGGCCTGGTCCATTTCAACGGGCAGGAATCTCACCCCGGCAGGGCACAACAAATTCAAGGTTCTGCGTGAACGTTTGGAAGCGCAAGGCGCAAACGCAGAATCGCTCGAACGCCTCTATGATTTTTTCCACCGCGCAGACGATCTCTCCATCCAACGCATGAGACCATACGCCCTTGCAGACGGATGGCAGCTCCCGCGCCGCACCGTGTTGGAGACATTTTTGCGCGCCACCCGCGCCGGCATGTTAGACATGTACTGGGATTTACTTTGCCCAGAGTGCCGCGGCGTGGCGGAAGACCATGCGCACCTCGGCGATGTGCAGGGGACGGCCCATTGCAATACCTGCCGAATTGATTTCAACGCAAATTTCGATCACAATGTTGAAGTGATCTTCCGCCCGAACCCATCCATTCGAGCAGTGGATTCAGCCGTGGAATTTTGCGTGGGCAGTCCGCAGCGGCAGTTGCATAAAGCGTTTTCTCTCATCGTTCCACCCCGCGAGGAATTGCCCATCTCCACCATGTTGGAGGAGGGGCGTTACACCTTGCACACTTCCGAGTCGCCGGGCGCGCAGATTCTGCTGGCATCCAAAAACGGCGCTGAAAAAATCGAATTGCGCGCAAGCTCCAAAGGCTGGGATTCCGGCGTGACCGAACTGGGACTCACACCCTACATCCGCCTGATCAATGAAACCGATCAAGTCCAAATTTTTGAATTGGAGCGCACAACCTGGTCTGATCAGGCGGCGACGGCGGCGGACGTGACGATTTTGCAGGTGTTCCGCGATCTGTTCTCAAGCGAAGTGCTGAGGCCTGGCCAGGAAATATCTGTGGGTTCGACAACTTTGATGTTCACAGATTTGCGTAATTCCACAAAGCTTTACCGCGAGATCGGCGATGCGCCAGCCTTTGGACGGGTGCGCGAACATTTTGAAATTTTGGAACAGGCCATTGTTGCAGAAGGCGGCTCCATTGTGAAGACGATGGGTGATTCGGTTATGGCGGCGTTTCGCAGCCCTGTGTCAGCGGTGAAAGCGATTTGGGATGTGCAGAAGCAACTGTCGGCGCGGGGGGAGCCGCTTTTGTCCATCAAGGCGGGCATTCATTACGGGCCGTGCATCGTCGTCAACTTGAATGACAGGCTGGATTATTTCGGCTCCACGGTGAATATTGCGGCGCGCCTGCCAAATTTTTCGGTGGGCGGCGAAGTGATCCTTTCCGAGCCAATTCGCAACGACCCCGAAGCGCTTGCGTTTTTGGAGAAGAACGCCGCTCCAAATTCGTTGACCCGTTTTCAAACTGAAATTCGCGGATACGATAAGTTGATGGAGTTGTGGAAGATCAAGGTGTAAATCAAAAACTCTGGAGTCGGGCAGCTTGCTGCCCGACTTTTCAATCCGTCAGCAAGCTGACGAATTCCAGAAATTAAGATTGCGTCGGTTTTTTCGGCCTGCGTGTGAACAGTTTCCAGAGCAGCCAGGCAAGGAAGATTGGCGGGGCTATAACGGGGATAACGGCTACGAAGACCCAGGTCAGAAATTCCCAAATGCCCTGATAAGAATGGATGAGGGATTCCCTGGCTTTTTCGAAGGTTTTGCCGGGTTTCCAGGGGTCTTCTGGCTGGGGGGTGGGNNCGGGGTGGGTGTGGGGGTGGGTAGAATTTCAGGCAGAACAGGCTCGAAGTTGATCGTGATGGTGGAGAAGGCGGAGCGGTCTTGCAGGTAATTCATCTGTCCTTTGATCTGCTCGATCTGCGCTTCTATGTTGGAAAGCTCCTGGTTGATGCGCAGGGCTTCATCCACTGAGGTGGCCTGATCAAGAAAGGATTTGATGCGCTCGCGTGTGGCTTCGAGGCTGGTGAGTTGGGATTGCAAATCCACGAACTGGTCGGTCACATCTTCGCCGGAGGCGGTCTCGTCCAAAACCTGAACGGCAAGCCCGCGCAGGCGGCTGAGGGTGCGCTCGAATTGCTGGACGGGCACGCCAATGGTGATGGTGGCGTATTTATAGTTTTCCCCGTCGATATACGGCTGGTACCAGACGCGGGAGCTAATGATGTACCCGCCGGCATCGCCGACAACCTGTGTGGCGCGGTCTATGGCAGTGTCTGAATCTTCAACCAGCAATTTGATCTCGCCGCTTTTGATGATCATGTGCGTGGTGGCTGCGGCGGGCGAGTCGGCTCCGGTGTTGAACACAGCATCCGCTGGCAGTGCGGCGGAAGATTCACTACCTTCCTGCCTGGCGGCTTCATCCGCTGCGCTTTCCGCCATTAGAGGCGCTTCGGCGGCAGGCGCTTCTTCAAAATATGTGAGAGGCGCTTCTGTGGCAGCCGGTGCGCCAGCGCCACATGCGCCAAGAAACAGAGCGCTTAACAAAACGAGCAAGGCAATTATTCTTAGATGTGATTTCATTTCATCCTCCGGTTTGAATAGGATTTCGGCGTATTGATTGGACGATGGATGGAATGAAATGTTCCCCAATAAAAAAGGAAGGCGCAAAAAACGCCGACCTTTGCAAAAGCAAAGGTCGGCATTTTTTATTCCAAATTCTCTACCGTACACAGAAACCCTAAAGGTCTGCTTTCCCTTCGTAAATTTGGGAATTCCCAAAAAGACCTTTAGGGTTTTTCACGAGAGAAATGTACGGTAGCGAAATTCCAAATTGATTTTGGGTTAAATATCCAGGTTCCTGACGCTCTTGGCATGGGTCTGGATGAATTTCTTGCGCGGGTCCACGGCGTCACCCATGAGCATGTCGAAGGTGCGGTCGGCTTCGGCGGCGTCATCCACATTGACCTGGAGCAGGGTGCGGTTGGTGGGGTTCATGGTTGTCTCCCAAAGTTGGTCGGGGTTCATTTCACCAAGACCTTTGTAACGCTGCAAGCCGGCCTTCTCGCCGATCTCTTTCATTGCTTTGTCCTTTTCCTTGTCACTGTACACATAGCGGACTTGATTCTTATAGGCAATGCGATACAACGGCGGCTGGGCAATATAGAGATGGCCGCCTTCAACCAACAAGGGCATATAGCGGAAGAAGAAAGTCAGCAAAAGGGTGCGGATATGACTGCCGTCTACATCCGCATCGGTCATGATGATGACGCGTCCATAACGCAGGCCTTCGAGATCAAAGTTATCGCCAATGCCAGTACCCAGCGCAGAGATGAGCGACTTGACTTCGTTGTTGCCTAAAATCTTATCGAGGCGGGCGCGTTCGGTGTTGAGGATCTTGCCGCGCAACGGCAGAATAGCCTGGAAGTGCCGGTCACGTCCCTGCTTGGCTGAGCCGCCTGCCGAGTCGCCTTCCACGATGTAGAGTTCAGTTTTATTTGAATCCCGTTCCGAACAATCTGCCAGTTTACCGGGCAGAGTCAACGACTCGAGCGCCGACTTGCGGATGACGAGATCGCGCGCCTTGCGCGCCGCATCTCTCGCCCGAGCAGAGGTGAGGCATTTAGAGATAATTGCCTTCGCTGCCTGCGGATTCTCCTCAAGGAAAGTGCCAAAGGCTTCTGCCACCACCTGCGTGACGTAGGTCTGCACTTCGGGATTCATCAACTTGACTTTAGTCTGCGATTCAAATTGCGGGTCGGGATGTTTGATGGAAACGATGGCGGTCAGACCTTCGCGGGTATCGTCACCGGAGAAGTTTGGGTCGGCGTCTTTGAGCAGGCTGTTCTTGCGGGCGTAATCGTTGACCACGCGGGTTAAGGAAGAGCGCAAACCTGTCAGATGCGTACCGCCGTCAATGGTGTTGATGGTATTCGCAAAGGAATACACCGATTCGGTGTAGGCATCCGTATACTGGATCGCGGCTTCGATGCCGATGTTTTCGACCTCTTTTTCGACGTGTACAACAGGATGTAAATTCTGGCGGTTGCGGTTCAGGTAGCGAACGAATGAAGTGATGCCGCCTTCAAAGTAGAAGGTCATTTCACGATCAGCGCGTTCATCCGCGAATCGGATCGTCACGCCGCGGGTCACAAACGACATTTCGCGGAAGCGCTGCACGAGGGTGTCAAATCGGAAATCGATATCTTCGGTGAAGATTTGTTTGTCAAATTTAAACGTTTGTGTAGTGCCGGTATCTTCCTTGCTAACCTTGCCGATCTGTTTGATCGGTCCCTGGGGAATGCCACGCTTGTATTCCTGACGCCAGTGCTTGCCATCACGTCTTATTTCAGTGACCACCCACTCAGAGAGCGCATTGACCGCGCTGATACCCACGCCATGCAAACCGCCAGAGACCTTGTATCCGCCGCCGCCGAATTTACCGCCCGCGCCGATGACTGTCATGACCACATCGAGGGTTTCCATCGGCTTACCGTTGGCATCCTTTTTCGTGGGATGCGGACCCACCGGAATACCACGGCCATTATCTTCAATGGAAACGCTGCTATCCGCATGGATGGTGATATTAATTCTATTGCAAACACCAGCGAGCGCTTCATCGATGGCGTTGTCGACCACTTCATAAACAAGGTGATGCAAAGCTTTTATATCCGTACCGCCCACGTACATGCCCGGGCGTTTACGGACATGCTCGATCCCTTCAAGAGCTTGAATGGAACCTACATCATAATTATTTTTATTTTCTTTTTCAGCCATACCAACCTCCAACGATTGATTCTAAGCGCTTAATTTGTAGTTGCGGCTTTAGTCGCATTTATAACCGAACGATAAATTGTTCCCACATCTTCTTTCCAGCTACGCTTGTTTTACCGCCTGATTCGGGCGTATTTTTTCGATCACGCTTTGCAGCCAGATGTTCATATCACGATAATAAATGAAACTGCCAGCCAGCAGGGCCGTTGTAACAAACGAATGACCGAAGATGCCTAGCAGGGTCATCCATGAATCTTTCGGGGGGATATTCCACAAATAGTTCAGGCCAAAGGAAAGCAGGAACACGGTCAGCACGAACATACTGCTCGTTGGCAGGGTAAAGCGGGTGAGCTGGATGCTGTTCAAAATGGATGTGATGAAGTTCTGCTTTTTCACAAAAACTCCGTGAGGCCAGAAGAACAGCGGCACAATGATCCACATGGAACCCAGGCTGAGAAACAGTACAAACAAATTTGCCAGAACTGGATTCAATTGAACGATCAAAATTAAAACTATGAAAATCGGCATCCCAATGGTCGTCAAAATGATGCCGCTGGCGATGGAGATGAGAATCGTCTGAATGATGGCGCGGAAGGTCTGGATGGCGCTTTCTTCATCTGGCACGGCGATCCATGCCACACTGCGGAAGTAAAGCGCGCCTCCCACCCAGCCGAGAAAAGTCAGCAGGAAAAACCACAGCGTGAGGCCCAGGAAGTTGACCTGCCAGACGGCAGGCTCGCCCAAAGGTGTGGCGGAGGTCTCTTGGGGAAGGAGCAGGCTCGAGATCCCGATTGGAAGCGTGCGCAGCAGCCAGAACAGGTTGATGTTGGAAATACGGTCGTAATTTTCCAGCGCCCGTTGAATTTCCTCCGCTGTCACACCGTTCCCTTGCCAGAAAGACACCAGCTGGTTCTTGATCGAACTGAAGAACGTGTTCATTTGCAGGCGTGGTCCCAGCCACATGAACAGGTTTAATAATAGCGGCATGAGGATCGCGGTGATATGCGAAGCGATGGTGTCGAAGCCTGCTTTGATGGAACTGATAATGCCCGGCGGGGGCGGGAGATTTTCTATTCTTGATACTTCCATAACCAATTGATTCTACCATACCCCTGCTTGCGTTCATGCGCGCGCGCAGGTACAATCTTTTCATGCAAGAGAACCGTTCAAACCTGCCGTCGGCAGACCGCATTGGGGTATTGGTCGCTTCTGTGCTGCTGGCATTTGCATTGACAAGACTCATCCAATTCCCCGGCCTCACGATCACCCTCGACCTGCCCGGTTTCTATTTTGCGCTGCCCCTCACCCTCGGCACATTCATGACCATCCTCGCCGCCGCGCTGGCCGCCGCAGGTATGGACTGGCTCACCCGCTCGCACCCAGCTTTGAAGGGGAAAACAAATATCGAGCATCTCATGCTGCCCACTATCACAACCTTTGTGATCGGCGCGCCGCTTTCGATCCTGCCAAATGGCGCGGCATGGTGGGCGGGGTTTGCATTTGGGGCGGTTTTGCTGCTGGTCGTTTTCCTCGCGGAATACATCGCCATTAATCCATCTGCGCCGAGCTATGCGCTTGCGCGCGCAGGACTCACCGCATTGGCGTACGCGCTTTTCCTCATCCTCGCCACTTCTTTGCAGTTTTCAGTTGCGCGCATGGTCGTGGCCATTCCAGCCATCTTCATCTGTGCGGGGTTGATCAGCCTGCGCATCCTTCACCTGGACGGCACAGACCGCTGGGATTTTCCCTGGGCAATCGGCATCGGCATCATTTGCGCGCAGATGGGCGCGGGTTTGCATTACTGGCCGCTCACGCCCATTCAATTCGGCCTCGCGCTCACGGGTCCGCTGTATGCGCTGACGATGCTATCCGTGAGCCTGGCGGAAAATATTCCCTTGCGCCGCGCAATGGTTGGGCCTGCCATCATCGTCGGCCTTGCCTGGGCTTTTGCGATCTTTTTATAGCAATGCAATCCCTCACAATTTCAAAAGAACAATACCAAAGCATGGTGGCGTATGTCAACTCACATGCGCCGCTGGAGTCATGCGGGCTGTTGGCGGGGCGCGATGCAAAAGTGGAGAAAATTTTCTTCGTGCAGAATCAGGCCCAGAGCGCGGTGCGATACGTGATGAATCCCATCGAGCAGTTGAATGCCTTCGAGTGGATCGATTCCAACGACATGAATCTGCTCGGCATCTTTCACTCGCATCCTGCTGGACCTGAAACTGTTTCGCCAACTGACATAGCGCAGGCCGCCTATGCAGTAACCTACATCATCCTTGCCCGCGTGGATGCCGCCTGGCGCGCCCGCGGTTTTTGGATCGAAAACAGCGGCTTTCGTGAAGTGATCTTGCAGGTCTTGTAAGCAACCATATTTCGTTTAACGTGTTTTTATGGGTATTGATGGTGTGAATTCAACGCCGCGAGTCGTTGGTATCCATCTCACCTTGAATCGGAGGAATTTTGATGCAAACTGTAATTGACCTTGGGGTTATTTTTCTGGCGTATGTATTTGGCTCGATCCCATTTGGATTGTTGATCGTTAAACTAAAAACAGGAAAAGATATTCGTGAGGTGGAAAGCGGCCGAACAGGCGGGACGAACGCCATGCGCGCCGCTGGTTTTTGGGCAGGCTTTGGCACGGCCATGCTGGACATATTGAAAGGCGCGGGAGCCGTGTGGGTCGCAAAATGGATCACGCCTGCAGAGTGGGTGCATGTCGTTGCCCCGCTTGCCGCGATCCTTGGGCATAATCATTCGATCTTTTTGCCGGAGCGCGATGAAAATGGAAAACTCATCCGCTTGCGGGGCGGGGCGGGCGGAGCGCCCTCTGTGGGCGGCGCCATGGGACTTTGGCCTGCTTCCATTCTGATCATTCTGCCCCTCGGTATGTTGACCTTTTTCACGATTGGCATTGCATCCATCACCACGATGGCGGTGGCGTTGTTTGCCATCATCATCTTCGCTGTTCTGGCCGCGCAGGGAGTCCTTCCCTGGGTGTACGTCTGGTACGGCGTGGGCGCAGAGATTTTGCTCATCTGGGCGCTGCGTCCCAATTTGAAGAAATTATTCGATGGGAATGAACGGATCGTGAAATACAGTTTGAACGGCTGGTTGAGGGCAAGGCGCGTGGAGAAGGAAAGTAGTAAATAGGGGAACAATAATCAGGTATTCGTTAACAAATCATGCAAGTACGAGTACAATACAAATCGTCTTATTTTCCCCGCCGAGCTTCGGCGGGTACCTTAACCCTCAAGGAGTAACCCCATGTATCACCTCATCATTATTGCAGGCAATGTAGGCAAAGACCCCGAAATGCGTTACATGCCAGATGGCAAAGCCGTCACATCTTTTTCAGTCGCCACAAACCGCCAGTACACTGCCAGTAATGGAGAACAGGTCAAAGAAACCATTTGGTTCCGTGTTGCCACGTGGGGTAAAACAGCCGAGGTATGCAACCAGTACGTCAAGAAAGGTTCCAAAGTACTCGTTGAAGGCCGTCTAACGGCAGATAAAAACACCGGCGGCCCAAAGATTTGGACAAGACAAGATGGAACAGCAGGCGCTTCCTTTGAGATAAGCGCATCCAATGTGCGTTTCCTTTCGGCACGTGGTGAAACCGGCGATAGCGGCCCCGTAGCGGGCGGCGGCATGGAGATGGCCGAGCTTCCCCCGGAAGACGATATTCCATTCTAGGATAATCGCAATGAAACAGGTCTAACACTGCCGCAGGGGGCTTGTTAGACCTGTTTGCTTATTAGGAAAAAATATGACCATACCCCCAGTCCCGCCCAAACCTACCGGCCCCATTCTTGAACTTCCCGCCGATCTCGAACTTGTCTATGCCAACCTCGCGCGCATTGCCCACTCTCCCGCCGACATCGTCATTGACTTTGCGCATCTTCTGCCCGGCGAGCCGCGCGCAAAGATCCGCTCGCGTGTGGTGATGACCCCGCTCAGCGCCAAACTTTTAGTGCGCGCGCTCACAGAAAATATTGCGCGCTACGAAACCGCATTCGGAGAGATCCATATCCCTTCAAATACAACATTGGCGGATAATCTCTTCCGTCCATTTCAACAGCCGCCCGAACCACCCAAAGAGTAGCGCCGCATGAACAAGCTGGAAAAAATCGCCGAACAGATCCGAAAAAATTTCGATGCCCGCACCGCCGCGCGCGATAACGCCCTCGCCCAGGCGCGCCAGCTCACTCGCGCCTGCTCCCTTGCCATCCGCGCCGTTCACCGCGACGAAACAGACACGATGAACGCACACTTGCAGGAAGCCCGCCAGCTTGCGGATGCGCTGCGCGACTCTCTGGCATCCTACCCCGATCTTTTTTATGCGGGATATACACAGGATGCGCTCAAGGAATTCGTGGAAGCGAACGTCACCTGCGCCTTGATTCGGAACGAACCGCTTCAGACTCCCGAAGAGCTGGTCGTTGAACCTTCGACATATCTCAACGGCCTGGCAGAGGTGATCGGCGAATTGCGCCGCCGCACCATGGACATTCTCCGCCACGGCTACTCTCCGGAAGTGGAACGCCTGCTCGGTTACATGGACGAAATCTACTCCGTCATGGTCACCATGGATTATCCCGATGCGATCACAAACGGCCTGCGCCGTCAAACGGACCTGGCGCGCGGCATCATCGAGAAAACGCGCGGCGACATCACCTTTAGCCTGCGGGGCGAGCACCTCGAACAAGCCATCGGGAAGTTAATTGTCCAATTAAACGGCAATCAGGCCGGGGCGCGGAAAAGAAGCGAAAAGGATTCATAGATCATGGCAAAAGGCGGACGTCGTTATCCTCTTGTCATCTACACCCACATGCTCAATCGCTGGTATCCGGCGCTGCTTGCGCTTGGTTTTTTCCTGCTCGTTTTGGCATACGGAATCTACAGCCGTGGATTCGAGCAATGGCGCTGGCTGGCGATTGCAAGCATTGGCGGTTTGAATATTTTTCTTGGCTTGTCATTATTTATCCTTCGAAAAAGCGCGTACGTACAGCCGTTCAGCGATCACCTGCGGCTGGCGACCCCGTTCCTGCGGTTGAATATTTCATACAAAAGATTGCGGCGAACTTCTTCTGCCAATATGGGCGCGCTCTTCCCGCCCAAAAGCGTTTCAAAATGGCGGGCAGAGATCATCGAGCCGATTGCAAAAATGACCGTGATTGTGCTCGAATTAACCGCCTCCCCAATGTCGCAATCATCATTGCGATTGTTCCTTTCGCCGCTTTTCTTCAAGGACAAAACCCCGCATTTTGTGATCCTTGTAAACGATTGGATGCGTTTCAGTTCGGAGTTGGAAAGCATGAGGAGTGGAACAACCGCCGCCACAACCACCGCTGCGCGGAAAAAGGTCGACAATTCCATACTTTCACGCCTGCCAAATAAAAACAAATGAATATTTATTTCGCATGTTCCATCACAGGCGGGCGTGAACTCGAATCCACTTATCAGGAAATTGTCGCCGCGCTTTCCGCAGACGGGCATGAAATCCCCACCTCCCATTTGGCGCAGTCGGATGTGATGGAAAATGAACGGGAGCTTACGCCGCAATACGTTTATGAACGCGATGTGAGCTGGATCAAAAATTGTGATGCGCTGATCGCAGAGGTCAGCGTGCCGTCACACGGGGTGGGGTATGAAATTGCGTTTGCGTTGAGTATCGGCAAGGCGGTGTTGTGCATTCATCGGCAGGAACGAAAGGTATCGAAAATGATCACGGGGAATCCCGACCCTGCGCTCGCTGTACTAAGTTACTCCAATGTGGGGGAGGCGGTGTTGCAGGCTAAAACCTTCCTGCAGGGAATATAGAATGCCCACTTATAAACGCGACGGGTATAAATGTTTGTGAATATCATCACTTGTATTCAATGACATTTGACGATGGTTGAAAAAAGGGCCTTCGATTAATATAAATACGGAGACGGAATCAAGACACTTCCAACACCTCCTCCCTGTCTCCTCCTTTGGCGAAAGTTGCCGCCGAGTTTTACTCGGCGGCAACTTTTTTAAGACAAATAAGATTTACAGCCTGCTCATTCCTGCGCTGGAAGAATGACAACAAAAGTTGAGCCCTTTCCAAAAGATGACTCGACCCAAACCCGCCCCTGATGACTATCCACTATCGATTTGACAATCGCCAGCCCTAGCCCGGAACCTGTCACGCCATCGGGGGCATTTGTGGCGCGGTAGAATTTTTCGAATATGCGGCCCTGCTCCTCTGGTTTTATGCCGGGGCCGGTATCCTCCACTTTGAGGATGATCTGCTCATCCTGCATGGTTATGCTGATGTGAATTCGACCTTCGTTCGGCGTATATTTTATGGCATTGCCAACGAGGTTATCCAGCATCTGGCGAATACGGATGGGGTTTGCGCGTAAGGGCAGTAAATTCGGGGAAATCTCGGTGGTAAGGTGGATGAGCTTTTTCTTCACCAGCGCTTCGAACATATCCAGCGTGTATTTGAGCACTCCATCGAGATGGATCATCTCACGGCGCGTATCAAAGCCCGCTTCAAGCCGTCCCAGATCCAACAGGTCATTGATCAGGTTGGTTATGTGTTGAACGCTTCCCTGCAAACGGTGCAGGAATTCCTGCTGGTTCTGGTTCAACGGCCCCATGCGTTCAACCAATTCCGTGTAACCAAGAACGGCGGTCAGCGGGGAGCGCAGGTCATGCGAAACTGTATGGATAAAATCGCTTTTCAGGCGGTCCAATTCCTTGAGGTAGGAAATGTCCTGCATGGTCACAGCCGCGCCTATGCGGGGGATGGGGGTGTACTGGGCATTGAACACGCGCCCATCATCGAAATTGATCTCGTGATATTTCAACGCGCCTTCGCTCGAACGGGAGAGCAATGCCCTTAAGTCCGGGTTGGTAATGACATCGCCAAGCGACTTGCCCGTAAAATTCGCATCCCCCAGATTGAAAATTTCGCGGATCGCAGGGTTGATCAGCAGAATGCTCTGCTTTTCATCCATCACCACCACGCCATCCTGGATATTCGAAATGATCGCTTCCAGCTTGACCCGTTCTGCTTCTGAAATTTTGGCTTTTTCCGCCAGCGACGAAGTAGTGCGTCGCACTTCGCGGCGCAGCCAGTCTCCCAGCCTTCTTGCGTGGGCCAGGCTTTTTTGCACCTCATCCACAATATCCGACATTTGAAGCGGGGGGTACAGGTAACCGCTTAAGCCATTTTTCAACACCGCCTTGGCAAACCCTGTTGTATCCTTCCCGGCATAAAAGATGATCGGCAGTGTGGGAAAACGTTCGAGCATCCCGTTCGAAACAATAAATCCATCCTGGTCTGCAAACCTCTCGCCAATGATCATCAATGCAGGGATGGCTTCCAGCATGGATTTATCCAACCCCGGGCGGTCATGGGCAACCGCCACATCGTACCCCGCGGCATGTAATGTCCGCTGCATTAAATCCAAAATTGGCGATGGTTGAAGCGCTAGTAAAATGAGATCCTGTTTTGGCATGAGATCAATGAAGTTTGTTTTTTATTTTGATGGGGTCACTGTGTTTTCAGCGGAGCGCAAAAGGTGCAGCAATGCAGATTGAACAGATTCGAGCGCCTTTTTCTGTTCAGGGTTCAGGGCGCCGGGCATCTCTGTCAACACCAGGTTAAGCGGATACGTGGCCGCCTGCACCCCGCTCTGGATCGCTGCGCGCATCGATTCAAGCGCGGTATGGCGGTGCTTTTCGCCAGCGCGCGCATTTTCAGCAGTCTGTTCCAGGGCGCGGAATAAACGCGCGTTCACCAATGAAATGGAGGCGTAGTCTGCCATGGCTTCGAGCAGGGTTTGTGCATCGCGGGAAAACTCACGGTCATTCTTGCGTGCAACAATTAACAGGCCGATCACTTCATTTTGAATCTTGATCGGGATCACACCTGCAGACCTGCCAAGAGCAGCCAGTTTAAACTTTTGCATGGGGGAACCATTTATAAGCAAACTCTCCCCCGAGAGAGCCACAAGCGAACTGATGCCGTCATCCACGGGCTGGTTCATTTTCTTCGCCCACGCTTCGGGCAGGTTACGCTGGGCGCGCAATAAATACGCCTTGCTTTTTTCATCGCGCAGCATCAACCAGCACATATCCGCCTCGGCCAATTGGATGGCGCTTTCGAGGATGCGGTCAAATAGCACGCGCTGGTCTGTGATCGAAACCACAGCTTTGGCAATCGAGAGGATGTTCATCAGATCGCGCAGTCTGCGTTGTAATTCATCGTTCGCGGCTTTTAACTGGCGGTCGAGCTTTTGCCGTTCGCGGGTTTCCTGAGTCTGGCGCAGGGCGCGCTCCACAATGGAGACCACTTCGGTATCACGCAGGGGCCAGAACATCACATCGGTGGAGCCGAGCCGAAACGCCTGAATGGCATCGCCCTCCTGGCCTTTTTCAGCAATAATAATGAGGGGCGATTTCACGCCCTGGGAATTCAACGCGGCGATCAGGTCTTTCCCACTCAGGCCTGGTAAATTTAAATTGGCGAGGATCAGGTCTGGGGGAGTCTGAACCGCGCGTTTAAGCGCAGAAGCGGCATCGCCCATCACAGTCACCTGGTAGCCAAGCGGCTGGAGCGATTGCCTCCCGATCAAATCCGCAATATCTGGATCACTTTCAACGATAAGTATTTGTTCCCCGGATGCCATGGGTGGTATTTTCCTCAACGAGATTCTATCACCTTTTCGAGTACAATTTTGCTTATAAATATTTGAAATTTAATGTCAATGTTGTAATTTCGCGGCCAACCCGGTGAATAATTTTTCCCGCCTTTATGGGATGTATACTTGACCCAAGATGGAACACCAGCCCTATATTCCAGGATTCAAACCAGCGGACTCGGGACCGCTCTCGCGGTTTTTACCTGCTCTCGAAGAGGGAGTCATCTCTGCCTGGCTCTCGCATCAACCCTTCGGCGCGGCTCAGGGCGTAACTGGAAACTGGTTGCTCGACCCATTCGGATTCTCCCCGCGACTGGTTCTCGAAGCCGCGCGCAGCGGGTATCGCGTTCTTGTTACGGCAAACAACCCCATCACCCGCTTTCTGCTGGAGACCTTTGCCAACCCGCCGCCTGAATCAGAATTCATCGCCGCGCTTGCAGATTTGGGGGCAGTCAAAAAAGGGGAGGAAAGACTCGCGGGTCATCTTCAATCTCTCTACTTCACCACATGCGAAAAATGCAATCAACAAATTCAGGCGCAGGCATTTCTGTGGCGCAAGGGAGAGGACGCGCCCTACGCGCGAATCTATGAATGCCCGCACTGCGGGGACTCTGGCGAACGCACCGCAACAGAAGAAGACAGGGAACGCGCGAAACGAATCGCATCCACAGACGGGCTGCACCGTTCACGCGCGTTTGAGCGTGTGATCTCCCTCAAAGATGAAGACCGCAATTATGCAGAAGAGGCAATTCAACATTATTTGCCCCGTCCGTTGTATGTGCTGACCACGATCATCAACCGCCTCGATAGTTTGACATTATCTCCCGAACGAAAACGCGCGCTGATGGCGCTCATCCTTTTGGCATGTGACGCGGGCAATACGCTCTGGGCGCATCCATCGGAAAGGCCGAGGCCGAAACAGTTGAGCACGCCGAACCAATTCCGCGAGCATAATGTGTGGATGATGCTCGAGCGTGGATTAAGCCTGTGGTCAGAATCCAGCTCAAAGGTACCGTTTGAAGCGTGGCCGAAGAAAATTCCAGAGAGCGGCGGAATTTGCATCTATGAAGGCCGTCTTAAAGAACTGGCGCAGGAAGTCAAAAAAGAAATCCCGATTGCGGCAGTGATCGGCTCAGTGCCGCGTCCGAATCAGGCGTTTTGGACTCTCTCGGCATTATGGGCAGGCTGGCTGTTTGGCAAGGATGCGGTCGAGCCGTATAAAGTTGCCTTGCGGCGCAGGCGCTATGATTGGGCGTGGAATGCCACGGCCCTGTATGCGACCTTCGAGCATTTAAACGGTTTGCTCGCAGATGGCGTGCCGATGTTTGGCTTGATCCCCGAACCTGAACCCGCTTTCATCACATCAGCGTTGACTGCGGCGCACACAGCGGGATTCAAGCTGGAAAGCATTGCGCTGCGAACTGAGCATGATGCCATGCAAGTCATTTGGAAAACCTCACAAAAAACAAAACCTGAAAATGCAGACGCTGTTATTTTGCAAAAAGCAATCCATGAATATTTATCTTCCCGCGGCGAGCCTGCCAGTTATTTGCACATCCATACAGCGGGGTTGATCGCGCTCGAAGAAGCAAACGCGCTCAAACAACCTGAGCTTGAATTCGATGAAGCCTTGCGCAAAACACAAACTCTGTTTTCATCTGCATTGAAAGATGATGAAAGATTTGTACATTATTCAACGGGCGAGAATGTGGAGACGGGAATGTGGGGTGTGGGTTCTGAAACTGGTCTCGATACGAGCGAGACCCCGCAAAAAGCAGCGGGGCAAGCGAGCGCTCGCTCTACTCGACCAGCAGATAGTAACGAATCGCTTTCAGACCTCACTGAAATTTCGGTGGTCACTTATTTGCAGAAGAATCCCAATGCGATATTTTTGGAACTGGAAGAGGATTTGTATCCGCGCTTTCCAGGGTTGCTGACCCCGTCCAAGGGATTGATCTACGCGGTGTTGAATTCATACGCCGAAAAGAATGGCGCGAACTGGAAACTGCGCGATGAGGATGTGGCCTCTGCACGGCGCGAAGAAACGAAAAACATTTTTAGCCTGCTCGAAAAGATCGGGAAAAGACTTAACTACCAATCATCCAGGGATGATAAAGTGTTGACGTGGAAAGACAACGGGCAAACCGTAAAAAAATTCAACGTGCTGGCTTCGGCCCTGCTCAACCGCGCGCTCGAACATGCGGATGAGCAAACCGTCATCGTCATCCCTGGCGGGCGCGCCGCGCTGGCCGCCTATAAACAGGAACGCGATCAATCGCTCAAGGCGCGTTTGAAAAAGCATAAGCTGGTGAAATATCGTTTATTGCGCAGCCTGCTCGAGGTCCCGATCTTGACGCGCGAAACCTTTGAAGAACAGATCGCCAGCGACCCCGTCGAAGAATCCAAAGGGCAGATGATGATGTTTTAGATCTGACGATGGACGATAGACCGCAGACCATTTCCTATGAAAAATAAAACGCTCATTACATTCCTCCTCCTATTACTTTTATCTGCCTGCATCTCGGTGCAGGTGGATGACGCGAAAACGCCAACGCCATCGAACTTCATCACGGCAACTCTCGCGCCAACGAAGGCTGGTTTTGTTCCCGCCACTTTAACTCCCACGCCCGCAATTACAACAACCCCAATGCTCGCCATCACCGCCCCCGCAAATTGCACGAACAGCGCAGTCCTTTTGCGAGATGTAACCATTCAGGACAATACACAGGTGAAGGTGGGAGAAAAATTCACCAAGACCTGGGAATTCCAAAACACCGGCGCCTGCCCGTGGATTGGATATGTGCTCAAATTCGCAGCAGGCGACCAAATGAATGCGCCTCTTTCCGCGCCGATAGCTGATACGCTTCCGAAGGGCATTGTGCAAGTCTCTGTGCAGTTGACCGCTCCCGCGGCAAACGGCTCCTACACTGGTTACTTCACTTTGAACGACCCATCAGGAAATGAGGTTTTGATTGGGATTGAAAAAACATTTTGGGTAAAAATTGTTGTGGGCAGCGGCATAATCATCCCTACCACTTCGGGAGTCAGCCCAACACAGTCAACGGGCGGGGGTGGCACAGCCAATTGCAGTTACAGTCCGAATGCTGGTTTTGTGAATCAGATTGCATCTTTAATTAATTCAGAACGAGCGAACGCTGGCCTGCCTGCTTTGACGGTCAATGCGCAACTTGCCGCCTCTGCGCAAGCCCACGCCGCAGACATGGCTTGCAGTAACAACATCAGCCACACAGGTTCGGATGGTTCGTCCGCTTATTCGCGCGTGCTTGCTTCGGGATACTCAGGCTCATTCTCGGAGGAGATCATCTACGGGGGCGGCGGACCCGAAGCCGCCATGAGCTGGTGGATGAACGACCAAATCCACCGTGATGCGATCTTGAACTCAAGTTCAACAGAAATAGGCGTTGGATACGCTTACTATTCAAATGGCGGCTTGGGGGATTACATTGCTGTAGATTTTGGAAAGTGAAAAAAAATAATTTAACAACGTGACACTTTATTTTGCCTTCAGAAATTCCCGCCAATCCAACTCCAATTGACGAATCACAGCCCTCAATGTGCCCAGTTTTAGATCTTTTGCGCCCTAATCAGGAAGAGGCGCAATTTTCCCATTCTTTGGATTGTGCCAGACACGATGCGAACCTGCTCCACGCCTTGGCAATTCCTGACAGCCGAGGGCTTTCAGTTTTCCGTAAGCCCCCCTGTATTTCATAAAGCAAACACGGTGTCAATCAAGAGGGGGACATTCTCATTCGCAGGCTGTATAGCCGGCGGCAAAGGGCGATTCAAATCCTGTAACGCTTCGATAATCGAGGAGAGCGCATCATTTGCGTTATGAAGAGCAGACTGCAAGTCGTCACCTTCAGTGATCAACTCGGGTAAAAGCGGGCAAGTTACAACATAGCCACCCTCGGGTTGCGGCTCCAGAACAAGCGGTAATTTATAAATTTGACTCATTTGTATCTCCTGATAGTTAAGCAAAGTATAGCACAACCAATCACCTCATCACGTTTCGTATGACTGGCTGATACTCGGGGAAAATTTCATTCGTGGCGGGGTTATTCAATCGTTTCGTCAAAATCTCAGAAAGCACATCGCGATAATCCGTTGTGACTGCCAAATCACCAGGCCCAATGAGTTGACCTTCCGCCAGCCCAGGCCACTGCCCGTGGACTTTGCCGCCATCCACA
>CXWL01083627.1_pt1 | contig 21164 bp, 19 predicted proteins | sample 590931 | NCBI WGS metagenome assembly CXWL01 (sample SAMEA3498368, study PRJEB10139) | groundwater metagenome | biome: water well; material: biofilm material | place: Germany | collected 2015-04-27 | reverse complement strand
GACTGCGGCTACCTGCCGCGCGCCGCCTTCCTGCTCGACCGCCTGATGGGCGGGGTGGGGCTGTCGGGGCGCGCGTTCATTCCGCTGCTGTCGAGCTTCGCCTGCGCGATCCCGGGCATCATGGCCGCGCGCACCATCCAGAATCCGCGCGACCGGCTGGTCACGATCATGATCGCGCCGCTGATGACATGCTCGGCGCGCCTGCCGGTGTACGCGCTCATCATCGCCGCCTTCATCCCGGACCGCGAGGTGGGCGGCATGCTCAGCCTGCAAGGGCTGGTGCTGTTCATCCTCTACTTCGCCGGCATCGCCAGCGCGATGGCGGTGGCCTGGTTCTTCAAGCGCATCATGGGCGCGAGCGGCGAGCAGCCGCTGATGATGGAACTGCCAAGCTACCACTGGCCGCACCTGCAGAACCTGGCGCTCGGGCTGTGGGAGCGGGCCCGGATTTTCCTGTCGCGGGTCGGCACCATCATCCTGACGCTGATGGTGCTGGTGTGGTTCCTGTCGAGCTTCCCGGGCGCGCCGGAAGGCGCCACCCAGCCGCCGATCTACTACAGCATCGCCGGCGTGATCGGGCGCGCGATGTCGGTAATTTTCGAGCCGATCGGCTTCGGCTGGCAGATCTGCATCGCGCTGGTGCCGGGCATGGCCGCGCGCGAAGTGGCGGTCGGCGCGCTTGGCACCGTGTACGCGCTGTCGCAGAGCGGCGATGCGCTGGCCACTTCGCTTACGCCGATCATCGCGCAGTCATGGAGCCTGGCGACCGCGCTGTCGCTGCTGGCGTGGTACGTGTTCGCGCCGCAGTGCCTGTCGACGCTGTCGGTGGTCAAGCGCGAAACCGGCGGCATGCGCTGGCCGCTGGTCATGGCGGCGTATATGTTCGCGCTGGCGTATGTGGCCTCGTTCATCACCTACCGCGCGGCGCTGGCGCTGGGGAGCTGAGATGATCCAGAACCTGGTGGTGGCGGCGATCGTGGTGTGCGCGGCGCTGTACGTGGCGAGCAAGTACCTGCCCAGGAGCTGGCGCCAGAAGGTGGTCTACCTGCTCACGCGGCGCGGCGCCAGCCAGTCGAAGATGGCGCAGTGGCTGAATACGGAATCGAGCTGCGGCAGCGGGTGCGACACGTGCAAGGCGTGCGCGGATCCGGTGGCGCCGTCGGCGGCGCGCGTGATCAAGATCGTGCGCCGCTGAAGATTTGGCGTTCACCCCAGCGGCGTCAGCTTCCCGTCCGGATCCAGCCCCAGCTTCTCGATCAGCCTCCTCGCATCGAACGGCGCCCTGACCTTGACGTCATTGTCGAAATAGCAGAATACCTCCCGGCTGGCCCGTTTCGGCGGCGCCTTCGACGACACCAGGTGCGCATCCTCCGGCTGCCCGCCGCCAGCCCATGCGCGAATCCGCTCGGCCCAGCGGTCCAGCGCCTTGTCGGTGTACCCGCTGGCGTACAGCTCCTTGTCCCCATGCAGCCGCAGGTACATGAAGTCCGCCGTCATATCCTCGCAGTACGGCCACTTGCCTGCCGTATCGGCCACCACCAGCGCCACCTTGTACTTGCGCAGCATCGCGATGAACGATTCGTCGACAAAGCTCTCGTGTCGGATCTCGATCGCGTGGCGTAGTTTGCGCTTCTTGTCGACATCAAGCGCGGTGCGCCCCTCCATGCGCGGCTGGTACTTGCGCGCCAGGGCCAACGCCGCGTCGGTATCGTGCGGCAGCAGGCTCAGGAAATGCGCCATCCGCTCAGGATCGAATTGAAAGTTGGGCGGGAATTGCCACAGGAAGGGGCCGAGCTTTTCGCGCAGCTTGAATACGCCGGACGCCAGCACATTCGCCAGCGGCCCGTCGATATCGCGCAGGCGCAGGATATGCGTCAGGTAGCGGTTGCCCTTGACGCTGAAGCGGAAGCCGGCCGGGGTCTGGTCATGCCACTCGGTGTAGCTTTCCGGCCGCTGCAGCGAATAGAACGAGCCGTTCAGCTCAATCGTCGGCAGCGCGCGCGAAGCAAATTCCAGTTCGCGGTGCTGGGCCAGCCCGGCCGGGTAGAACCCGCCGCGCCAGGGCGGGTATCGCCAGCCGGAAATCCCGATGCGAATTGCGCCCATGAGTACACTCTAGGACGCAACCCGCCGTTCTACAAGGCGGCTTTTCCGACCACCGGCAGTTCGATCGTGCTTTCCATCCCCGCGGCGTGATACACGCGCTGGGTCGCCTTGCGGTAGTCGCCCGCCTTGGCATGGAAAATATTCGGCACGAAGGTCTGCGGATTGCGGTCGTACAGCGGGAACCAGCTCGACTGGATCTGGACCATCACGCGGTGCCCCGGCAGGAACACGTGGTCGGCGTTCGGCAGCGCAAAGCGGTAGCGCTCGACCTTGTCGGCCGGGATCGCCAGCGGCTTGTCGAGGCCCTGGCGATAGCGGCCGCGGAAGATGTCCATCGCGATGCCCAGCTGGTAGCCGCCCATTTCCGGCTGGGTCGACACTTCATCCGGATAGACGTCGATCAGCTTGACCACCCAGTCCGCATCGGTGCCGCTGGTCGAGGCGAACAGGTTGACCATCGCCTGGCCAGACACCTGCAGCGGCGCGCGCAGCGGCTCGCTCACGTAGGTCAGCACGTCGGTGCGGTCGGAGAAGCTGCGCTGGTCGCTCACCAGCCACGGCTTCCACACGGCCGCATCGTACATGCGCACCGGGCGCGGCACGAACGGCACCGGCTTGGCCGGATCGGCCACGTACTCGTCGAACCGCGCGCCGCCGGCCGGCTTGTCGAAGCCGAGGCGGAAGCCTTCCTTCAGGTACATCGGCGCCAGCGCGGCCGTCAGCGGCCACTGGCTCAGGCGCTGCCACTTGTTGGTGCCGGTCTGGTACGAGAACACCGGTGGCGTGTCGGCCTTCGGCGCGCCGTCCTTCAGGTGCTGGTCGAAGAACGGCTGCATCACGTCGCGCCGGAACTGCGCAGACGTGTCGCCGGTGAATTTCAGCGCGCCCAGGGTCGAGCCGTCGTAATTGACGCCGCTGTGGCGCCACGGTCCCACCACCAGGTGGTTCATGTTGTTCTGCCGGTCGAGCGCTTCGGTCGCGGCGTAGGTCGCGTATGCACCGTAGATGTCTTCCTGGTCCCAGCGGCCCACCACCGTCATGGTCGGCACCTTCAGCGGCCTGCTGGCCAGGATGCGGTCGAGCGCCTGGTCCTGCCAGTAGCTGTCGTAGGCCGGATGCTCGAACACTTTTTTCGAGAAATTGAGCTGGTCGAAGCCGAACCCCCGGGCGAAGTCGGCCATCGAGCCGGCCCGCAGCATCGACTCGTAGTCGTCGTACACGCCGGTGGCGAGGTGGACGCCGGCGCCGCGGGCTGCGGTCTGGCCGCCGAAGTATTCGAAATTGTTGGTGCGGAAGGCGCCGTTGTGGAACCAGTCGTCGCCGCGCCAACCGTCGACCATCGGGCTCATCGGCACGGCGGCCTTCAGGGCGGGGTGCGGATCGGCCAGCGCCATCAGCACCGTGAAGCCTTCGTACGAGGAGCCGACCATGCCGACCTTGCCATTGCTTTGCGGAACGTTCTTGACCAGCCAGTCGATCGTGTCGTAGGCGTCGGTGGCGTGGTCGACCGCGGTTTTGTTGAGCGGGCCGCGGATCGGGCGCGTCATCACGTAATCGCCTTCCGAGCCGTATTTGCCGCGCACGTCCTGGAACACCCGGATGTAGCCGTTGGCGACGAAGTTGTCGTCGCCTTCCGGCAGAATCGACGCCATGCGCGGGCTGAGGTTGCGCGCGGCGCGCTTGGCCGCGTTGTAGGGCGTGCGGGTGAGCATCATCGGCGCGCGGGCGGCGCCGTTCGGCACCACGATCACGGTGTACAGCTTGACGCCGTCGCGCATCGGGACCATCACGACCTGCTTGACGTAGTCGGCGCCCGGCATCAGCGCCTCGAATTTGGCGGCCGCGATGTCGGGCGCCATCGCGGCGGTCTGGGAAATGGCGGGCGCGTGCAGCGCGAGCAAGAGCAGGGATAGCGAGGAAAGCTGAAGCGTGATTCGGCGAGACATTGATTTCTCCACGTGAAGCGGTTGATTGGCGCCACAATTGCATTTTGAGAACAATTGCATCGACGCATAGTATCGAACCGCGCGCCCGCACGCAATCGCGGCACGAACCTCCCGCCACATCGCCGGGCGAAATGCTGGCAACAATGCTAAGCTGACGGCCATTCCCAGCCGCGCCGAAAGCCGACGATGATCGTTGTCCACCACCTCAACAATTCGCGCTCCCAGCGCATCCTCTGGCTACTCGAAGAACTGGGCCTGGAATACGAGATCAAGAAGTACCAGCGCGATCCGAAGACCATGCTGGCGCCGCCCGAGTTGCGCGCCATNNCTGCTCGAGCGCTACGGCAATGGGCGTTTCGTCCCGCCGGCCGGAACGCCCGACAAGCTGCGCTACACCTACTTCCTGCACTATGCCGAAGGCTCGGCCATGACGCCGCTGCTGATGAAACTGGTGTTCGACCGGGTCGAAACGAGCCCGATGCCGTTCTTCGCCAGGCCGATCGCGCGCGGCATCGCGCAGAAGGTCAAGGGCGGCTACATCATGCCGCAGATCGTGCAGCACCTGAACTACCTCGAAGCGGAGCTGGGCAAATCGACCTGGTTCGCCGGCGCCGAATTCAGCGCCGCCGACATCCAGGTCAGCTTCGTGCTGGAGGCGGCCGCGTCGCGCGGCGGCCTGGGCGAAAAATATCCGAAGCTGATGGCCTTCCTCGAGCGCATCCACGCGCGCCCCGCCTACCAGCGCGCGCTCGAACGCGGCGGCAAGTACGACCTGATCAAGTAAGGAAAACAGGATGGGCAAGCTGCTCGCCATCGACGGGCTCAATATCGTGCGGCGCGTGTACGAAGCCAGCCCGGAGCCCGATTCGGCCGAAAAGGCCGAGATCGCGCTGCGCCATGCGCTGTCGTCGTTCCGCAAGCTGCTCGCCGCGCACCAGCCGACCCACGTGCTGCCGGCCTTCGATTTCGGCGGCCCGACCTGGCGCCACGAGCTGTATCCGCGCTACCGCGAGCAGCGCGCGCCGATGCCGTCGTTCCTGCGCGAGGCGCTGCCGGCCTTCCACGCCAGGCTCGAAGGCGAAGGCCTGCACGTGCTGATGCTGCCCGGTGTCGAGGCGGACGACGTGATCGGCACCGGCGTGATGCGCTGGCTGTCGGAAGGCCGCGGCGAGGCGATCATCGCCAGCACCGACAAGGACCTGCACGGGCTGATCGCGCACGGCGCGCTGGTGTGGGACCACTTCAAGGGCGAGTGGCACGACGACGCGTGGGTGCGCAACAAGTTCGGCGTCGCGCCGGAACTGCTGGTGGACCTGCTGGCGCTGATGGGCGACGTCACCGACGGCGTGCCGGGCGTGTCGAAGGTCGGCATGAAGACCGCGGCCAAGCTGCTCAATGCCTACGGCGACGTCGACGCGGTGATGGCCGGCGCCGGCATATTGAAGACGCCGATCGGCGAAAGGCTGCGCGCCGAGCGTGAGATACTCGCCTTGTCGCGCCAGCTGGTGCGGCTCAAGACCGACGTCCAGCTGGGCGTGACGTGGAAGATGCTGGCGTATGAAACGTTCTAGCGCCGATGCGGCGTCTCACGACGATCCCGCCCCGCTGCCGCCGGCGCGGCCCGACCTTGAGGACTGCTGCCGCAGCGCTTGCGTGCCATGTGTGTTCGATCTGTATGAAGAGGCGATGGAGCGCTATCGGATCGAACTCAAGGCGTGGGAAGCGCGGCGCGCGAAATGATCAAATGAAGCAGCCGGGCTCTTGAGGCGTTGAGGCGACGCAGCCAGGAAACAGCAGGCTAGGAACGCGGCTTCAGGAGGTGTACTCCCAGGCGCAATACCGAGACCACGTTAAATAAAGCGGCGGCGGCGAGGACCACCACCAGCGGCGCGGGTATCGCGGACAGCTGTTGGTACAAATACTCCGGTGGACGCGTGCCGATGTACAGCAAAGGCATCGCGCCGAACAGGCTGATGGTTAACAGCCGCTTCAATTTCGCATTCCTGTTGCCGGACTCGGTGAAGATTCCAGGCGTCCGCCCCTTGACCGTCCGGCCCCGCCAGTACTGCCAGCCGAGGTGATCGATGACGTGCTCCCAGCCTGTATTTTCCAGCCGCCGGCGGTACTCGGGTGTCATCCTCTTGTTGTTGTAATCCACGGCGTACACGATGTCAGCCGGTTCGCCCTTCACGAACGTCCATTGCTGTAGGGAGTTCAGCATCTGCAGGTGCAGTCCCTGTTGCGCCATCTCCCGCAGCCATTGCTCCTGCTCGACGTCCTGGTCGAACCAGAACCACTTGAACTTCTTCACGGTTGCGCTGCTCATGCTGCCTCTTCCTTTATTTAGTAACCGGTGTTTACCGTGCCGCCGTCGAGCCGTCGATGATACCGCCGCCGAGGCAGACATCGCCGTCATACAGCACCGCCGATTGCCCCGGCGTCACCGCCCACTGCGCGTCGGTGAAGCGCAGCGCGAAACGGTCGTCGCCGCCCGGTGCGATTTCGCACGCCACGTCGGCCTGGCGGTAGCGCGTCTTGGCGGCCATCATGCGCGCTTCGGGCGCCACGCCGGCCACCCAGCTCGCCTGCGCCGCATGCAGCGACGACGACAGCAGCCACGGATGATCATGCCCCTGCACCACGTACAGGGTGTTGTTCTCGATATCCTTGCGCGCCACGAACCAAGGGTCGCTCGATCCATCCGCCTTCTTGTACGACTTCAGGCCGCCGATGCCGATGCCCTTGCGCTGGCCCAGCGTGTAGAACGACAGGCCGACATGCTCGCCCACCGTCTTGCCGTCGTCGGTTTTCATCGGGCCCGGCTTGTACGCCAGGTAGCGGTTCAAAAAATCGCGGAACGGCCGCTCGCCGATGAAGCAGATCCCGGTCGAATCCTTCTTCGCCGCGTTCGGCAAGGCCAGCTTCCCGGCCAGCTTGCGCACTTCGGTCTTCGGGATCTCGCCCAGCGGGAACAGCGTCTTGGACAACTGCGCCTGGTTCAGCCGGTGCAGGAAGTAGCTCTGGTCCTTGGTCGCGTCGACCGCCTTGAGCAACTCGAACTTGCCGGCCTGCTCGCGCACCCGCGCATAGTGGCCGGTCGCGATCAGGTCCGCGCCCAGGTGCATCGCATGGTCGAGGAAGGCCTTGAACTTGATTTCGGCGTTGCACAGCACATCCGGATTCGGGGTGCGCCCGGCCTGGTACTCGCGCAGGAACTCGGCGAACACGCGGTCCTTGTACTCGGAGGCGAAATTGACCGCCTCGATGTCGACCCCGACCACGTCGGCCACGCTGGCCGCGTCGATCCAGTCCTGGCGCGACGAGCAGAACTCGGAGTCGTCGTCGTCTTCCCAGTTTTTCATGAACAGGCCGATCACTTCATAGCCCTGTTCCTTCAGCATCCATGCCGCCACCGAGGAGTCGACGCCGCCCGACATCCCGATCACGACTTTTTTCTTGCTCATGTTACATCCGTCTTCAAAGTGAGCCCGCCCTCGAACACCGACAGGTGGGTGTGCATCATGTCCAGCGGGGCGCGCTTGCCCGCCAGGTAGTCGTCCACGCAGCGCAGCACGATCGGGCTGCGGTGGCGTTCTTCGCAGGCCGCGATTTCGTCGCGCGTCATCCACAGCGTGCGGATGATGCCATGGTCGAGCGGCTGGTCATGCTCCTTGCCGGCCGCGCCGCAGAAGGTGAAGCGCAGGTAGGTCACGTCGGTGCCACGCCGCTTGGAGCAGTAGCGCGACATGTACATGCCGACCAGCGCCGCCGGCGTGAAATCGTGTGCGGTTTCCTCCAGCACTTCGCGCACCACCGCCTGTTCCAGCGACTCGAGCGGGTCGAGGTGGCCCGCCGGCTGGTTCAGCCGCACCCCTTCGCTGGTCTCTTCTTCGATCAGCAGGAAGTACCCATCGCGCTCGATGACGGCGGCGACAGTGACTGACGGTTTCCAGATATTGGGCATTGGCGCCTTTCGAAATGAGCCGACATTCTACCTTGGCGTCGCCCGCTGCGCCCATCGGCGCACCGGGCCACAGCGCAAACGTGACAAGATTTCATTGACCTGAGACAGGTATTTAACGTTTTCGGGATGTCTGCAACGAACCCGCTTTCCCAGTCGCCAAAATGCGAAGGAAAAGCGGGCTCGCGGGCGAAGGGGCCGATTTTCCGTGTAAGATCGTAGACAGTTTATCAATCCAGGAGGCATTTCATGAGAATAGGCATACCGGCCGAAACGCGGCCGGGGGAAACCCGCGTCGCTGCAACGCCAGAGACAGTCAAGAAACTGGCCGCGAAGCATCAGGTCATCGTGCAAACCGGCGCCGGCCTGTCCGCCGCCGTTACCGATGACGCATATGTCGCCGCCGGCGCGAGCATCGGCAGCGCCGCCGACGCCTTCGGCGCCGACGTTGTGCTGAAGGTGCGCGCCCCCGATGCAGCCGAACGCGCCCTGATGAAGCCCGCCGCCGTGTTGATCGGCATGCTCAATCCCTTCGATGCCGACAACCTCGCCGCGATGGCGGCCGCCAACCTGCAGGCGTTCGCGCTCGAAGCGGTGCCGCGCATTACCCGCGCCCAGTCGATGGACGTGCTGTCGTCGCAGGCCAACATCGCCGGCTACAAGGCGGTCATGGTCGCGGCCAATACCTACCAGCGCTTCATGCCGATGCTGATGACCGCGGCCGGCACCGTCAAGGCGGCGCGCGTGCTGATCATGGGCGTCGGCGTGGCCGGCCTGCAGGCGATCGCCACCGCCAAGCGGCTCGGCGCGGTGATCGAAGCGTCCGACGTGCGCCCGCCCGTCAAGGAGCAGGTCGAGTCGCTCGGCGCCAAGTTCATCGACGTGCCGTTCCTGACCGACGAAGAAAAGGAAATCGCCAAGGGCTCGGGCGGCTACGCGCGCGCCATGCCGGCCGACTGGATGCGGCGCCAGGCCGAGCTGGTGCACGAACGCGCCAAGCTGGCCGACATCATCATCACCACCGCGCTGATCCCCGGGCGCCCGGCGCCGGTGCTCATTTCCGAAGAGACGGTCAAGGCCATGAAGCCCGGTTCGGTGATCGTCGACCTGGCGGTGTCGCAAGGCGGCAACTGCCCGCTGTCGGAAATGAACAAGACGGTGCTGCGGCATGGCGTGTACATCGTCGGCGAGCCGGACCTGGCCACCCTGGTGGCGGCCGACGCCTCGGCGCTGTACGCGCGCAACGTGCTCGATTTCCTCAAGCTGATCATCGACAAGGACGAGCAGCTGGTGATCGACCGCGAGGACGAAATCCTGAAGGCTTCGCTGGTCTGCGCCGGCGGCGAAGTGCTGCGCAAATAATTCGAAATAGGGAGGCAATATGGAAATCAGTCACACCATCATCAACCTGATCATCTTCGTGCTGGCCATTTACGTCGGCTACCACGTCGTATGGACCGTCACCCCCGCGCTGCATACGCCGCTGATGGCGGTGACCAATGCGATTTCGGCGATCATCATCGTCGGCGCCATGCTGGCGGCCGGCCTGACCGAAGGCATGGTCGGCCAGGTCGCCGGCACGCTGGCGGTCGCGCTGGCGGCGGTCAATGTGTTCGGCGGCTTCCTGGTCACCCAGCGCATGCTGGAGATGTTCAAGAAGAAGGAACCGAAGGCCAGGCCGGCCGCAGTCACCTCGGGAGAGCAGGCATGAATTACGTTAGCATGAACCTGGTCACCATGATGTACCTGATCGCGTCGGTCTGCTTCATCCAGGCGCTCAAGGGCTTGTCGTCGCCGTCCACGGCGCGCACCGGCAACGCGTTCGGCATGAGCGGGATGGCAATTGCGGCGGTCACCACGGTGGCCCTGATCTTCAAGCTCAAGTCAATGGCCCCCACCGGCGGCATGGGTTTCACCCTGGTCCTGATCGGCCTCGTGGTCGGCGGAGCCATCGGCACATTCGCGGCAAAAAAGGTCGAGATGACCAAGATGCCGGAACTGGTCGCGGCGATGCACTCGCTGATCGGCCTGGCCGCGGTCTGCATCGCGGTCGCCGCAGTGTCCGAGCCGTGGGCCTTCAACATCGCCACGCGCGAAACCCCGCTGCCGTTCGGTAACCGGCTCGAGCTGTTCATCGGCACCTTCGTCGGCGCGGTCACGTTCTCCGGTTCGGTCATCGCGTTCGGCAAGCTGGCCGGCAAGTACAAGTTCCGCCTGTTCCAGGGCGCGCCGGTCAGTTTCCCGGGCCAGCACATGATCAACCTGGTGGTGGCCATCGCCATCGTCGCGCTGGGACTGGTGTTCTGCTTCGCCGACGGCGTGACGCCGGCCTGGACCCCGTTCGTCATCATGACCGTGCTGGCGTTCGTGCTCGGCGTGCTGATCATCATCCCGATCGGCGGCGCCGATATGCCGGTGGTGGTGTCGATGCTGAACAGCTATTCGGGCTGGGCCGCGGCCGGCATCGGCTTCTCGCTGAACAACTCGATGCTGATCATCGCCGGTTCGCTGGTTGGATCAAGCGGCGCGATTCTGTCGTACATCATGTGCAAGGCGATGAACCGTTCGTTCTTCAATGTGCTCCTGGGCGGCTTCGGCGGCGCCCCTGCGACAGACGTCGCCGGTTCCCAGGAACAGCGCCCGCACAAGGCAGGTTCGGCCGAGGACGCGGCCTTCATCATGAGCAACGCCGAAACCGTGATCATCGTGCCGGGCTACGGCCTGGCGGTGGCGCGCGCCCAGCACGCGCTCAAGGAACTGGTCGAAAAGCTGACCCACAAGGGCGTCATCGTGAAGTACGCGATCCACCCGGTGGCGGGCCGCATGCCGGGCCATATGAACGTGCTGCTGGCCGAAGCCGAGGTGCCGTACGACCAGGTGTTCGAGATGGAGGACATCAACGGTGAATTCGGCCAGACCGACGTGGTGCTGGTGCTGGGCGCGAACGACGTGGTCAACCCGGCCGCCAAGGATCCGAAGTCGGCGATCGCCGGCATGCCGATCCTGGAGGCGTACAAGGCCAAGAGCATCATCGTCAACAAGCGCTCGATGGCGTCCGGCTACGCGGGCCTCGACAACGACCTGTTCTACCAGGCCAATACGATGATGGTGTTCGGCGACGCCAAGAAGGTGATCGAGGCGATGGTCAAGGCAGTCGACTAAACGGGGCGGGCCCGGGAGCATTCGGGCTCGACCCGGTTGCGTCCCTTGCCCTTGGCCTGGTATAGCGCCGCATCGGCGCTGGCCAGCGCCGCCTCCGGCGCGGCGTCCTTGGCCAGCGTGGCCAGGCCGATGCTGATCGTCACGCGAATCGATGCGCCGCATGGCGCGGTGATCGTCGCCGCGGCCACCTCCTTGCGGATCCGGTCGGCGAGGAAGCGCGCCATTTCGAGCGAGGTATCGGGAAGCAGCATGCCGAATTCCTCGCCGCCGATGCGCGCCACGAAGTCGGTGCTGCGCGCGGCCCGTTCGATCGCCTTGCCCACTTCGCACAGCACCAGGTCGCCCACCGGGTGGCCGTACTGGTCGTTGACCAGCTTGAAATGGTCGATGTCGGCCACGCCGACCGTGGCCGTGGCGTTGTTGCGGCGCCCGCGCGCCGCCACCCGCGCCACTTCGGCGTCGTAGGCGCGCCGGTTCGGCAGCGCCGTCAGCGGATCGGTCATCGCCTGCTGCTCCAGCTGGGCCAGCAGCGCGGCGGTCTGCGCCTCTTCCGCGCGCCGCGCGCGCAGGTCCTGCAGGAATCCGCCGAAATAATGCACCCGGTCGACCACGCCCAAGTCGAGCGCTTTCAGCTCGACCGGGATGATCTCGCCGGTGCGGTGGCGCAGCGTTAATTCAAGCGCCTGGCCGAACACGTTCGGCGTGGTTCCGTCGACGACATAGCGCCGCAGGAAGGCGCGGTGCTTCTCGCCCAGCCCCTCCGGCAGCAGCCCGTCGATGGCCTGGCCCAGTACTTCGCCCGGCAGGTAGCCGGACAGCACCTGCATGGCCGCGTTCAGGTAGCCGATCTTGCCGTCCTGGTCGATGATGAGCGCGGCGTCGAGCGACTCGTCGAGCACGCGGCAAAACAGGTTCGCTGGCAATTCCTGGATCATGGTACGGGCCGGTATATTTTTAATAATAGTATTGTCGCATCGACACCATTTTTTTGCTATCCTCTGTCGTACCTGGTTCCTGGACACGACATGAAGATTGCTCGCCCGTTGGGGATTGCCGCCCTGTTCGCGGCGACCGGCGCCTACATCCTGGTGACGGGCAAGATGGAGATAGCGCGGATGGCCACGCCGCTTCCGGCTGCGTCGCGCGCCGACCCGGATCGGGCGCGGGTCGACGGTAAGCGCCTGCTCGACGACGTGCACACCCTGTCAACGAGATCTTCGTGGCCGGCACCAGCTATACGCCGGCGCTCAAGCCGCGTGGACCGGCAGTTCCGACCACGGCCCGTTCCACGAGGCCGGCGTGCCCTTCCTTTATTTCGGGGTGGAGGACCACGCCGGCTACCACGCGCCGGGCGACGGCTTCGAGCAAATCAATCAGGCGTTTTTCAGAAGGGTGGCGAATTTGCTGGTGGATGTGGCGGTTATCCTCGACACCAATTTGCGGTAAGGATAAATGGTGGCGTCAAGTCGGGCAGGTTGACGAGGTTTAGAAGAACCGTGGATCGCAGACCCATTTCTTCAAGGTGGTTGCGATAACGCTCTTCACGTCCGGATGCAGGNNCAGGATATTGTTCTCGTCAGGAACAATCACGGATGGCACCAATAGCAGCGGCGAACGGCAACTCGATATCCATTCATCTCCCGCTTTCCGGCTGGACATCCCCGGCGGTATGGCGTCCCAACCGCCCGGAAGTGCAAGCAGTTCCCGCTTCAACCATACGACATCAGGGATGTCGATTCGAATGAGGAAACGATTGTATGGCACGCTTGCCAGTCGCAGATAGCTCAACGTTTCGAGGGTTGCCAGTGCAATGCTGGAGGAGCTGTAGATAATCGGNNCCGCAATCCGCCAAACCGAAACGGTCACGCGTAGGCTCCGCTTTGCCCCATTGCCAACAGGTTGGAAACGAGTTTTTGTCCTTCGATCGTATCTAAATAACCAGCGGGCGTGTTCCCGCCGAGTGCGGGCACAGCCGTTCTCAGCCATTCCGAAAGCCATTTTGCGGCATCGAAACCACCGGGGTCGCCTGATTCCCTGACCATGTGCTCAACTTGGCCGATCAATGCCTGAACGCCAAGCACGCGCTCGGACTCATCCTTCGACAATGCCTTGCGCTCCCGCTCCTTGCGGCTGAGAGTAGCGCGTGAAAGCCCGAGTGTCGCAATCAGCCACTCCTTGGGGGTACTCATTTTCCCGGACAGAATCCCGACGACCTCCGCAGGAACGCCACGCTTGATCCCAGTGCGAGCGGGCTTGGTCGCCGCAGCCGTTTTCGGAGAGACCTTCTTCGCGACGGCTGAGGTACTGGCAAGCGCTTTCTGTGACGTTTTCATACGCGCCTCCTTTGAGACTTGATAGTAGCTCAATTGAGGCGCCGGTGGAACGTCACAGGAGTGACCAAAAACCTGCGCTGCTAGCGCCGCCCGAACATCATCAGCTCCGCCAGCAACATGCGCGCCGGCGACACCGCATCGAGCACGCCGAGCGACAGCCCCAACAGCGCCTGCGCCGGGCCGGTATCGGCAAACACCCGCGCCATCGCATCGGTCAGCCCGACGGTGAGCTTGCGGTCGGCCTGGCGCGCCGCGCCGAAGGCGGCCAGCTGATCTGGCGCGGCATCCCGCGCCAGCAGGCGCGCCAGCACGGCCGCGTCGCGCAGGCCGAGGTTCAGTCCCTGTCCCGCTACCGGATGCAAGGTCTGCGCCGCATTCCCGATCGCCACCGTGCGGGCGCTCGCGCGCGGCTCTGCGTTCAGGCCGAGCGGATACGCGGCGCGGCCCGATGCGCGCGTGAAGCGGCCCAGCCGGGCGCCGAACGCGTCGCCGAGACGCGCCAGGAAGGCCGCGTCGTCCAGCGCCAGCAAGCCTGCGGCCTTGTGCTGGTCGACGCACCACACCAGCGCGTACTGCAGGCCGTCGGCGCCGTCCTGCGGCAGCAGCGCGAGCGGGCCTTCATCGGTAAACCGTTCATACGCGCGGTGCGCGATCGGCGCGCTGGCGCCGACCCGCGCGATCACGGCGCTTTGCCGGTAGTCGCGCTGCAGCGCGCGCTGCTCCTGCTGGCCGAACACGCCGCCTTCGGCCTGCACCGCCAGCGCGGCTTTCAGTTCGCGGCCGTCGTCGAGCTGCATGGCCACGCCGTCGCCATGTTCATCGATCCGGTCTACGCGCGCCGGCCGGATCGGCGCCACGCCCGCGCGCTCGCAGGCGGCCGCCAGCGCCGACGCCAGTTCGCCGTAGCGCGTGACGTAGCCGAGCGCGGGCAGTTGGTGGTCGTCGCGGTCCAGCATGCTGCGCCCGAAACGGCCGCGCCGCGACACGTGGATCTGGTGGATCGGGGTGGCCGGCAGCGGCCATGCGCCGATTTCTTCGAGCAGCAGGCCGCTGCCGTAAGACAGCGCGATCGAGCGCGGGTCGCTGATCGCCTGGCCCAGCGACTTGCCGTCGATCAGGGCGATGCGCCCAGGCGCCATGCCGCGCCGCGCCAGCAGCGCGGCCAGCGCCATGCCGACCGGGCCGGCGCCGCAGATCGCGACGTCGAACTGATTGCCGCTCATCGCCGGAGCATCGCTTGTTCGATGTCGCCGACTGTCCGCGGCGCGGCGTCGGACAGGATGCTGTGCCCGCCTTGCGTGAGCAGCACGTCGTCCTCGATCCGGATGCCGATGTTCCAGAACTGCTCAGGCACGCCCGCGGCGGGGCGCACGTAGATGCCCGGCTCGACCGTCAGCACCATGCCCGGCGCCAGCTGGCGCGACGGCTTGCCTTCGGCCCCCACGTCGCGGTAGGCGCCGGCGTCGTGCACGTCGAGGCCCAGCCAGTGGCCGGTGCCGTGCATGTAGAACTGCAGGTGGGCGCGCTCGGCGATCGCGTTCTCGGCGCTGCCGTAAGTGGCCTTGGGGAGCAGGCCGACATCGAGCATGCCTTGAGCGAGCACCTTGACGGCGCTGTCGTGGATGTCGCTGTAGCGCCGCCCCGGCCGGACCGCGGCCAATGCGGCCGACTGCGCCGCCAGCACCAGCTCGTACAGCAGCTTTTGCGGCGCCGAAAAGCGGCCGTTGACCGGATAGGTGCGCGTGATGTCGGATGCGTAGCTGTCGAGCTCGCAGCCGGCGTCGATCAGGATCAGGTCGCCGTCGCGGCTTTGCGCGTTGTTGGCGTGGTAGTGCAGCACGCAGGCGTTGGCGCCGGCCGCCACGATCGGGCTGTAGGCCGGAGACTGGGCGCCGCTGCGGCGGAACTCGTGCAGCAATTCGGCCTCGATCTCGTACTCGAACATGCCGGGACGCGAAGCGCGCATGGCCCGCTCGTGCGCGCGCCCGGAGATGGTGGCGGCGCGCAGCATCAGCGCCTGCTCGGCGTCGTCCTTGAACACGCGCATCTCGTCGAGCAGCGCCAGCAGGTCGTGCGCGACGGTGGGGGCGGTGACACCGCTGCGCGCCTGGCGCCGCACGTTCTGCAGCCAGGTCTTCATTTGCAGGTCGAGCGCGGCGCTGTGGCCGAGCGCGTACCAGGCCGCCGGCGCATTCGCCAGCAGCCGCGCCATTTCGGTATCCAGCTCTTCGATCGGAAAGGCGGCATCGACACCGAATGCTTCGCGCGCGCCGTCGGGGCCGTAGCGGAAGCCGTCCCAGATTTCGCGCTCGAGGTTCTTCTGGCGGCAGAACAGGATCGCCTGCGCCGCCAGCACGCCGTTGGCCGCGACCAGCACCAGCACGCTGTCGGGCTCGGTGAAGCCGGTCAGGTAATAGAAGTAGCTGTCGTGCCGGTAGGGATAATCGGTGTCGCTGTTGCGCGCCGCTTCCGGCGCGGTCGGCAGGATCGCCACCGCGCCCGGCTGCATCTGCGCGCACAGCCGCGCGCGGCGGGCGGCAAACTGGTTCATGCGCCGGCCCGCCTCGCGGGCGGCGCGTTCAGTTCCTCGAGCTGGGCGATGGTGCCGACGTTGACCCACTCGCCGTTATAGATTTCGCCGCCCACCCGGCCCAGCTCGATGTGCTTGCGCATCAGCGGGCCGAAGCGCGCATGCTCGCCCGGCTTGATCTCGCTGAACATTTCGGGGCGGTACACGCCGATGCCGGCGAAGTTCCATTTCGGCGTGCCCTGGTTCGACAGCGTATACATGTCGAGCGCGAAGTCGCCCTCCGGGTTGTGCCACGGGTTGGGGGTCAGGTACAACCAGCAGACGTCGCGCTGTTCGGGCGTGTAGGGATTGCCCCACATGTCCTTGTCGTGCAGCACGTCCTTGACCTGCTCGAAGTCGAAATAGGGGCAGTAGATGTCGCCCGACACCGCCAGGAACGGCTGCTCGCCCAGCAGGTGCAGCGCGTTGGCGACGCCGCCGGCGGTTTCCAGCGCGACCGTCTCGTGCGAGTAGGCGATCCGCGCGCCGTACTTGCTGCCGTCGCCCAGTTCGGCTTCGATCATCTCGCCCAGGTGCGCGTGGTTGACGACGATCTCGGTGATCCCGGCGCGCACCAGGTTCAGCACGTGCCAGGTGATCAGCGGCCGGCCGCGCACTTTCAGCAGCGGCTTCGGGGTGTGGTCGGTCAGCGGACGCATGCGCTCGCCGCGCCCGGCGGCAAAAATCATTGCTTTCATCTCGGCCCCGGCATCAGAAGGTGTAGCCCACTTGTGGCGTCTTTTCCTCGAACGCGTCGAGCAGGCGTACCAGCGGCTTGAGCGCCGCATAGCGGTTGGCGGTCTTGCGCACGTAGTCGAGCACGGTCGGCAGGTCGCCCATGTAGATGTTCTTGCCGTCGCGGTAGTTCAGGCGGCAGAAAATGCCGAGGATTTTCAGGTGACGCTGCAGCGCCATGAATTCGAAGTCGCGGTAGAACGCGTCGATGTCGGGATTGACCGGCAGGCCGACCTGCTTGGCGCGCTGCCAGTAGCGCACCACCCAGTCGAGCACGACTTCTTCGTCCCACTGGATGTACGCGTCGCGCAGCAGCGAGGCGAGGTCGTAGGTGGCCGGGCCGAACACCGCGTCCTGGAAGTCGAGCACGCCGGGATTGTTCTGCTCCAGGAACATCAGGTTGCGCGAGTGGAAGTCGCGGTGCATGAACACTTGCTGCTGGGCCAGCACGTTGGCGGTGATCGTTTCGAACACGGCGTCGAGCTGGGCCTGCTGGTCCGGCGTCATGGTCACGCCGAGGTGCTTGCCGACGAACCATTCGGGGAACAGGTTCATCTCGCGCAGCACGAAGGCGCGGTCGAAGTCGGGCAGCACGCCCGCTTCGCTGCTGAGCTGGAACTTGATCAGCGCATCGACCGCGTCCGAATACATGCACGCGGCGTTGTCGGCGTCCAGCCGCTGCAGGTAGGTGGTGGTGCCGAGGTCGGACAGCAGCAGGAAGCCGTTCGGCACGTCGCGCGCGACGATCGCCGGCACGTTCACGCCGGCGCCTTGCAGCAGGCCGGCCACGTGGATGAAGGCCGGCACGTTCTCGCGTTCGGGCGGGGCGTCCATCGCGATCAGGGTCGGGCCCAGCTTGTCCTGCAGTGCGGGCAGCACGTCGAAACGGAAGTAGCGCCGGAAGCTGGCGTCGGAAGAGGCGGGGCGACGGCTGTCGACCCGGACCAGTCCGAGCGTGTCGAGCCAGCCGGTCAGTTGGGCCAGGCGGGCGTCGGGCGAGGTCGGTGCGGTGGGAGGTGATGACAATAAAGACATGAAGCGACCTGTAGAATCCGGAGGAATGTGGAGATTCCCATATAATAAGGGATTAGCCCCAAAAAAACGTGATTCAATAGTGTTCTCCCCCCTCTTTTCATGAGCTGGTTTTCAGCCCCTCCCCCTTCGCAACGCTGGGCTTACGCCCTGAGTGCGCTCGTCACCGCCACTGCGGGGCCGCTGCATGCGCAAACTGCGCCGCCGCGCAATGCGGACGACCCGGATGCGCCGGTCATCGCGCGCGCCGAAGAGATCACCGGCCGTCCCGACCGTGAAATCAACTTGCGTCGCGACGCCGAACTGATCAAGGGCAAGACGCGCATGACCGCCGATGTCGCCTGCTACCGCGCGGTCGAGGACCAGGTCACGGCGACCGGCAACGTCAACATGTGGCGCTTCGGCGACCGCTACAAGGGCGACGCGCTGCAGCTGAACCTGTCGTCCGGCCAGGGCTGGGTGCTGCATCCCGAATACCGGATGGAGCTCAACAACGCGCAGGGCAGGGCCAACCGGATCGACTTCATCAACGAAGACGTGGCGGTGGTGGCCGACGGCACCTACAGCACCTGCGAAGGACCGAATCCGGACTGGTACCTGAAGTCCGACACGCTGCGCCTCGACACCGGGCGCGACGTCGGCGTGGCCGGCAAGACGATCGTGTATTTCAAGGGCGTGCCGATCATCGGCACCCCGGCGATGTCGTTTTCGCTGTCGGGCGCGCGCCGCTCCGGCTGGCTGCCGCCGTCGATCGGCTTCGGCTCGAAAGGCTCGGCCGAGGTGATGGTGCCTTACTATTTCAACATCGCGCCGAACCGCGACCTGACCCTGTATCCGCGCCTGATCCTGACGCGCGGGCTGCAGCTGGGCGCGACCGGGCGCTACATCGGCGAGACCGCGGCCGGCCCCTACGCGGGCGAGACCCACGCCGAATTGCTGCTGCGCGACCGCGTCACGAATTCCGATCGCTGGCTGGTCAACTCGGTGCATACGCAGGCGATCGCGCGCGGCCTGTCGTACGGCTGGAACGTGCGCGCGGCGTCCGACGACGAATATCCGAGCGACTTTTCGAAGTCGATCTCGAACAGCGCGGAGCGCCAGCTGCTGCGCGAACTGCGCACCGACTACCAGAGCCAATACTGGAACCTGTCGGCGCGGGTGCAGAACTTCCAGGTGCTGCAGGACCCGGCGGCGGCGGCCAACCCGAGTCTCACGGTGCCGCGCCCATACGACCGCCTGCCGCAGATTAATTTCCACTCGGGCCGCTACGACGTGGCCGGATTCGACTGGGCGGTGGACGCCGAGGCGACCCGCTTCTCGCATCCCGCCCTGATCAGCGGCAACCGCGCGGTGATGGTGCCCCAGCTGAGCTATCCGTTCGTGCGCCCCGGCTACTTCATCACCCCGAAGGTGATGCTCCATGCCAGCAAATACGACCTTGACGGTGCCGGCAACAACCTGGCCGCGGTGCCCGGCACCACGCTGTCCCGCGTGGTGCCGACCTTCTCGCTCGACAGCGGGCTGATCTTCGAGCGCGACAGTTCCCTGTTCGGGCGCGCCGTCGCCCAGACCCTCGAGCCGCGCCTGTTCTATGTGCGCACGCCGTTCAAGGACCAGAGCGCGTTCCCCAATTTCGACAGCGCCGAGGCCGGCTTCAACTTCGCCCAGATCTTCACCGAGAACCGCTTCATCGGCGCGGACCGGGTGGCCGACGCCAACCAGGTCACCGCCGCGCTGGTGTCGCGCTACATCGAGGGCAACGGCGCCGAGCGCCTGCGCCTGGCGCTGGGCCAGCGTTTCTACTTCAGCCAGCAGCGCGTGCAGCTCGACCCCGGCACCAAGCTCAATGCGAGCCGCTCCGATGCGCTGCTGGCCGCCTCCGGCCGGATCGCCGACGACTGGAGCTTCGACAGCGCGATACAATACAATGCCAGTGCGCGCAGCGTGTTCAGTTCGAACTACGGCGTGCAGTGGCAGGCCGGCGCGAAAAAAGTGGTCAATGCGGAATACCGCTACCAGCGCGACAGCTTCAAGAACCTCGACCTGTCGAGCCAGTGGCCGCTCTCGCTGCGCTGGTACGGCGTGGGGCGGGTCAGCTATTCGCTGCGCGACCGCAAGGTGCTCGAGAGCCTCATCGGGCTCGAGTACAAGGCCGATTGCTGGGTATTCCGGATGGGCGCGCAGCGCTTCGTGACGGCGGCCCAGACCACCTCGACCCCGGTGTTTTTCCAGCTCGAACTGAACGGCCTGTCGCGACTCGGATTTGGCAACCCGCTGGAATCGTTTTACAAGAGCATTCCCGGCTATACCCGGCTCAATCCGGAGAGCGGGCGCTGACACAAGGCGCGGGACTACCGATTTTTTCATTCACCTGAATATGAGTGCTTCCCAGATTATGCGTAATATCCGTATGCACCAACTGAAACTCGCAGCAGTCCTGCTGTGCTCGCTGGCCGCCGGCCAGGTTGCGGCGCAAGCGCCCGCCAAGCCGGCCCCGGCCGCGGCGGCGAAGCCGGCCGGCGGCTTCCTGCCGCCGGCGTCGAGCTCGGCCAACGTGATCGATTCGATCGCGGTGGTGGTCAACGACGACGTCATCACCAGGAACGAAATCGCCGCGCGGGTGCGCACGATCGAAGCGCGCATGAAGGCCGGCAACGCCCCGATGCCCGAGATGGCCGACCTGCAGCGCCAGGTGGTCGAGGCGATGATCGTCGAGCGCGCGCAGATGCAGCTGGCCAAGGAAATGGGCATGAAGGTCGATGACCAGACGCTCGACCGCGCGATCGGGCGCATCGCCGAGCAGCAGAAGATGAGCCTGCAGGACATGCGCAACCAGATGGAAAAGGAAGGCATGACCTACGGCGTCTTCCGCGAAGAGATCCGCAACGAAATCCTGATGCAGCGCCTGCGCGAGCATGAAGTCGACAACAAGATCCAGGTCGCGGACGCCGAAGTCGACACCTACCTGGCCGCCGAGCAGGCCGCCGCCGCCGAGCAGGTCGAGATCAACCTGTCGCAGATCCTGGTGCGCATCCCCGAAAACGCGACGCCCGAGCAGATCGCGGCGCGCAAGGCGCGCGCCGACGAAGTGGCGCGCCAGCTGCGCACCGGCGCCGATTTCGCCAAGACCGCCGCCACCTATTCGGACGCGCCGGACGCGCTCAAGGGCGGCGAAATCGGCTGGCGCGACCCGAACCGCCTGCCGCAGCTGTTCGCCGACGCGCTGGCCAAGCTGGCCCCGGGCCAGGTCACGCCCGTGATGCGCAGCAACACCGGTTTCCACCTGCTCAAGATGGTCGGCAAGCGCAGCGCCGCCGCCG
>CXWL01121435.1_pt1 | contig 21165 bp, 3 predicted proteins | sample 590931 | NCBI WGS metagenome assembly CXWL01 (sample SAMEA3498368, study PRJEB10139) | groundwater metagenome | biome: water well; material: biofilm material | place: Germany | collected 2015-04-27 | reverse complement strand
GTGTATGGCGCAGCCACGCTGGCCGCGCTGGCCGCGGCCGTGCGCGGCCGCGACACCCAGGCGCCGGTCCCGCCCAACCTGATCGAGCGCGGCACCGCGGCCATCACGCCTGACCTGCTGCCGCTGATCGCGCTGGAACAGGGCGACATCGACCGCATCGTCGCCGCCGTCCCCGGGGGCGTGGCCAACATCCAGGATATCTATCCCCTGGCGCCGCTGCAGGAAGGCATCCTGTTCCACCACCTGCTCGCCAGCGAGGGCGACGCCTACCTGCTGCGCTCGATGATGGCGTTCGACACGCGCGCCCGCCTCGACCAGTTCCTCCACGCGCTGCAAAGCGTGATCGACCGCCACGACATCCTGCGCACCGCGCTGCGCTGGGAAGGCCTGGCGCAGGCGGTGCAGGTGGTGCATCGCCAGGCCACGCTGCCGGTCGAGCAAATCACGCTCGCTGCCGGCGCCGATGCCTGCGCCGCCCTGATGGCGCAATGCGATCCGCGCCGCATGCGCCTGGACCTGACTGTCGCGCCGCTGCTGCGCGCCTGCATCGCGCCCGATCCGGCCAGCGGCGAGTGGCTGCTGGCGCTGTTGAACCACCATATGGTCAGCGACCATATCACGCTCGAACTGATCGTCGCCGAAGTCCGCGCCGTGCTCGACGGGCAGGCGGCGGCGCTGCCGGCGGCGCTGCCTTACCGGCACTTCATCGCGCAGGCGCGCGCGGTCTCGGACGACCAGCACCGTGCCTTCTTCGCCGCCGAACTGGGCGACATCGACGAGCCGACCGCGCCCTTCGGCGTGCTCGACGTGCAAGGCGACGGCAGCGCCGTGACCCAGGCCAGCCTGGCGCTCGACGCCGGCCTGGCCGCGCGCGTGCACGCTTGCGCGCGCCACGGCGGCATGACCCCGGCGGTGCTGTTCCACGTGGCCTGGGGCCAGGTGCTGGCCAGCTGCTGCGCGCGCGACGACGTCGTGTTCGGCACCGTGCTGTCGGGCCGCATGCAGGGCTCGGACGGCATCGACCGCGTGCTGGGCATGTTCATCAACACCCTGCCGCTGCGTCTCTCGCTCGGCCGGCTGACGGTGCGCGAGGTCGTGGCCGACACCCGGCGCCGCCTGGCCGCGCTGCTGCCCCACGAGCAGGCTTCGCTGGCGCTGGCCCAGCGCTGCAGCGCCGTGGCGCCGTCGATGCCATTGTTCACCAGCCTGTTCAACTACCGCCACAGCCAGGCCGCGCCCGGCGCGGACGCGACGCCATGGGAAGGCTTGCGCTTCATCGCCGCCGAAGAACGCAACAACTATCCGTTCGCCGTCGCCGTGGACGACACCGGCAGCGCGTTCGGCATCACCGCGCGCTGTGTCGATGCCGCCGACCCGGCGCGCCTGGCCGGGTACCTGGCCAGCGCGGTGGAAAGCCTGGTCGACGCACTCGAGAACGATCCCGGGCGCGCCATCGGCACCCTGAATATCCTGCCGCCGCACGAGCGGCGCCGCCTGCTCGATCAGTTCAACGACAGCGCCTGCGCCTTCCCCGAGCAGCAGACGATCGGCGACCTGTTCGAAGCCCAGGCGGCGCGCGACCCCGGCCAGCCGGCCCTGGCATGCGGCGATGTCACGCTCACCTACGGCGAATTGAACCGGCGCGCCAACCGCGTCGCCCATCGCCTCATCGCGCTCGGCATCAAGCCCGACCAGGCGGTCGCCCTGTGCGTCGAGCGCGGCATCGACATGATCGCCGGCTTGCTCGGCATCCTCAAGGCCGGCGGCGCCTACGTGCCGCTGGACCCTTCCTACCCGGACGAACGGCTGCGCCACATGCTGGCCGACAGCGCGCCGGTGGCCGTGCTGACCCAGCGCGCGCTCAAGGACCAGCTGGCGTGCCTGGGCGGCGCCGCGGCGCCCATCTTGCTGCTCGACGACGCCGGCGACGACGGCCGCGCGGACAATCCGGACCGCGCCAGCCTTGGCCTGGGCGCGCGCAACCTGGCCTACATCATCTATACGTCCGGCTCGACCGGCCAGTCGAAGGGCGTGTGCATCGAGCACCGCTCGGCGCTCAACTTCTGGAATACCTTCAGCAGCGGCACCTATCAACACTGCCCGCCGCGCGCGCGGGTGGCGCTGAACGCGGCCTTTTCCTTCGACATGTCGCTCAAGGGGATCCTGCAGCTGCTGTCCGGGCACATGCTGGTGCTGATCCCGCAAGCGGTGCGCGCCGACGGCGCGCGCATGCTCGCCTTCCTGCGCGAGCAGCGGATCGACGCCTTCGACTCGACGCCTTCGCAGCTCGAGCTGCTGCTGGCGGCGGGCCTGCTCGACGATCCGGCGTACCGGCCGACCAGCGTGCTGCTGGGCGGCGAGCCGATCGGCCAGGCCATGTGGGACCGCCTGCGCGGAGCGACTGCGACCTGGTTCTACAATATGTACGGTCCGACCGAGTGCACGGTCGACGCCAGCGCGGGCCTGGTCAACGGCTGCGGGCCGCGTCCGCATATCGGGCGCCCGCTCGGCAATATGCAGGTCTACATCCTCGACCGCCACCTGCAGCCGGCGCCGCTGGGGGTGGCCGGCGAAATCCACATCGGCGGCGCGGGAGTGGCGCGCGGCTACCTGAATCGCCCGCAGCTGAGCGCCGAGCGCTTCATCGCCCATCCGTTCGATGCGCAACCGGGGGCGCGCCTGTACAAGAGCGGCGACCTGGGACGCTGGCGCGACGACGGCACGCTCGAATACATGGGCCGCAACGACTTCCAGGTCAAGATCCGCGGCTACCGCGTCGAACTGGGCGAAATCGAAGCCGCGCTGGGCGCCTGCGCCGGCGTCGCCGAAGCCGTCGTGATCGCGCGCGAGGAGCGTGCCGGCGACCAGCGCCTGGTGGCCTACCTGGTGGCGCAACCCGGGCACGCACCCGACATCGCGCAACTGCGCGCCGAACTGGCGCGCAGCCTGCCGGAGTTCATGCTGCCCGCGGCCATGGTGACCCTGGCCGCGCTGCCGCTCACGCCCAACGGCAAGCTCGATCGGCGCGCCCTGCCGGCGCCGGGCCAGGACGCGGTGCAGTCGGGCAGCTACGAAGCGCCGCACGGGGCAGTCGAGATTGCGCTGGCCCAGGTGTGGCAGGATCTGCTTGGCCTGCAGCGGGTCGGCCGGCATGACCATTTCTTCGCCCTCGGCGGCCATTCGCTGCTGGTGATCGGCATGGTGGACCGGCTGCGCCAGCAGGGCGTGCGCACCGATGTGCGCAGCGTGTTCGGCGCATCCTCGTTGGCGGCGCTGGCCGCCGCCATCGCCGTCGAGGGCGCCGCCGCCGGGCCGGCCGCGGTGGCGCCGAACCGCATCGACAGCGCCACCACCTCGATCACGCCGGAACTGCTGCCGCTGGTCGCGCTCACGCAGGCGGAGATCGACGGCATCGTCGCCAGCGTCCCTGGCGGCGTCGCCAACATCCAGGACATCTACCCGCTCGCGCCCTTGCAGGAAGGGATACTGTTCCATCACCTGCTGCAGGAGAACGGCGACGCTTACCTGATCCGCTCGCTGAGCGTGTTCGACACGCGCGTCCACCTTGACCGCTTCCTGGCCGCGCTGGAAAGCGTGGTCCAGCGCCACGACATCCTGCGCACCGGCATCCGCTGGAGCGGCCTGCCGCACGCCGTGCAAGTGGTGTACCGCAGCGCCGCCTTGCCGCTGCAGGCACTCGTGCTGGCGCCCGGCCGCGACGCCGCCGCACAGATGCAGGCCCTGGTCGACCCGCGCACCATGCGCATCGACTTGGAGCACGCGCCGCTGATACGCGCCTTCATCGCCCAGGATCCGGACAGCGGCGAATGGCTGATGACGCTGCTGAACCACCACATCGTCAGCGACCATATCACGCTCGAACTGATCGTCGAAGAAATCGAGCTGCTGTTGCTGGGCCAGGCTGACCGCCTCACGCCCTCTTTGCCTTACCGCGAATTCGTGGCCCATTCGCGCGCCGTGTCCGACAGCGAGCATGAAGCCTATTTCCGCGGCCGGTTCGAAGAAATCGATACCCCGTGCGCGCCGTTCGACTTGCTCGACGTGCAGGGCCACGGCGGCGCGATCAGCCAGTCGGTGCTGGCGTTCGAGCCCGAACTGGCATCGGCAATCAGCCAGGCCGCGCGGCGCCACGGCGTGACGGCGGCGGTGCTGTTCCACGTCGCATGGGCCCAGGTGCTGGCCAGCTGCTGCGGACGCGACGACGCCGTATTCGGCACCGTCCTGTCGGGCCGCATGCAAAGCCTGGAAGGCGCGAACCGGGTGCTGGGAATGTTCATCAACACGCTGCCGCTGCGCGTCACGCTCGGCGCGCGCGCCGTGCGCGACGTCGTCGCCGAGTGCTGCGACGGCTTGCGCGAATTGCTGCGTCACGAGCAGGCTTCGCTGGCGCTGGCCCAGCGCTGCAGCGCCGTCCCGGCGCCGCTGCCGCTGTTTACCACCCTGCTCAACTACCGCCACAGCCGGCGCACGCAGGACGTGCCGGCCAGCGCCGCCTGGGACGGCATGCGCTCGCTGGCGGGCGACGAGAGGACCAACTACCCCGTCACCGTCTCGGTCGACGATTTCGGCGACGGCTTCAGCGTCACGGCCCAGTGCGCGCCGGGCATCGCCGCCGAACGCATGGCGGGCTACCTGCATACCGCCATCAGCGAACTGGCCGCTGCGCTGTCGGCGCGGCCCGACTGCCCGGTCGATACGCTGNNCCCGGTCGATACGCTGTGCGTGGTCCCTGCGGCCGAACGCAGGCGCCAGCGCGAGCAATTCAATCCGCCGCCCGCGTTGGCGCCCGCCTCCGCCCTGATCCATCCCTTGTTCGAGGAGCAGGCCCGCCTGCGCCCGGATTCGACCGCGCTGGTGTATCAGGATTCAAGCTTGAGCTATGGCGAATTGAACCGGCGCGCCAACCGCATCGCCCACGCCCTGCTCGCGCTTGGCGTGCAAGCGGACGACCGGGTGGCCATTTGCACCGGGCGCAGCCTGGACATGGTGGTGGCCGTGCTCGCGGTGCTCAAGGCGGGGGCCGCGTACGTACCGCTCGATCCAGCCTACCCGCAGGACCGCCTCGCCTACATGCTGGCCGACAGCGCGCCGCGCGCGCTGCTGACCGATGCGGCGCAGCTGGCCGCGCTGCCGCTGCTCGCCGCCGTCGGCGTGGCGCTGGTGCTGCTCGACGACGCCCATGCGGCGCAGGCGCAGCACAATCCGGCCAGCGCGGTGCAGCCATCGAGCCTGGCCTACATCATCTACACCTCCGGCTCGACCGGCATGCCCAAAGGCGTGATGGTCGAACACGCCCAGGTGACACGGCTGTTCACCAGTACCGCGCCCTGGTTCGGTTTCAACGCCGCCGACACCTGGACCCTGTTTCATTCCTTTGCCTTCGATTTCTCGGTCTGGGAGATCTGGGGCGCGCTGCTGCACGGCGGCAGGCTGGTGGTGGTGCCGGCCGCCTGCGCCCGTTCGCCCGACGAGTTCTACAGCCTGCTGTGCCGCGAGCGGGTGACGGTATTGAACCAGACGCCAAGCGCGTTCCGCCAGCTGACCGCGGCCCAGGCGCAGCGCGGCGAGGAGCATGCGCTGCGTACCGTGATCTTCGGCGGCGAGGCACTCGACATGCGCAGCCTGGCGCCGTGGCTGGCCCGCAACGACTGCGCGCGCACCCGCCTGGTGAACATGTACGGCATCACGGAAATCACCGTCCACGCCACCTTCCGCCAGATCAGCGCCGCCGATATACTCGCCGGCGGCGCCAGCAATGTCGGCGTGCCTTTGCCCGACCTGCACATTCACATCCTCGACCGGCACCTGCATCCGTTGCCGATCGGCGTCGCCGGCGAGCTGCATGTGGGCGGCGCGGGCGTCGCGCGCGGCTACCTGAACCTGGCGCAGCTGTCGGCCGAACGCTTCGTCGACGACCCGTTCAGCAGCGCGCCTGGCGCGCGCATGTACAAGAGCGGCGACCTGGGTCGCTGGAACGAAGACGGCAGCATCGAATACCTGGGCCGCAACGACTTCCAGGTCAAGATCCGCGGCTTCCGGATCGAGCTCGGTGAAATCGAGGCGCGCCTGGCCGCCATCGCCGGCGTGCGCGAAGCGCTGGTGCTGGCGCGCGAGGACATCCCCGGCGACAAGCGCCTGGCGGCCTACCTGGTCAGCGACGACGAAATCGATGCGGGCGCGCTGCGCGCCGCGCTCGCGCTGACGCTGCCCGACTACATGGTGCCGGCCGCCTTCGTGCGCCTGGCCGCGTTGCCGTTGACGCCCAACGGCAAGGTCGACCGGCGCGCCCTGCCCGCGCCCGGCATCGAGGCGCTGCACACGCGCGCCTACCAGGCGCCGCGGGGGGCGACCGAAATCGCGCTGGCGGCGCTGTGGCAGCAACTGCTCGGCGTCGAGCGGGTCGGCCGCGACGACCACTTTTTCGCGCTGGGCGGCCACTCGCTGCTGGCCGTGCAGCTCGTTTCGCGCATGCGCCAGCACATGGGCGTGGAAATCGGCCTGCGTTCGCTGTTCGAGCACCCCACGCTGGCCGCGCTGGCCGGCGCGCTCAGCGCCGCCGACGGCGCCGCCATCGGCGCGGCCGACCGCGACGCGCCGCTGCCGCTGTCGTTCTCGCAGCAGCGCCTGTGGTTCCTCGACCGGCTCGACCATGCGGCCGGCGCCGCCTACCATATCCCGGCCGCGCTGCGCCTGACCGGCGAGCTCCGGGTGGACGCCCTGCGCGCCGCCCTCGACCGCATCGTCGCGCGCCATGAAAGCCTGCGCACCACCTTCGCCAGCGTCGACGGCCAGCCGGTCCAGCGCATCGGCCGCGCCGATGCCGGCTTCGTGCTGGCCCGGCGCGACCTCGGCGGCCTGGCCGGGCACGAGCAGGAAAGCATCCTGGCCGCCATCGCCGCCGACGAAGCGGCAGCGCCGTTCGACCTGGCCGCCGGCCCGCTGATCCGCGGCCAGCTGCTGCGCCTGGGCCACGACCAGCATATCCTGCTGGTCACCCAGCATCACATCGTCTCCGACGGCTGGTCGATGGGCGTGCTGATACGCGAAGTCGGCGCGCTGTACGCCGCCTTCAGCGCCGGCCTGCCCGATCCGCTGGCGCCGCTGCCGATCCAGTATGCCGACTACGCCGCATGGCAGCGCCACGCGCTGGGCGGCGCCGCGCTGCAGGCGCAAGGCGCCTTCTGGCTGGCGCAACTGGGCGGCGCGCCCACCCTGATCGCGCTGCCGCTCGACCATCCGCGTCCCGGCGTGCAAAGCTACGCCGGCGGCACGCACCACTTCACGCTGCCGGCCGGCCTGGCGGCGCGCCTGCGCCGGCTCGGCCAGGACCATGGCGCCACGCTGTTCATGACCTTGATGAGCGGCTGGGCCGTCCTGCTGGCGCGCCTGAGCGGCCAGGACGATGTCGTCGTCGGCACCCCGTTCGCCAACCGCGAGCGCGCCGAGGTCGAACCGCTGATCGGCTTTTTCGTCAACACGCTGGCGCTGCGCGTGCGCCTGGCGGACGATCCGAGCGTGGCCGCCCTGCTGGCCCAGGTTCGCGCCAGCACCCTGGCCGCGCACGCGCACCAGGACCTGCCGTTCGAACAGGTGGTCGAGCTGCTCAAGCCGCTGCGCAGCCTGAGCCACAGCCCGGTGTTCCAGGTCATGCTCACGCTGAACAATGCGCCGCCGGCGGAACTGGCGCTGCCCGGCCTGCGCTTCGCGCCGCTGGCCACCAGCCACACCACGGCGCAGTTCGACCTGGCGCTGTCGCTGAGCGAGGCCGACGGCGCGCTGCGGGCCAGCCTGGCCTATGCCAGCGACCTGTTCGAGCATGCCAGCGTCGAGCGCATCGGCGGCTACTTCGTGACCGTGCTCGAGGCGATGGCGGCCGCTCCGCAGCAGCAGGTGGGCGCACTGCCGCTGCTCACCGCCGGGCAGCGCGAGCAGGTGCTGGCCGGTTTCAACCAGAGCGCCGCCGACTTCCCGGCCGGCCTGCTGGCGCACCAGCGCTTCGAAGCACAGGCGGCGCGCCAGCCCGACGCGATCGCGCTGGTGTTCGAAGACCAGTCGCTCAGCTACGCCCAATTGAACCAGCGCGCAAACCAGGTCGCGCAAGAACTGATCGCGCTCGGCATCGGCCCCGACGACCTGGTCGCGCTCTGCGCCGAACGCGGACCGGCGCTGGTATCGGCCATGCTCGGCGTACTGAAGGCGGGCGCCGCCTATGTGCCGCTGGATCCGGCCTACCCCGCCGAGCGCCTGGCCTACATGCTGGCCGACAGCGCGCCGGCGGCCTTGCTGACCGAGGCCCGGCTGCGCGAACGCCTCGCGGCCGGCGCCATCCCGGTCGTGCTGCTGGACCATGCCGACGGCGCGCCGCCGGCCGCCAATCCATGCTCGCCGCAGTTGCGCGCACACCATCTCGCCTACGTCATCTACACCTCGGGTTCGACCGGCATGCCGAAAGGCGTCATGGTCGAGCACCGCAACCTGAACAACTACCTGGCATGGGCGCTGGCGGCCTACGCGGCGAATGGGCCGATCGATGCGATCGTCTCCTCGCCGTTCGCTTTCGATGCCACCATCACCAGCCTGTACCTGCCGCTGCTAAGCGGCGGCACCGCCACGCTGATCCGCGAAGGCGACGAGCTGGCCGGGCTGGAAGCGCTGCTGCGCCAAGCGCGCAGCTGGGGCCTGGTGAAGATCACGCCGGCCCACCTGCGTGTGCTCGGCCAGTCGCTGCAGGCGAGCGGAGCACGCTGTTCGGTCAGGCTGTTCGTGATCGGCGGCGAAGCCCTGCCCGAGTCGACCCTGGCCATGTGGCAGGCGCTGTGTCCCGCCGCGCGCCTGGTCAACGAGTACGGGCCGACCGAAACGGTGGTCGGCTGCATCGTGCACGAAGTGCCGCAGCTGTTCGCGCCGGCCGGCGACGCCCCGATCGGACGCCCGATCGCCAACACCAGCATCTATATCCTCGACCAGCGCATGCAGCCGGTACCGCCCGGCGTGACCGGCGAGATCTACATCGGCGGTGCCGGCGTGGCGCGCGGCTACCTCAAGCGCGCGGAGCTGAGCGCCGAACGCTTCCTCGCCGATCCGTTTGGCGGCGTGCCCGGTGCGCGCATGTACCGCACCGGCGACCTGGCGCGCTGGCGCGCGAACGGCGAGATCGACTACCTCGGGCGCAATGACTTCCAGGTCAAGGTGCGGGGCTTTCGCATCGAACTGGGCGAAATCGAAGCGGCGCTGGGCGCCTGCCCGCAGGTGCGCGAGGCCTGCGTGCTGGCGCGCGACGAACGCCTGGTCGCCTACGTGGTGGCGCGCGATGGCGCCGCCGTATCGGTCGAGCAGCTGCGCACGCAGCTGGGCGCCGTGCTGCCCGACTACATGGTGCCGACTGCCTTCGTGTCGCTGGCGGCGCTGCCGCTCACCGCCAACGGCAAACTGGACCGCGCCGCCCTGCCGGCGCCCGGCACCGACGCCGTGCTGACGCGCCGCTACGAGGCGCCCCAGGGCGCGCTCGAAACGACGCTGGCCCAGGCGTGGCAAGCTTTGCTGGGCCTCGAGCAGGTAGGCCGCAACGACAATTTCTTCGAGCTGGGCGGACACTCGCTGCTGGTGATCACGCTGATCGAACGCTTGCGCCAGCACGGCGTGCACGCCGACGTGCGCAGCGTCTTCGGCGCCGCCACGCTGGCGGCACTGGCCGACATCATCGCCGCCGGCGCCGCGGGCGCCGCTGTGGAGACGGTGCCACCGAACCTGATCGGCGCCGACGCGCGCGCGATCACGCCGGACATGCTGCCGCTGGTGGCGCTGAGCCAGCAGGAAATCGACCGCATCGCCGACGACGTGCCCGGCGGCGCGGCCAACATCCAGGACATCTACCCGCTCGCGCCGCTGCAGGAAGGCATCCTGTTCCATCACCAGCTGCAAAGCGAAGGCGACGCCTACCTGATGCGCACCATGATGGCCTTCGACAGCCGCAGCCGCCTCGATCGCTTCCTCGCCGCCCTGCAGGGCGTCATCGACCGCCACGACATCCTGCGCACCGCGATTCGCTGGGACGGACTGGCCGAACCGGTCCAGGTGGTGCTGCGCCGCGCCGCGCTGGTGGTCGAGCAGCTGGCGCTGACGCCGGGCGCCGACGCGATCGAGCAGATCGGCGCGCTGCTCGATCAGCGCACCATGCGCATGGACCTGCGCCAGGCGCCGCTGCTGCGCGCCTACGCGGCAGCCGACCCGGCGTCGGGGCGCTGGCTGCTGACGATCCTGAACCACCATATCGTCAGCGACCATGTGACGCTCGAACTGATCATCGGCGAGATCCAGGCACTGCAGCTCGGCCATGCCCTGCCGCCGTCGCTGCCGTTCCGCAATTTCATCGCGCGTGCGCGGGCGGTGCCGGCGCAGGCGCACCAGGCCTGGTTCCGCGCCCAGCTTGCCGACATCGACGCGCCGACCGCGCCGTTCGGCGTGCTCGACGTCCGCGGCGACGGCGCCGCCATCGCCCAGGTGCGCCTGCCGCTCGACAGTGCGCTGGCCGTGCGCCTGCGCGCCGCCGCGCGCCGGTGCGGCGTCACGCCGGCCCTGCTGTTCCACGTCGCCTGGGCCCAGGTGCTGTCCAAATGCTGCGCGCGCGAGCACGTCGTCTTCGGCAGCGTGCTGTCCGGACGGATGCAGGGCTCCGCGGGCGCCGACCGCGTGCTCGGCATGTTCATCAACACCTTGCCGCTGCGCGTCTCGCTCGGCCAGCGCAGCGTGCGCGAGGTGGTGGCCGCGACCCATGCAAGCCTGAGCGGCTTGCTCGAGCACGAGCAAGCCTCGCTCGCGCTGGCCCAGCGCTGCAGCGCCGTGGCGCCGCCGCAGCCCTTGTTCACCACATTGTTCAATTATCGCCACAGCCATCGCAGCGACGCCGGCTCCGACCAGGCCGCGCTGTCGTGGGAAGGGGTAAGCTATCTGGCCGGTGAAGACCGGACCAATTACCCAGTCACGCTGTCGGTCGACGACTTCGGCCAGGATTTCGCCATCGGCGCCCAATGCAGCGCCGGCATCGACGGCGCGCGCGTCGCCGCCTACCTGGCCACCGCGGTCGCGGCCCTGGTCGCGGCCATCGAACACGACGGCGGCGAAAGCATCGACCTGCTGGCGGTCGTGCCGGAAGCCGAACGCGCACAACTGCTGGCGCTGACCGCGCACGACACGCTGGCTGCGCTGCTGGCGCCGGGGCGCGACCTGGCCGACGCCAGGGCCTGCATCGTCGACGCCAGCCTGCAGCTCGCGCCGCTGGGCGCGCCGGGCGAGCTGGCCGTCATGGGCGCCGCCTTCATCGACGCTGTGCAAGGCGTCGGCGCCGTCGCCGCCTCGCGCATCGACGGTGCGCCCGCCGTCTGGCGCACCGGGCGCCGCGGAACATGGCGGGATGGCCGCCTCGAACTGGACGCAGCGGCCGCGCGCCGCGCCGAGCGCATCGTCGTCGGCGCCAGCTTCACGGCCGAACCGGTCAAGGAGCCGCTGGCGTTCTGGATGGCGCGTCTGGGCATCGATGCCGACATCGGCTTCGCGCCCTACAACCAGGTGTTCCAGAGCCTGCTCGACCCGCACAGCGCGTTCCACGCAAATACGGCCGGGGTCAACGTGGTCCTGCTGCGCCCTGAAGACTGGCTGCGCGAGCGCGACGCGGCCGACCTCGATATCCTGCAACGCAACGCCGATGAACTGGTCGACGCGGTGGCCGGCGCCGGCGCGCGCATGACGCTGCTGGTCTGCCAGTGCCCTGCATCGCGCGCCGCGCTGGCCGACCCGCTGCGCGCCGCCGCCCTCATCGCCATCGAAGGCTCGCTGGCGGCGCGCCTGGCCGCCCTGCCCGGAGTGCAGGTCATCGCTGCCGAACGCCTGGCCCGGCTCTACCCGGTGGCCGACTATGACGACGCCGATGCCGACCAGATCGGCCACGTGCCCTATACGCCGGCCATGTATGCGGCGCTGGCCAGCGTGCTGGCGCGCCAGGTGCGCGCCTTGCGCGCGCCGCCGCACAAGGTGATCGTCCTCGATTGCGACAATACCTTGTGGCAGGGCGTGTGCGGCGAGGCAGGCGCCGAAGGCGTGACGATCTCGCCGGCGCACATCGCCTTGCAGGAGTTCATGGTGCGCCAGCATGACGCCGGCGTGCTGCTCTGCCTGGCCAGCAAGAACAACCGGGCCGATGTCGACGCCGTCTTCGCCCAGCGCGCCGACATGGTCCTGCGGCGGCAGCACATCATCGCCGCGCGCATCAACTGGCAGCCCAAATCGGAGAACATCCGCGCGCTGGCGGCCGAACTCGACCTGGGCCTCGACAGTTTCATCTTCATCGACGACAGCGCGATCGAATGCGCCGAGGTCGAGGCGAACTGCCCCGGCGTGCTGGTCCTCGCGCTGCCGCAGCCGTTCGAACGCGCGCCGCATTTTCTCGACCACGTATGGGCCTTCGACCGTCCGCCGGTGAGCGCCGATGCCGCGCGCAGGACGCTGCAATACCGCGAAAACCGCCAGCGCGAGGCGAGCCGTGCCGACAGCAGCAGCTTCGCCGGCTTCCTCGCGTCGCTGGCACTGGAAGTGCGCATCGCGCCGGTGCATGCCGGGCAGTTCGAGCGGGTCGCCGAACTCAGTGCGCGCACCAATCAGTTCAACCTGCGTCCGCAGCCGCGCAGCGTGGCCGAGATCGGCGCGCTGTGCGAGCGCCGGCACTGCATGGCGGTCGAGGTGGACGACCGCTTCGGCGCCTACGGCCTGACCGGCGTGCTGGCCTATTCGTGCGCTGACGGGATTCTGACCGTCGACACGTTCTTGCTCAGCTGCCGGGTGCTGGGACGCGGCGTCGAGCACCAGCTGCTCGCCTTCCTCGGCCGCGCCGCCCTGCAAGACGGCTGCGGCACGATCGCGCTGCCCTGCGTCGATACCGGCCGCAATGCGCCATTGCTGCAGTTCCTGGCGGCGGTGGCCCACCTTGGCGCGCCGGCCGAATACCGGCTGGCCGCCGCCNNGCGCTGACGCTGCAGCCGGCCGACAGCGTCGCCGCAGCGGCGGCGCCGCAATCGCCGCAATCGGCGCCGGCGCCCGCCCCCGCCGCGCTGTCCGATCCTGCCGTGTTGCGCGGCATCGCCGGCGAATTGAACACGGCCGCGCAGATCGCGCTGGCGGTCGCCCGGCATGGCCGGTCCGTCAACCAGGGCGAGCTGTACGCGGCGCCGCGCAACGCCGACGAAGCACGCCTGTGCGCGATCTTCGAGCAGGTGCTCAATACCGCGCCGGTGGGCATCGACGACGACTTCTTTGCACTCGGCGGCCACTCGCTGCTGGCCACCGGGCTGGTGTCGCGGGTGCGCCGCGCGTTCGCCATCGACCTGCCGCTGCGGGCCCTGTTCGACGCGCCCACCGTGGCCGGCCTGGCGCTGTCCATCCACAGCCACGGCCGCGCCGGCGCCCTCGAGACCGCGCCGCTGGCCCACGCGCGCGCGGCCGCGCCGGCACTGTCGTTCGCCCAGCAGCGCCTGTGGTTCCTCGACCAGCTCGACCATGCCGCCAGCGCCGCCTACCACCTGGCGGCCGGCCTGCGCCTGAGCGGCAAGCTCGATGTGCCAGCCTTGCGCGCCGCCCTCGACGGCATCGTCATGCGCCATGAGGGCTTGCGCACCGCGTTCCCGAGCGTCGACGGACAGCCGCTCCAGGCCATCGCGGCGCAGGCCCGCTTCGCATTGCGCGAACGCGACATCAGCAGCCTGGCCGGCCACGAGCAGGAGTACGGCATCGGGCGCATTGCCGCCGACGAGGCCAGCGCCCCGTTCGACCTCGCCGACGGCCCGCTGCTGCGCGGCCAGCTGCTGCGCCTGGGCGAGCAGGAGCATATCCTGCTGGTCACCCAGCACCACATCATCACCGACGGCTGGTCGATCGGCCTGCTGATCGGCGAATTGCGCGCCTTGTACGGCGCCTTCAGCCAGGGCCTGCCCGATCCCCTGCCGGCGCTGCCGATCCAGTACGCCGACTACGCCGCCTGGCAGCGGAACCGCCTGCAGGGCGACCTGCTGCATGCCCAGACCGAGTTCTGGCGCCGGCGCCTGGCCGGCGCGCCGGCCTTGCTGACGCTGCCGCTCGACCATCCGCGTCCGGCGCTGCGCAGCTACGTCGGTTCGACCGTGCCGGTGCTGCTGGCCGCGCCGCTTTGCGCGGCCGTGCGTGGCCTCGGCGCGCGCCACGGCGCCACCCTGTTCATGACGCTGATGAGCGCCTGGGCGGCGCTGCTGGCGTGCCTGTCGGGCCAGGACGACATCGTCATCGGCAGCCCGGTCGCCAATCGCCAGCGTCCCGAATTCGAACCGCTGATCGGCTTTTTCGTCAATACGCTGGCGCTGCGCGTGGGCCTGCGGGACGATCCCACCGTGGCCGAACTGCTGGCCCGGGTCAAGGCCGTCAGCCTGGACGCGTATGCGCACCAGGACCTGCCGTTCGAACAGGTGGTCGAGGCGCTCAATCCGTCGCGCAGCCTGAGCCACAGCCCGATCTTCCAGGTCGAACTGGCGCTCAACAACACGCCGGCGGGCGGCCAACTGGCCTTGCCGGGACTGACGCTGGCGCCCCTGCCCGGCAGCGCCCATACGACGGCGCACCTGGACCTGACCATGAGTCTGACCGAGCACGGCGACGTCATCAGCGGCGCGCTCGAATATGCGAGCGACCTGTTCGACCGTGCCAGCGCCGAACGCATCGCCGCGCAGTTCGCGACGCTGCTGGCGGCGATGGCGGCCGGCGACGACCAGCGCGTCGGCCGCCTGGCGCTGCTCGACGCGCGCCAGCGCCGGCAGGTGCTGGGTGAATTCAACCCCGGCGACGCCGCCGCGCCACCGTACGGCGCCGGCACGGTGCTGATTCACCAGCGCTTCGAAGCTGCCGTACTGGCCCATCCGGACGCCATCGCGCTGGTGTGCGACGGTGACAGCCTGAGCTACGATGCGCTCAACCGCCGTGCCAACCAGCTGGCCCATCACCTGATCGGCATCGGCGTGGTGGCCGACGACCTGGTCGCGATCTGCGCCGCGCGCGGGATCGCCATGATCGTCGCCGTGCTGGGCGTGCTCAAGGCCGGCGCCGCCTACGTGCCGCTCGACCCGCAGCTTCCCGAGGAACGGCTGGCCTTCATGCTGCGCGATTGCGCGCCCGTCGCCCTGCTGACGCAGGACGCGCTGCAGGATGACCTGCCGGCGCTGGGGCTGATGCGCCTGGTGCTGCTCGACGCCGACGCGGCCACACTGGCGCGCCACAACGACAGCAACCCCGTCGTGCCCGGCCTGGACGGGAACAAGCTGGCCTATGTCATCTATACCTCCGGCTCCACGGGCAAACCGAAGGGCGTCCTGATCGAACACGCGAGCCTGTGCCCGGTGATCGCCTCGCTGACCCACCATTACCGGGTCGACGCGCGCAGCCGCATGCTGCAGTTCGTCTCCTTCGGCTTCGATGTCTGCGTCTCCGAGATCATGGTGAGCGTNNCGCTGGTCACGCTGGTGACGGGCGGCGAAGCCTTGCCGCCGGCGCTGGCACGCCACTGGTCCGGCCGCTACCGGCTGCTCAACGTCTACGGCCCGACCGAGGCCACCATCGCCGCGACGCAGCATCCCTGCGACCGGCACCAGGAAGGCGCGGTGCCGATCGGACGCCCGATCGCGCTCAGCACCGTCTACATCCTCGACCGCCACCTGCTGCCGGTCGCGCCCGGCGTGACGGGCGAACTCCACATCGGCGGCGCCAGCGTGGCGCGCGGCTACCTGAACCGTCCCGACCTGAGCGCCGAGCGCTTCCTGCCCGATCCGTTCGCGGCCCGACAGGACGCGCGCATGTACAAGACCGGCGACCTGGCGCGCTGGCGCGCCGACGGCACGCTCGACTACATGGGGCGCGATGNNGGTCAAGATACGCGGGTTCCGGATCGAGCCGGGCGAAGTCGAGAGCGCCCTGTGCGCCTGCGCCGGCGTGCGCGAGGCGGCGGTCATCGGCGCCGACGACGCCCACGGCAACAAGCGCCTGGTCGCCTACGTGGTGGCGCCGCCGGCGCTGGCCATCGGCGCGCTGCGCCAGCAGCTGGCCGCCCTGCTGCCCGACTACATGGTGCCGGCCGCCTTCGTGCGGATGGAGCGCTTGCCACTGACCGCCAACGGCAAGGTCGACCGCGACGCATTGCCGCCGCCGGGCGCCGCCACGCTGCTGGCGCGCAGCTATGAGGCGCCGCAGGGCGCGCTGGAGACGGCCGTGGCGCTGATCTGGCAGGACCTGCTGGGGCTGGAGCGGGTCGGCCGCCACGACCATTTCTTCGAACTGGGCGGCCACTCGCTGATGGCGGTGCAGCTGATCTCGCGCCTGCGCCAGTCGCTCGGCATCGACAGCGCGATCCGCGCGCTGTTCGTCGCGCCCACGCTGGCCGGCTTTGCGCGCGCCATCGGCGAAGCGCGCGATGGCGCCGGTCCCGGCGTGCTGGTGCCGATCCGGCCGCACGGCCGCCTGCGCCCGCTGTTCCTGGTGCATCCATCGGGCGGCGAAGTGGGCTACGTGCGCGAGCTGGCGCCGCTGCTCGACGCCGAGCAGCCGCTGTACGGGCTGGCCGCGCGCGGCTTCCTCGGCGATGAACAGCCGCTCGCCAGCATCGGCGAGATGGCCGCGCTGTATGTCGACGCCATGCGCGGCGTGCAGGCGCGGGGGCCGTACCGCGTGGGCGGCTACTCGAGCGGCGGAACGATCGCCGTCGAAATGGCGCGCCAGCTGCTCGCCGATGGCGACAGCGTCGAATTCCTCGGCCTGATCGATACCTACCCGAACCTTGGCTTCGGCAAGGCAGCGGTCAGCGAAGCCGCCACCGCGCTCGGCCTGGTCTGGGAAGGCGCGGGCGCCGACCTGCGCGGCGTCCTGTCCGAGCTGGCCGGGCGCGGCGACGTCGACGCCATGCTCGAGATGGCCGAGATCCACGCCCTGCTGCCGCACCAGGCCGACCGCACCGGCGTGCGGCGCCAGCTGCGCACCATCAACGCGCTGGAGAACGCCTTGTTCCGCCACCAGAGCGGCGCCCTGGCGCTGCCGGCGACCCTGTTCGCGGCCCAGGACCAGCCGCACGCCGACCCCACGCGCGGCTGGGGCGCCTTGCTGGGCGCGCAGCTGCGGGTGGTGCCGCTCGAAGGCAGCCACCACAGCATCGTCGAGCAGCCGGCGGTGCGCAAGCTCGGCGCCGCGCTGGCGGCGGCGCTGGCCGAACTCACACTGGAGCAGGACGCATGAGCGGTCCCGCCGCATTCGAATTTGCATTTGCAGCAGCAGCACTGTCCATCGTTGAAAGGAATCGCCTTGTCTGAATCGTCCTTCCAACCCGGCGCCGACCGGGTTTTCCTGAAGCCTGAAGTAAAGATGGAACCCCTGGTGTGCCGCTGGCACGCGTGGTCGCACCTGGTCGCGCCGGCGCAGCTGGCGCTGCACATCAGCTATCGCATCCTGCCGCTGCTGCACTCGTTCGCCGCCAATCCCGGCGTGCACGTGGCCGCCAACGGCGACCCGGCCATGTTCGGCGGTCCATTCGTCAGCCTCGGGCTCGAGGATGTCGACCAGGTCAGGGAACTGATCGAGCGCACCGAACGCAGCTGCGCCGGCCTGATCGCCTTCGCCGGCGACCTGCGCGCCATGGACGCCAGCCTGCAGGAGTCGGCCAGCGGCTTCTCGCTCAACGAGCACTACGCCAGGCTGCCGGCCTCGCTGCAAGGGCTGGTCGAGCTGCTGTACGACCTGCACCACCGGCCCGGCATCCGCCTGTTCGAAAGCCTGCTGTACGCCGATGCGCCGGCCGCCCACACGCAGGAAATCTCGCTGCGCGCCATGGCCGAACCGGAGCGCGCGTTTTTCATGAGCACGCCGCGCCTCGATACCGCCGACAGCTTTTCGTTCCCGATGGCGTTCGCCGACGCCCGCCTCGACCTGCTGGCGGCGGCGCGCAGCGAGGCGCAGTGCTTCGACACGCTGGTGCGCGAATTCGGCGTCGCCGCCGACCGCGTGGCGCAGTTTCGCGACCTGTTCACCAGCACGCCGCCGGCGCCGGCTGGCAACCGCGATGTGGCTCACGACGGCGTGCGGATGCGCTATTTCGGCCATGCCTGCGTGCTGTTCCAGAGCGCGCGCACCAGCATCCTGTTCGATCCCTTCTTCAGCGTGGAACCCGGCGCCGACGGCCGCCTGACCCTGCACGACCTGCCCGACAAGATCGATTTCGTGGTGCTGACCCATTCGCACCAGGACCATTTCAGCGTCGAAATGCTGCTCCAGCTGCGTCACCGCATCGGCCGCGTGATCGCACCGGTGAACAACAGCGGCAACCTGGCCGACCCGTCGATGAAGCTCATCCTCAAGGAACTCGGCATCGAGCGGGTCGACGTGCTCGACGCGCTCGACCAGGTCGCGCTACCGGGGGGCCGCATCACCAGCTTGCCGTTCACCGGCGAACATGCCGACCTGAGCGTCTACAGCAAGCACGCGATTTCGCTCAAGCTGGAGGGGCGCAACTTCCTGTTCCTGATCGATTCGGATGGCCGCGACGCCGTGCTGTACCAGCGCATCATGCGCCAGATCGGCCCGGTCGACGCGCTGTTCATCGGCATGGAATGCGATGGCGCGCCCTTGAACTGGCTGTATGAGCCACTGCTGGGCCGCCCGGTCAACCGCCGCAACAACGAATCGCGCCGACTGTCCGGCGCCGATGCAGAGCGCGCCTGGAACGTGTATGCCCAGATCAAGGCGCCCCAGGTGTTCATCTACGCGATGGGCCAGGAACCGTGGATGAAGTACATCATGGGCCTGCAATACGCGCCGGACAGCATCCAGCTGACCGAGTCCGACAAGTTCATCGCCGCCTGCCGCGCCGGCGGCGCGCAGGCGCAGCGCCTGTTCGGCAGCCTCGACATGGTTTTTGACCGTTTTTCCGATCAGCCTTCTCAATAGCGAGCCCCGCATGACACCTACCATACCGTCACACCCGCGTCTCAGCCTGGCCACCGTCCTGGGCGCGCTCGTCGCGCTCGTGCTGCTGGCCACGCTCGGCATCCGCCATACGATGCCGCCCGAGCCGCCCGCGCCGCAGTCGGCCGCCGCCACGTCGTTCTCGACCGCGCGGGCGATGGTCACGCTGCGCCAGATCGCCCAGAAGCCCCATCCGATCGGTTCGGCGGAACTGGCGCGCGTGCGCCAAACCCTGCTCGAGCAGCTCGCCGCGCTCGGCCTGACGGCGCAGGTGCAAAGCACGCTGGCGCGCTCGCCGGACGCGTTCACCATCGGCCAGGTGCACAATATCCTGGTACGCCTGCCGGGCACCACCCGCGGCAAGGCGCTGCTGCTGGCCGCCCATTACGATTCGGTGCCGACCGGCCCCGGCGCGGGCGACGACGCCGCCTCGGTGGCCGCCATCATCGAAACGCTGCGCGCGCTCAAGGCCGGCCCGGCCCTGCGCAACGACGTGATCGCGCTGTTTACCGATGGCGAGGAAGTCGGCCTGCTGGGCGCGCAAGCCTTCGTCGCCGAGCATCCGTGGGCCAAGGACGTCGGCATGGTGCTGAACTTCGAATTGCGCGGCAACCGCGGCGGCTTCTGGATGTTCGAGACGAGCGTCGGCAACGGCGCCATGATCGGCCATTTCGGCAGCGCCGTTGCCCATCCGCTGGGCAACTCCCTGCTGTACGAAGTCTACCAGGCCATNNATCACACCCGGCTCGACACGGTGGAGCAGGTCGATGGCGCCACCATCCAGCACGAGGGCGACCTCATGCTGTCGCTGGCACGCCGCTTCGGCAACGCCGACCTGCGGCCGGCGGGCAAGGCCGACAGCATCTATTTCGACCTGCCCGGCCTCGGCCTGGTGCACTATCCGGCCAGCTGGGCCATGCCGCTGACCGGCCTGGTGCTGGTGCTGTTCCTTGCCACTGCCGTGGGCGCGGCCCGTTCCGGCGCCGCCCGTCCGGCCCGCGTGGCGCTGGGCGCCCTGGCGTTCCTGCTGGCCGCCGTCGCGCTGGCCGGCGGCAGCGTCCTGCTGTGGAGCGCCGTGCTGGCGCTCCACCCCGGCTACAAGCTGATCCTGCAAGGCGACACCTACAACAGCATGTGGTACCTGATGGCGTTCGCGGCGCTGGGCGCCGGCCTGTTCGTGCTGATCATGGCGCTGTTCAAGCGCTGGATCAGCGCCATCGAATTCGGCCTGGGCGCCGCCCTCGTGTGGGTGCTGCTGCTGTGCGCGAGCACGGCGCTGGTGCCAGGCGCCAGCTTCCTGCTGACCTGGCCGCTGATCCCGGTGCTGCTCTCGCTGGCCATGCTGTCGTCGGCGCGTGGCCGCGATGCCGGCGCCGGCCAGCGCCTGCTGGTGCTGCTCGCCGGCGTGACGCCGGCCGTGATCATGTTCGCGCCGCTCGTCCATTTCATGTTCGTCGCCCTCACCCCCTTGATGTTCTTCGTGCCGATGATCGTGTTGGCGCTGCTGCTCGGCATCGCCGCGCCGCTGCTGGCGATGCTGACCCGCCCGTACGCGATGCCGCTGCTGCCGCTGCTGGCCGGCGTCGCCCTGCTCGGCTGCGGCGCCGCCACCGCCGGCTTCAGTGCCGCCCATCCGCAGCCGGACAATGTGTTCTACTTCCAGGACGGTGCCTCCGGCAAGGCCTGGTGGCTCTCCGCCGATGACCGGCTCGACGCATGGACGGGCAGCTTCTTTGGCGCCGACGCCGTCAAGCGCGCGGTGCCCGAACTGTACGGTCCGGCCAATCCGATCCGCCGCAAGCCGCTCGTGTTGTGGGCCAGCCAGGCAAGCGGCGCCGGCATCGAGGCGCCGCAGATCGAACTGCTCGACGACCATACCAGCGGCGAGCGGCGCAGCGTGCGGGTGCGGGTGCGCTCGCGCCGCGCAGCGCCGCAACTGGCGATCCACGTCGACGGCCTCGAAGTAATCCAGGCCAGGGTCGGCGAGCAGGCCTTCACCGACAAGCCGAAGAAATTCTGGGGCATGAACGCCTTCGCCATGGGCAGCGCGGCGGTCACGCTCGAGGTGGTGGTCAAGGCCGGCGCGCCGTTCACGATCCGCGCGCGCGATGTCAGCTATGGCCTGCCGCAAAA
>CXWL01109929.1_pt1 | contig 21165 bp, 19 predicted proteins | sample 590931 | NCBI WGS metagenome assembly CXWL01 (sample SAMEA3498368, study PRJEB10139) | groundwater metagenome | biome: water well; material: biofilm material | place: Germany | collected 2015-04-27 | reverse complement strand
CAGGCAAAATCCTGCCAGAAAGTTCTACCAATTGCATGTCGCTCGAATGGGTGAGCTTACGCCAGGACTTACGGAGGACGCAATTGAAGCGGACTATCCGATGGCGGGCATGATGATACTCACCAAAAGCGAACGCATGGAACTTCAACAGCAAGTCAGCGCGAGGAATGGGCGGGCCGACACAGCGCGTCGTGCCCGTCTGATTCTGCTGCTGTCCGATGGTCACGCGTGGGCCGAGATCCGGGCCAAACTCGATTGCAGCGACAGTTTCATTGATCTCTGGAGCAAGCGCTTTGCAACGGACCGGCTTGCCGGACTGTTTTCGCGTCACGCGGGGTCGCGAACGCTACAAGGTCACCGATCGCATCGAAGCGCGCGTGCTGGCGCGCACCGCGAGACACAAACCGGCCGACGCATTGGTCGACGCGCAAACCGTCTTTGGCATCATCAAGTCGGCAATGGGGTTTCGCCAATTCTCGCTGCGCGGCTTGAAACAGGTCAGTGGCGAGTGGAACTTGGTTTGCCTGGCGTGGAATTTGAAACGGATGGCCGTATTGCGTCAAAAATTTGGAGAAGCCGGGAAATAGTCCGAGAAAATCACGAAAACCGCCAAAATTTCGTTTGAATTGCCTATTTCTTGGGCAGTTTCAATATTCCACGGAATTGCGACGGTTCAAGCCCGACACCCTGCTAGCCCAACCGGAATGCCATGCCTGTTAGTGCATCATCGCCATGGGGGCGATGCGGCGGGCGATATGGTGCGCAAATTCATTGTCGATTTCGATGGCAATGTCAGGCAGCGGACGGTCATCAGCGTCGGCGTAATCACGCGAAGCCCATGCGCTATTGTGCGCTTCCATGGCCTTGGCGTGCCGCGACACGCGGTCGATCGAGATTTTGCAATCCTCTGGTACATCTGTCGTAAGCAGGAGCGGAGTGACTGCGCGTTTGTCGCGCTTTACCGTCGGCGTGTTCGGCAAATTAGTGCTTGCAATCGGCCGGGACTCGGCTACAATCCGATTATCTGCCTAGGCAGGGAATTCTTGAGCCGGAGAGCCGCATGAAATCTGATGCAACATTACCATGGAGTAATATGTTTGGCGGTGGCCTAGGCTACTTGCTGACCCTGGCCCGCAACCAGCTCCTGGCTGCGATCGAGCACGAACTGGCGCCGCTGAACATCACCGCCTCCCAGTTCATGGTGGTGGTGGGCATCGCCCATGAGCGCGCCAAGACGCTGACCGAGTTTTCCGAATTTCTCGGCTACGACAGCGGCGCCATGAAGCGCCTGCTGGACCGGGTGGAAGAGAAGGGCATGATCCGCCGCGTACGCTCCGTGGAAGACCGGCGCAGCCAGATACTGGAACTGACCGAGACGGGCAAGACCTTGTATCCGCAGATCATGGACATCGTGCGCCGCGTCCATGCCCGCACGCTGGAAGGCTTCACGGACGAGGAGGCGGCCCTGTTCCAGACCTTTCTGCAAAAAATTATTGCAGCCTCCAAACGCTGATTTTTTTAACTAAATACCTGCCTAGGCAGACAATCAACGGAGCCCGATCATGAAGATGCCCACCTTCCGTCTCGCCGCGCTGGCGAGCGCCGCCGCGCTGGTCGCGGGCTGCGCCAGCGATGGCGGCCGGAAGCCGTCGGCCCGGCTGCACGATGCGGCCGCGCTCAAGGCGGATGCCACCCTCGCCAGAATGCCGGTGTCGCCGGCCGCCTGGCCCGCCCGCGACTGGTGGCAGCGCTATGGCGACACCCAGCTGAACCAGATGGTGGAGGAGGCCTTGGCCACCAGCCCCACCATGCGCATGGCCGAAGCGCGCGTGCGCCAGGCCGTCGCCGTGGTCGGCATCGTCGGCGCGGTCCAGTCGCCACAGGTCACCGGCGGCGCCCGCAGCAACCGGGTGGAGTTCAGCGAGAACAGCAATGTGCCCAAGCCGCTGGCCGGTTCCTGGAAGTGGAGCAACGAGGCCACCCTGAATTTCTCGTATGAGCTGGACTTCTGGGGCAAGAACCAGTCCGCCGTCGATGCGGCCCTGAACCGCCAGAAGGCCGCCGAGGTGGAGACGGAAGCCGTGCGCCTGATGTTGACGGCGGGCATGACGCAGTCCTATCTGAAGCTGTCGCAGCTGTACGCCCAGCGCGACCTGGCCGAGTCCGTGCTTGCGGACCGCCAGCAGATACTGGCGCTGACACGCCAGCGCGTGGCGTCCCACCTCGATTCGCAGGCCGACCTCAAGCAGACCGAGCTGGCCATCCCGGTGGCCAAGGCCGACATCGCGGCGGCCGACGAGGGCATCGCCCTGGTGCGTACCCAGCTGGCGTCCCTGATGGGCGCCGGCCCGGATCGCGGCTTGGCCATGGCCCGGCCGCAGATGAAGAACGTGCGGCCGTCCGCCGTGCCCAGCATGCTATCCAGCGACCTGATCGCGCGCCGTCCGGACGTGGTGGCCCAGCGCTGGCGCGTGGAGGGCTTGCGCAAGGACATCGACGTCGCCAAGGCCCAGTTCTACCCCACCGTCAACCTGAACGGCCTGATCGGCCTGCAAAGTCTCGGCTTCTCGAAATTCCTGCAGGCCGGCAGCGGCATCGCCAGCGCCGGCGGGGCGCTCAGCCTGCCCATCTTCGACGGTGGCCGCCTACGCAACAACCTGGCCCTGCGCGACGCGGAATACGACTTGGCGGTGGAGGCCTATAACCAGACCCTGGTCGATGCCGTGCGCGACGTGGTGAGCCAGCTGCTGTCCATCCAGTGGCTGGCCGAGCGCAACACGCTGCAGGCCGAGGCGCTAGCCACGGCGCAGCAGGCCTACGAACTGTCGGTCCAGCGCTACCGCTCCGGGGTGGGCAACTACCTGCAGGTGCTGGCGGCCCAGATCCAGGTGCTGGCGCAGCAGCGTGCCCAGATTGAACTGGACACGCGCGCTTTCGATCTCGACATGCAATTGGCCCGCGCGCTCGGCGGCGGATATCAGCAAATCCAGTAAGGGAAATATCATGACTCAGACGACCAATACCGTGGCCGAGGCCAAGCCAGCCGCCAAACTCTTGAATGTGCAAAATGTGGTGGCGGCCGCACTGCTGGCCGGCGCGGCCGGCGTGGCGTGGTCCATGCTGGCAGCCAGCAGCCAGCAGGTGACGGAAGACGCCTATGTGGACGGCAACGTGGTGCAGCTCACGCCGCAGGTAGCCGGCAGCGTGACGGCCATCGCAGCCGACAACACTGATTATGTGAGGGCGGGCCAGATGCTGGTGCAGCTGAACGGCGTCGATGCGCAGCTGGCCCTGGCGCGGGCCGAGGCGCAGCTGTCCAAGGCGGTGCGCCAGGTGCGTGTGCAGTTCGCCAACGTGGGCCAGATGCAGGCCAACGTCAAGCAGCGCGCGGCCGACCTGGCGCGCGCCGAGGCCGACCAGGCACGCCGCCGCGAGCTGGCCGGGTCCGGCGCCGTGTCGGGAGAGGACATCGTCCACGCGGAAGACGCGGCAAAGTCGGCCCGCGCCGCCCTCACCGCCGCCGAGCAGCAGGCCGCCAGCGCCAACGCGCTGGTGGACCGGACCAGCGTCACCAGCCACCCGGACGTGCAGGCCGCCATCGCGCAGCTGCGCGATGCCTATGTGGCGTCGGCCCGCACCACCTTGCGCGCGCCGGTCAGCGGCAATGTCGCCAAGCGCAATGTGCAGCTGGGCCAGCGCGTGGGCGCGGGCGCCGCGCTGATGTCCATCGTGCCGCCCGAGCAGATGTGGGTCAACGCCAACTTCAAGGAATCGCAGCTGGGCGCGATCCGCATCGGCCAGCCGGTGGTGCTGACGGCGGACGTGTATGGCGAGGCGGTGCGCTACGCGGGCCGCGTGATCGGGCAGGATGCGGGCACCGGCAGCGCCTTCTCGCTGCTGCCGGCGCAGAACGCCACCGGCAACTGGATCAAGGTGGTGCAGCGCGTACCGATCCGCATCGCGCTGGACCAGAAGGAACTGGCCGCGCATCCGCTCAAGCTGGGCCTGTCCATGCACGTAGCGGTAGACACGCACGACGGCAGCGGCGCGGTGGCCATGGGCAGCATCAGCACGCGCGCCGCCTACAAGACGGACGTATTCGATCGTGAACTGGAACAGGCCGACCAGCTGGTGCAACGCATCATCGCGGCCAACGGCGCTGGTCCGGCGAACCATCCGGCCCAGTCCGCGCTGGCACAGGCGAACTGACATGAACGCGCCCAAGCACCCGCGCGAGGCCAGCTTGCTGGCCACGATCTTCGTGCTGAACGTGATCGAATTCCTGCAGACCGGCATGATCGCGTTCGGTGCTGGGCCCATCATGGGCGAGATCGGCGCCTCTCCCGAGGAATTCACCATCATCACGGCCACCTATGCAGTGGTGGCGATCGCCGCCATCTCGAAAATGGGCTGGTTCGTCGAGCGCATCGGCTGGCGCCGCTTTGTGCAGGCCTCGGTGGCGCTATACATCGTGGGCGCGGCCATTTGCGGCACCAGCACCAGCTTCCCGCAATTCCTGGCCGGGCGGGGCGTAATGGGCATGGGCGGCGCAGCCTTCATGACCAGCGCACGCCTGCTCATCAACCTGATGCCGCCCAGCCCGCGCCGCTTCCTCGGCATCAAGGTGTTCGCCTCGGCGCTCACCATCGGCACTGGGGCGGCGCCGTGGCTGGCCTCCCTCTTCGTGGCGGACGGGCGCTGGAACGGTATCTTCGTGCTGTTGTCCGCACTGGCGGTACTGGCGGCCGGGCTGGCCCAGATCGCGCTGCCCACGGACCTGGCTCCGGCGGACCGGCGTACCCAGGCGCATCCGCTGGTGCTGCTGACCATGCTGGCGGGATGCTTCCTCAGCATGTATGCGGTGCTGCGCGCCAGCTACGACTTCTATGCCGATGCGCTGCCGCTGCTGCTGTCCATCGTCGTGGGCACAGGCGCGGTACTGTTGTTCGTGCGCCACCAGGTGGCGCATGAGCGGCCCACGCTGGTCATCAAGCGCCTGGTGCAGCCGCGCTACCTGAGCGGGCTGGCGGTGTTCACAGTCTGCTACATCGTGCTGGGCGCCAATGGCTACATGCTGCCCATGCTGATGCAGCGCGGCCTGGGCTTCCCATGGGAGGTGGTCGGGCACGTGCAGGGGGCCGGTTTGATCGTGACGCTGCCGGTCTTCTGGATTATCGCGTTCATCATCCCTAAGCGCCCGGCGCCCAAGAAGTTCTACCTGACGGGTTTCGCCGCGCTGGCGCTGTGCGGCTGGCTGCTGATGCGCATCACGCCGGAAGCCGGGCTGTGGACGGACGTGCTGCCGGCGATCGCGGCCTATGGCGCCTTCATCATCCTGGTGATGTCGATCACGGCACTGCAGACCTTCAGCGACCTGCAGCGCGACGAGATGGCTTTCAACCACGGACAGCAGGTGAAGAACATGCTGTCGCAGTTTGGCAGCGCGTTCGGCGTGGCGGCGGCGGCGCTCGGCACGCAGTGGCGCACCAGCGAGCATGTCGCCGTGCTGAACACGCGCTTCAGCAGTGGCGATGCCGCCTTCACCCAGGCTGCCAGCCAGCTCGGCGAGCAATTCGCCGCCAGCCACGGCGCGCAGGCGGCCCAGGTGGCGGTGGCCACGCTGGCCCAGCAGCTGAACCAGCAGGCGGCCTTGCTGTCGTCGCTCGACTACTTCGGCTTCCTGGCCGCCGGCGCGCTGGTGATGGCCGCCGTGATGACCGTACAGCGGGTGCTGAAATGAGCCCGGCGGCCAGCATGGCGGCGCAGCGGGCCGGGCGGCCGCGCCGGGAGGCGTTGGCGGCGCGGCAGGATGCGCTGCTGGAGACGGCGCTGGGACTGTTCATAGCGCACGGCTATGCCAACGTGTCGTTGCTCATGGTGGCGCGCGCGGCGCGGGTGGCGATCCGCACCATCTACGTGAAGTTTGGTGGCAAGCCAGGCTTGCTGGACGCGGTGATCGCGGCCGAGCGTCAGCGTCACCGCAGCGAGTTGGATGCGCTGGAGCTTGACGCGCTCGATGCGCGCGCGCGGTTCGAACGGCTGGCGCGTCACCTGGCCGGGCGCTGCGCGCGTCCGGACCTGCTCCGGCTGCAAGCCATCGTGGCGGAGGAAACCGATCCGCGCGCGGCGCAGGCCCTGCACGCGGCCGGTCCCGGCCAGGCGATGGCGGTGCTGCGCGCCGTGCTGTCCCAGGCCGGGTGCGAAGGCTGCCTGCGGCGCGACCTCGCGCTTGACCAGCTGTGCGCGCACTTTTTCAGCTGCGTGTGCGGCAGCCGTGCCACGCTGGGCACCTGATTCGATGTCCGGCCTGCAGGTGGAGCAGGGGCTGTCGCTGTTCCTCCGCGCCGTCCTGCACGACGAGGTGGCCACGGGAGCAGAGATCCGGTAAGCATGGAACGGCATGGGTTAGCGTTTTTCGGGGCATGTTCTTGGTGGCCCGGGGCGGAATCGAACCACCGGCACAAGGATTTTTAAGACCTGTGCCGGCTTCCAGCTTAGGCCGTTAGGACGCAATCTCTCAAAGCATAGTAAGTCACTGGAGCACTAGTCAAGAGGTACTGCCTAGCGTAACTAGCGGATGTGTGGATGCAGGCCCATGCTACCTGGTGCCGCGCCAACCGCATCAAAGAGGTCGAGAAAAACAAAAGGTTTGAGCAGTTCCCCGAGATCGCTGGGGGGATTACCATAGCTAAAAGACCGTCTCAGAAACAGACATAACTAAGGAAAAGAGGAAGGATTCGATGAAGCTAACTTTGGTTGTATTGGATGGGGTGCAAGCTCTTGACGTGGCAGGCCCGTTGGACGTTTTCGCCGAGGCGAATCGCTTCCTGCCCAAGGAAGACCATTACGAAATTACGCTCGTTGGGGGGCGTCCAGAGAGCGTAGTGTGCTCAAGCGGAATGGAGTTCAAGGTCCATTGCGACTACCTGAATTTCCACTCGGAGAGTGACCTGCTTCTCGTTGCTGGCGGACCGAGGTTCCCGGAATACCGGCCAGAGCTGGCCTTTCTTACCTGGTTGAACGAACGAGCGCAAAGTGCCAACCGGTTTGGCGCTGTATGCAACGGTGTGTTTTTACTTGGGCACGCTGGGCTCCTCGTGGGCAGAGAAATCACGACACATTGGGATCACGCGGAGCGACTTTCCAAACAGTTCCCTGGTTCAAACGTGAGGCCCGACAAAATATTCGTTCGCGATGGGAATCTGTTCACTTGCGGTGGAGTCACCGCAGGAATCGACCTATGTCTGGCCCTTGTTGCCGAGGACTGGGGACATGAGCTCGCGATGAAGGTGGCGAAGCGCCTTATCGTGTACATTCGCCGAGACGGCGGGCAGTCACAATATAGCCCTTATCTTGCGGTCGGTCCGGACGAAGACTCCCTTGTCGCGAGGGTCTTGAAGTATGTGACCGACCACATCAGCGATGCCTTGACCATTGAAGACATTGCAGACGCGGTAGGGGTAAGCCGACGAACATTCTCACGCGCCTTTGCAAAGCATGCTCACGTAACACCATCTGTTTTTGTAGACCAGGTCCGTATTGATTTTGCCCGAAAGCTGTTAGAGGAAACAGATGTTCCGCTGAAGACTGTAGCGTTCAGATGCGGGTTCCACAACGCAACACAGATGCGGATGATTTTCTCGCGCCAGTTGAGTACAACGCCCAAGCTGTATAGAGAGCGCTTTCGTGCGGACGATGTTCCTCGAATAGATGCTGCAGGCCTGCGGAAAAAAGAGTTTCAATCGACGCAAAAAAACCATGCCCGCTCACTGTCGGGCACTGCGTTGCCGCCGGTGAAAGGTGTTTGATCGGAATTTCCAACAGATGACTTCGTCATCACGGGCATTCAGAGGTCGCTCTTTCGCTCCTTAGCTACTTTGGGGACAACTCGCACTCCTTTTGGGTCAAGCCGGAGCAGACCGGCTCACAGGTCACTGCCGCTCGGGCACAATGCCAGTCAACTTATTCGACGAACCAAATGGAGTCATTATGGAAGCCGCCCAATTGAGCCACGCCATTCCAGCGCGAGCACTGCCGTCTGTTCGATATTTACCAATTAGCCTCTTCGGCTCCGTAATGAGCGTCGCCGGCCTCTCGCTAGCCTGGCGCCTTGCTAACAAGGCGTATGGTGCAAATCTCGCTGTGTCGAACACCATCGGCATTATCGCACTATCGCTGTTCGCCGTTTTGACCCTGTCCTACCTGAGTAAGCTCTTCAGATATCCCGACTTGGTGAAGCACGAATTTTCGCATCCCGTCATCGGAAGCTTCTTCGGTACCGTGGGTATCAGTATCCTGTTGCTCTCAAGCGTTATCAGCGGCTACAGCACTGCTGCTCAGTTAGTTGTTTGGTCTATCGGAGCGGCTGTCACGTTGGCACTTAGCGTCGTCATGATTTCTCGACTCCTGAATGGAAATGCCGCACCCACGAGCGTGGTTCCAGCCTGGCTGATTGCTGGTGTAGGCAGTCTCGATATCGTGGTTACAGGTGGCGCGCTGACGGCGGAATGGACGCACGAAGTGAACTTGCTTGCGGCGGCCATTGGCGGTGTCAGCGCCATCGTTTTCTTCATTCTGATTTTCTCGAGGCTGGTTCATCACGAACCTCTCGCGGAGCCCATGCGACCGTCCAAGATGATATTGGTTGCTCCGTTTTCTGTTGGCTTTATCGCTTATGTCAACCTGGTGCAAAAAGTTGATATGTTTGCGGCGCTGCTGTTCTACTTCGCTCTGTTCTTGTTCGTGATTATCTGCTATCGCCTCGTCGTGAAACCCGCGCCGTTTTCGCCAGCGTGGTGGGCTATCGGCTTCCCGATGGCAGCACTATCCAATTCTGCGTTGATGTACTCCAGCTCGGTCGGCGGCAAAGGTTTGGGATTTATCGCCGCGCTATTGCTGTTCCTGCTTACGGTTTCTATCGTCGTGCTTTCAATTCGCACGCTATACGCCTTGGTCACTGGCCGTTTTCTGACCGCTTAAGGAAAGTTGGCCGCGGGCGGTGAAGAAGCTCGCCGTAGTGGGCCCGTCACTTAAATCCTTGTCGTTTAACTAGCGCCCCGAAATCCGGAGGCCGTTTCCTCATCAACCAGAAGGGCCTTCGGCGTTGTCTCGCGCACCAGTCGAGCTGGAATCGATTCTGAAAACGGAACGCTAATCGATATTGAAGGAGTTGGATACCTGTTCGTGCGCCGAACGAAAGTGCGGGCGTGTTCTTGCTTGACTATTGCCAGGTCGGTTTGGCCGTGACGTTCATCATTGGTGAGATTTCCTTTTTCTGCGTCGGAATGAAAAAAGCCCAAGACCTTTTCAGGGCTTTGGGCTTTGGCTGGGTTCAACCGTCAGAATTATATATGCCGGAAATTGCCGTCGATTCGGGGCTGCGGTGTAGAGCCGCATCCCAGATACGCGAGCGCCGTTATGGCATGGGCCTGCCGGAATTAAGCCTACTTACCTTTTCCGGGTTTTTGCCCAATCCGTCGGGAAGACGCCATCCCTTGGATTGCTCGGTGCTGGCGTCGGTGCTGGCTTTGACGTGGCGCTTGCTGAGCATGTCTTGGACTGAAACATTTTTGTCATCATGGTAAATTCCTATAGGCATTTATGAAAAATCGACAGCAGTTGCATATTGGCACTATTGGTTTGATGCTGGGTGACGTGGACGCGGCCCAGTTTCAGACCTCAGTTCAGATACATTTGTTCTACCGCTTCTAGCAACTCGTCGTTCGTGAATGGCTTGCGTATGATTCCATGCGCGCCCAACGTCAGCGCCTGCTGCAGGCGCGTCTCCGTGTCGGCCGACACGACCAGCGTTTTGAGCGGCGCCGCGAGCTCCGCCTTCTGTAAAAAACGCAGGACATCAAGTCCGTCGATGCCCGGCATGCGCAAATCCAAGGTCAGGATGCCCGGCTTGAAAGTAGGTAACATCGCACCGGCCTCAAAACCATTGGACGCGATTGCCGTTTCGAAGTCAGCACTGCGCAGTACTCGTTCGATCGCGTGCGCCATGGCCGGCTCGTCATCGGCAATCAGGATGCGCCGGGGCAAAGCACTAACGATTGAACGGTCTGGAATGCCGTTTTCTTGCATGAACCGACGTAACTCTGTGCCCAGAACACGCCGGTCGCCCCTTCCCGGTAACTTATACGCCGGCAGTAGCCCCCGATCAATCCAGCGCAATACTGTTCGGAAATTAACGCCGCAAATGCGCGCGGCTTCTCCTGTGGTCAACACGTCTTGCATTCTCGTATCCTAGCCGAATCGTCGATCGTTAAGTTCGCTTTGACAGGATAGTCACTTTACTCTATATTGGCAATATTGAGTTGCGCCACGACAATATTAACGCCGAGACCGGATCATTGAGAGGAAGTCATGGATACGGCTCCACCAGAAACAGGGTTGTCAAAACACGAACACGCGAAGTTCGCTGCCGCATGCCGGCGGCAAGGTTTCCGAACCGAACAATTTCGGATATCAAGCGATTTTCTCTATCGACCGGACGATTGAGCAGGTTATCGGTTTGACACGAGTGGCGTCGGGTTCAGGAGTGGTCAGCGCGAGGCTTATTCGCGGGCTCTCTGTGTGGGTGAACACGAATGTCGCAATTCAGCACTGGGCTCCTCCAATGATCCAAATAGAGAGTAGGCTCGCAATTGCAAATTGGTCGATTGCGCTCTTCTCAATCAACGTTTGCCGGGCTTTAGTCCACCTCGACAAAAAATGTGGACAACGTTGGGCGTTCGTTTTCGCGTGGAGGTTAGGAGTATGAAGGACGAACGCTCAGGGCGCGCGGCAATTGTTCTGGTCATCGACGACGATCCCTTTATCCGGCTCCTCGCACGCGACAGCTTGGAGAAGATCGGTCTGGAAGTGTATGAGGCAGCTGACGCCACGTCCGGACTTGCCGCAATTGGCGTGCACGCACCTGACATCATCTTGCTCGATGTCGTGATGCCAGGTGTGAGCGGCTTCGAAGCCTGCCGCCAGGCGCGCCAACTCCCCAACATGGAATTCTGCCCCATCGTTATGCTTACCTCCCTTGAGGATATGGACTCGGTCACGCATGCGTACGAGGCCGGAGCCACCGATTTCGTCTCCAAGCCCATCAATTGGCCGCTACTTGAACATCGGGTGCGTTTCATCTTGAAGGCGGCCGACTCGTTTCGTTCCGTTTCTAAGAGCGATTTGCAGATGGCAAATGCACAGCGAATTTCGTCGGTCGGTAGTTGGGAATGGCGCGTCGGACCCGACATCGTCTCTTGGTCGAATGAGATGTATCGCATCTGCGGCGTACGTCCCGGTGCGTTCGGTAAAAACTATCAGGGATTTATCGCGCTCGTACACCCGGCAGACCGGCCACATGTCGAGACCGCTGTACGTGCTGCGCTCGACCATGGTTCGATCTACGACCTGGAGCATCGCTTGTTGCTGCCTGATGGCATCGAGCGCGTCGTTCATGGAAAGGCCAATGTCATGTTTGACGTCGATGGCAAGGCGCTATCGATGAGCGGTACGCTGCAGGACATCACCCAGCGCAAGCTGGCCGAGGAACGCATCCATTTCCTCGTCAATTATGACGCGCTGACTGATCTGCCCAACCGCAATTTGCTCGAGGATCGCATGAGCCAGGCGATCACCCTGGCCCGCCGCAACAGCCAGCGCATCGCTATTCTGTGTCTCGATTTGGACGGGTTCAAGTTCGTCAATGACAGTTACGGTCACCCTGTTGGCGATCTCTTGCTCAAGGCCGTCGCAGCGCGTCTCCAGGCATCGGTCCGTGAGTCCGATACCGTTGCGCGCCTCGGCGGCGACGAATTTGTGTTGATCTTTCCCGGCCTGGCCGGCAGCCGTGACGTGATCTGCGCGGCGCGAAAAGTCTTGGACCTGTTCGCCGAGCCATTCCTGGTAAGTGCGCGCGAGTTGCACGTCACGGCAAGTCTGGGCGTCTGTCTATATCCTGATGACGGCGAAAACGTTGACGTATTGTTCAAGAATGCCGACGTGGCCATGTACGCGGCCAAGGAAGGCGGGCGCAATTGCTTCAAGTTGTATGCGCGGGAAATGGGGCACCGCATCGAGCAATATGTGGAGATGGAAAATGCCTTGCGGGTGGCGCTAGAACTAGATCAATTCGAGCTCTACTATCAACCCAAGGTCAATCTTCGTAGCGGAAAATTGAGCGGGGTCGAAGCGCTGGTCCGCTGGAACCATCCTCAGAATGGCATGGTCCAGCCCGGCAGTTTTATTTCCTTGGCCGAGGAGACGGGCCTGATTGTGCCGATCGGAGAATGGGTGTTGCGCACCGCCTGCGCCCAGGCCCGGCAGTGGCACGATATGGGTTTTGATAACATGTCGGTCGCGGTCAACCTCTCGGCCTGCCAGTTCGGTCAGCAAAACGTGGCGAGCCTGGTGTCGCGCGTGCTCGCCGATACTGGATTGGCGGCCCAGCACCTGGAGCTTGAATTGACCGAGAGTATGCTCATGAGCGATAGCGACAGCATGCTCTCGGCCCTGCGCGACATCAAGGCCGTCGGCGTCACACTCACACTCGACGACTTCGGCACCGGCTATTCAAGTCTGGCTTACCTTAAGCGCTTTCCCATCGATGTCATCAAGATCGACCGCAGCTTTGTCCGTAACGTCACGACCGATCCAAACGATGCGTCGTTGACCAAAACTATAGTGTTGATGGCCAAGTCGTTGAAGATGAAAACCGTCGCCGAGGGCGTGGAAACACCGGGGCAACTGGGCTTCCTCAGGGCGATTAAATGCGACGCCGTGCAAGGCTTTTATTTCAGTAAGCCCGTGAATGCGGATGCGCTTACGGCACTACTACACCAGCAGATCTGGCTTCCCGTTTTGGCGCGCGGGTCCGGGCCAGAACACACCGTCTTGTTGCTCGATGATGAGCCCAATGTGCTGAGGGCGCTCGCGCGCATTTTTCGCAACGAGGGTTACCAGATACTGCAGACGACGTCCGCGCTCGAAGCCTTTGAAATGCTGGCGATGCATCGCGTCCAAGTGATCATCAGTGATCAGCGCATGCCCGTCATGTCCGGCACGACCTTCCTGTCCAAGGTAAAAGAACTGTATCCTGACACGATACGCATCATTCTCTCCGGCTATACGGAGCTCGATTCGGTCATGGACGCGATCAACCGTGGCGCTGTGTATCGTTTCTTCACGAAGCCGTGGGACGATCAATTCTTGCGCGATCAGCTTCGGGAGGCATTTGAACACCATTGGCTGCTTCATGGCAGGCCGGATGAGCATGTATTGCACGGTGCAGGGCAGCAGGCCTAGTGGTTTAACCTCGTAGGAGACCGTCATGGCATCGTTGGTGAGATCGTGGATTGTGGCGTTGCTCCTGCTCCTGGCGTCGAGCCTTGCGCTGGGAGATGACCAGGCGCGAGCGCTTGTGGTCGGCAGCGAGGAGGAATTTCCACCGTTCTCTACCGGAACCACCAGCGCTACGGCAGGAGGATTCACAGTGGAGTTGTGGAAGGCCGTCGCCAAGGAGCGCGGTCTAGTCTATACCTTGCGGGTCGGCCCCTTCAGTCAGATTCTTCAGGAATTCAAGGACGGAAAGATCGATGTTCTGATCAATCTTGCGCAATCCGAACCTCGGCGCCAATTTGCCGATTTCACGGTGCCGCATGTGACAGTCAATGGCGCAATATTTGTACGGAAGGGCGAGTCTGGCATCGATGCCGAATCGGATTTGGTTGGCAAGTCGGTGATTGTCCTGCAAGCCGATTTGGCGCATGACTATGCGCTGTCCAAAGGTTGGCAAAAGCACGTCGTGGTCGAGCCCACAGCGGCGGACTGTTTCAAGCTGCTCGCCTCGGGCAAGCACGATGCGGTCCTTATCAGCAAACTGGTAGGGATGCAGACACTGCAGGCATCCAATCTTAACAATGTCAAACCGTTGGATATTAAGGCGGGTTTTGCACAAAAATTTTCATTTGCTGTACAAAAAGGTAACGCCGATTTGCTCGCCAGCATCAATGAAGGCATGTCAATTGTTAAGTTGAACGGTACGTATGACCAGATCCACGAAAAGTGGTTCGGCGTTTATGAAGAGCGGAAGGTGTCGCTGCGCGATACCTTGCCATATTTGATTCCAGTGCTGATTTTGATGTTGATCCTGTTGGCTTATGTCGCACATCGACGCCGTATTGAAAACACACTACGCCACGCGAACGAGAATCTTGAGGAACGGGTTTCGTTGCGCACGCGCGAGCTCGAAGCGGCAAAAGACATGGCCGAATCATCGAGTCGCGCCAAGGGCAATTTTCTTGCCAACATGAGCCATGAAATTCGCACGCCGATGAATGCGGTCATCGGCATGTTGTACCTGACGCTGAAGACCGATCTCAAGCCAAAGCAGCGCGACTACTTGGAAAAGATCGACGTGGCCAGTAAGCATCTGCTCGGCATCATCAATGACATACTCGATTTTTCGAAAATCGACGCGGGAAAGCTGGATATCGAGGTAGTCGATTTCGACATGAAGGGCGTGCTTCAAAACGTGCACGATCAGGTGCTATTCAGGGCACTCGAAAAGAGCTTGCGGGTGCGCCTGGAAATCGATCCGAGTTTACCTCGTTACCTGCGGGGAGACCCACTGCGTCTGACCCAGGTACTGCTCAATTTCGCCAATAATGCCGTTAAATTTTCCTCAAGCGGCGACATTGTCATCACTGCCTTGGAGGCCGACGCTGGCGGCAATGACAGCCTGGTCCGTTTTGAAGTACGCGATAGCGGCCTTGGCATCAGCAGCGCCGAACAAGAGAAATTGTTCCAGCCGTTCCAGCAGGCCGACACGACGACCACGCGCCGCTACGGCGGCACCGGTCTCGGGCTCATCATCAGCAAGCAATTGGTGACGATGATGGGCGGCACCGTAGGGGTGAATAGTCAGCTTGGTCAAGGCAGCACGTTTTGGTGTGAAATACGCTTTGCCTTTGGCCGCGCACCGCTCGGGAATGACGATGTGCACAAACTGGCGAACACGACCTGTTTGAACGGAATGCGCATTTTGCTTACTGAAGACAATCTGCTCAACCAGCAAGTCGCGTGCGACATGTTGGAAGATGCGGGCGCGCTGGTCACTGTCGCGTGTAACGGAGCCGAGGCGCTTGACCTGTTGCGCGAGGAGTATTTCGACTGCGTTCTGATGGACATTCAGATGCCGGAGATGGATGGCTTGGAGGCGGTCAAGCGCATCCGAGCAGATCCTGCCCTGCGCGCTCTGCCAGTGATCGCTCTCACAGCCAATGCGCGCAGCGAGGAGCGCGAGCACTACATTGCTTCTGGCATGAATGATGTCATCAGCAAACCGATTGACCCCGCGCTGCTATTTGCGATTCTCATGAAGTGGGTGACCTTGCTGGAATCCGGGCCGCAAGAGCGGGTGTCCGCGTCGGCCAAGCAGCCATCCGAACCTGAGCACCAGCCTGCGCGGCCCGTCGATGCCACGTCGCAGCTTGGACCGAAGGATTTCGATCTATCGGTACTGGCTAAGCTCTGCGTCAACAATCCGCAGCGCTTGGAACGCTATGTCGAAGTGTTTATCGACTCGTTGCAGCAGGCTATGGTGGAGATCAACGCGACCCTGGAGCAGGAAGATATGGTGGCGATCGGTGCGTTGGGGCATCGGATCAAGTCGACCGCCAGCGCCGCCGGTGCGACCGGATTGGCCGATCTCGGACGCTTGCTGGAGGCAACCCGCACAGATGGCAACTTGGAGCAGGCGCGCGAGCTTGTCGCCCGACTTCCTGGCTATTTGGAGGCGATCAAAGTGCGGACAGACGCGCATCGAATTAGGACGTCGCCATGACGCGATTTCTATCGTAACAGTTGGCAGCGCGGATACCGCGCGACCGTTTGCTCTGTTGGGGGCAGTTGCGATCGCAGCGGACGGTATCGCGGGATGGTCGATTGGACGATTCGGTCGATGTTTTACTGCCCGTGGAAATGCAGTTCCGGAACCGGAAATAGACCGGACACGAGGACTACGAATTCCAGAAACGACAACGCCAACCAGTGATGGTTGGCGTTGCGTGAACGATGTTCTTTGGTGGCCCGGGGCGGAATCGAACCACCGACACAAGGATTTTCAATCTTAGCGCCGCGCCTGCTACCACACCATCGGTTTGCCGGACCAAGGTTCTGCTACTGCGCGACAGTCTAGCATGGATCGTTGCAGATACAATCCAATGTCAGACCCGCTGGCGCTTCGCACCGCGGTTCTGCCTGCCCTTACCGTATTTCCTCAACAAACATCATGGTCGCTCAGACCGCGAAATCCGCACAATGGACCGGCTACGGACCGGCCGGTTTCGGTGCGCCGGGGCGCGTGGGCGAGGTATCTTCCCGACGCGATGGTTTCGCCTTCGCCCCATCCTTCGCCGAGAATCACGCAGAAGACCGGCAAAAGACAATCCAGAGGCCGTTCGGGATGCGACGCGACCGGCATGGTGCGCTCCCGGCACGCAAATGTCCCTCCCCAAGCGCTTCGTCGCCGAACAAATCGTCCGTTCGTCCACGCATCGCCAGCTTGTCGCTGCGGCGCGATTGCGCAAGCAGGCGGGGCTGTTCCTGCATGCCTCGCGGGGCGTATTCAGGCGTGGCGGCTGTGCTGGTCGGGTCGGACGGTGTTCGCCTTGGGCCTCTCGCTGGGTGCGACAGCGTAGCGGGGGCAGCGGCAGGAACTGGCAAGGGGGGATGATGGGCGCGGACGAGTGTCGATCTGGTCGATTTTTCTCGGGTAACTCAAGAGATTTTTTCCGCATGGCGGGGGACGTGATGGCCGACCACAGGGTATCCGTTCCCCGGCTGCTTTGCGCGGTGACGCAAAGCAGCCGGGCAGGGCTGTTGCCTATTTCAGCTTGCGGGTGCCAGCTGCGTTCCGGGTTCCATCACAGCCCGCCAGCGGCTTTTGGCTTTTCGCCTTTGTCGCCGTGGGATAGATATCCTCCTTGGTCAGGCCATGCTCATCGACGAAGGCGCGAACGGTTTCGATGGCCTCGTGGTATTCATGTGATTCTTGCACGGCGATACGCTCGCTGAGGTGGTCGCGGCGTTCTTTGAGGGATGCGAGCAGGATGTAGTCGAACATGGTAATTCCTTCGAAAAAAATAGGTAAATGATTTATGCGAGCGTCCGACCCGCAAGGCGGGGGACGGCGCAAGCAGGCACAGTAGGGGGCGTCGCCTATTCGTCTTGGCTGCGCTCGTAGCGGCTACCGGGGCGGTCACGGGAGGCGGGCACATCGAACTCGAAGTCAGGGGGCGGCGTGGATCGGGCCGGAAAGATGGAGGCCTCGGACAGGCCATGTTCGGCGGCGAAGGCCCGCACCATCTCGATCGCGGCGCTCCGTTCCATCGGCTGATAGTTGGCGATCTGCGCATCGAGCGCGTCAAGGTGCGCCTTGAGAGTGGCGGTGGAGATGTGCTCACCAGCCTCGTCCATGGCGGCGATATCGTATAGTCGATCATTTTTTTCCTATTCAGAGAATTAGATGTGGGTTGCGAAAGTACCTTGCCAGCCCCGCCTGGCTGTCGCGCCCAGCTCTACGCTGGGGGCGAACAGGCCGTTACATTGTCACGAGGGAGCAAGGGTAAGACGGTCAGGCTATTTCGTGAAGCTGGCCAGGCGCGTAACCGAGATGGTTCGGTTGCCGGAGTGGTGGAAGGCGATGCCGATGCCACACGCACGAAGCGCGGGCTCCATCTTCTTAAGGCGCTTGCTTAATGAATGAGGAGTCTGCGGCCATGCGTTGCTGCTGACTTTGACCGGTGGGCCAAAATCCGCGAGCGCTTTCAGCAGGCCCGTTGGCGTCTTGGTGTAGGGGCTGCCAACCTTGATATTGGCCCTTAGGCTGCTTGTCGTACTAACTGTGAAGTGAGGCTCTATGACTCATGACACGCAGGGCAACTTACTGTCCCCGCTCAATGATATTGAGGTTGTACGAGTGCTGCTAGCGGATTTGCACGATGATCTCGCCGGCAAGGTCGCGCGTTTTCATCAGCTTGCCGATCTCTCCGGCATTCTAGGATCAACAGGAACAATGCTACCTGGAGGAGAGACGGCTTACGCGGCGTGGACCGAAGCGCGGACTAGTTCCAGACCTCAGTTCAGATACATTTGTTCTACCGCTTCTACCAACTCGTCGTTCGCGAATGGCTTGCGTATCACTCCATGCGCGCCCAACGTCAGCGCCTCCTGCAGGCGCGTCTCCGTGTCGGCCGACACGACCAGCGTTTTGAGCGGCGCCGCGAGCTCCGCCTTCTGTAAAAAACGCAGGACATCAAGTCCGTCGATGCCCGGCATGCGCAAATCCAAGGTCAGGATGCCCGGCTTGAAAGTAGGTAACATCGCACCGGCCTCAAAACCATTGGACGCGATTGCCGTTTCGAAGTCAGCACTGCGCAGTACTCGTTCGATCGCGTGCGCCATGGCCGGCTCGTCATCGGCAATCAGGATGCGCCGGGGCAAAGCACTAACGATTGGACGGTCTGGTATGCCGTTTTCTTGCATGAACCGACAGTGCCCAGAACACGCCGGTCGCCCCTTCCCGGCAACTTATACGCCGGCAGTAGCCCCCGATCAATCCAGCGCAATACTGTTCGGAAATTAACGCCGCAAATGCGCGCGGCTTCTCCTGTGGTCAACACGTCTTGCATTCTCGTTTCCTAGCCGAATCGTAGATCGTTAAGTAAAGTGGACCCGTCAGTCAAGACAATATTCCGCGTAATTTAAGCTGTGTCCGTTGTATTCCTCGCAGCTGGTCGGCGCTGCCCCGTATTGCTCCTTGTGGCCGCTGGAGAGGCTTATCCTCCAGTGGCTGCCCCCGGCAGGGCGCCCAAGCTACTCCGCTACCGCTTCCAGTACCATCGATTCTCTTTCTTCCACTGTCCAACCACCACCGGATGCACGCCGTATGCCTGCGCGATCTCGCTCATCGTCTTCACTCCGCGCAGCACCTCCAGGCCAATTTTTACCTGAATTCCGCCGTGTGCACCTTCCGTTTTTTGCCTTCGCTCATCCGCTATCATCCTTTCGAGGACGACAGATTAAACCATTGTCTCAAATCCGGGATCTACTATAAAGTTCGCTTTGACAGAATAGTCACTTTAGTCTACTATGGCAATAGTTAGTTGCTACACGGCAATATTAACGCCGGATCGCTGAGAGGAAGTCATGGGTACGGCTCTACCAGAAACAGGGTTGTCAAAAAACGAACACGTGAAGTTCGCATGCCACATGCCGGCGGCAAGGTTTCCGAACCGAACAATTTCGGAGATCAAACGATTTTCTCTATCGACCGGACGCGGCACCTCCCACAATGGTCAGGGAATTAAGCATCACCCATATTCGCCATGGATGCGTGCGCCGCTACGTCGTATGGCATTTTCCCGACTGGCTCACCGCATTCGAAGACGATCTGCGCAATGGCATATTTCATGGGAGGGCACGATTGTGAGTGGGTATAAATCCAATGAAATCCTGTTCGGAGACTACGATGAGCGAATCAGTCAAACCAGCGCTGCTCACAATGGACGAGAGTTTGTTTTGCTGTTTGCTTGAGGGGCCTGGCACGGTACAGGTTGATATAGTCATGCTTGAGCAGTACTTTGTACCCTTTGTCAGTTTTTTTGCAGACAATGATATTCCGCCCGTGCAGTACGGCGCGATAGTTCGCGGCAAGAGCGACTTGCTTGCTGCTAAAACTGTGGCTGAACTTGTCGTGTTCCTGCGCGACATCGCTGGCGAGTCAACCAGACTGGAAATCTATCCCCCAGAGTGTCCCAACAGAACTGTTAGCAGTTCCAAAATGTTCCCCGGTGGGGCGATGTCGCATTGGCTCTTGTGAATGCGACGGTGTAAGCCGACCAACGATGTATGTTACCAAAGGAGTTGTCATGAGAAACCAAACAAAGCTGCTTAACGACCCGAACTACGATCCAAATCGCCTGCTCAACGAGGTGCTGTCAAAACTGCGTTTAAAAAATGACGCGGCATTGTCTCGCGCTCTTGGTATAGCGCCTCCCGTTTTGAGCAAGGTCCGACACCGTCGGCTTCCAGTCGCACCCGGTTTAATTATCCAAATTCACGATGCCACCATGCTCAGCATCGACGAAATTCGGGGTTTGATGGGTGTGGCGCGGGTCCAATGACATCGGGGGGGCATCCGACCGCTATATCCGTTTGTGACAATGCGCGTACTTTCGCCGAATGCTGGCCGAAACCCTGCCAGCCCTCAATGCGCTGCAGGAAACCGTGAAGGAATTGTCGCAATTACAGAATAAGGCAGTCGGATCCAGTGGTGTAGATGCCATGCAGTGTACCGGCGCGCCGGCGTGGGCCAACGATGAACAGCACCGACACACTGTTGCCGGATGCGTCGATGAGGCTGCTGGCGCAACAGGTCGAGGCGGAAACCGGCTGGCACTGTTGAGATGACCGACGCCTTCGAACTGCGGCTGCGCGCGATCTTCGCCGACGAGGCGCGCCGCCGATCGCATCCGCAACCGGGCGCTGGCGCTGACCGGCCAGCTCTATGCGCTGGCGAGCGAACTCGCTGCCGGCGCCGCCCCCCCTGTCCCAAGCCCTGTCCCTGGAATCCCCTGAAGAGCAATGCACATGAACAGATTACTCCCTGAACGCCAAGTCGATATCCTGGTAGTCGAAGACGGTACCACCCAGGCCATGCTGCTGGCACAGCTGCCGGAGGCCGACGGCTACACTGACGCCTGGCAGTCCGAGAGCAAGCTGCTGTCGGCGGTGGTCAACACCAGCGGCGCGCTGGTCTGCATGGTCGACCCGGCCGGCCTGATCCGCCTGTTCAACCCTGCCTGCGAGCAGGCCATGGGCTGGCCGGCGGCCGAGGCGATCGGCCGGCCATGCTGGGAAGTGTTCTGCGCGGCCAACGGATCGCAGGGGCTGAAGCAGTTCTTCGACCAAGCACCGGCACATACCAAACCGTCGCAGGCGCGCGGCCGGTGGCTGGCGCGCGACGGAACGCCGCGCGCGATCATCTGGTCGACCACCTGCCTGACCAGACCCGATGGCGCGATCGAATGCTTCCTCGCCAGCGGGGTCGACGTGACGCAGCTGCGCGGCGCTGAGGAAAAGGTGCGCTATCTCAGCAACTTTGATGCG
>CXWL01120975.1_pt1 | contig 21170 bp, 20 predicted proteins | sample 590931 | NCBI WGS metagenome assembly CXWL01 (sample SAMEA3498368, study PRJEB10139) | groundwater metagenome | biome: water well; material: biofilm material | place: Germany | collected 2015-04-27 | reverse complement strand
TGGTTTAGGTTTAATGCTTTTAGGTGTTACGGGTGACCAAGTTTTACCTTTAGATGTTTATACAGATATTAAAATTAAGACTTTAGCGCAAGTTCGTGGAACGGTTCAAGCAGATATTTTAAAAGAAGATCAAGCGCAAAATACTTGTATTTTCTCTACAGAATTCGCTTTACGTTTAATGGGTGACGTGCAAGAATATTTCATTAAAGAAAACGTTCGTAATTTCTATTCAGTTTCTATTTCAGGATACCATATTGCTGAAGCAGGAGCGAATCCAATTACGCAATTAGCATTCACATTGGCAAATGGTTTCACTTACGTGGAATACTATTTAAGTCGTGGTATGAATATCAATGATTTCGGACCAAACTTATCATTCTTTTTCTCTAACGGAATTGACCCAGAATACGCCGTAATTGGTCGTGTTGCACGTAAGATTTGGGCGAAAGCTTTAAAGAACAAATACGGAGCGAACGAAAGAGCGCAAATGTTGAAATACCACATTCAAACTTCTGGACGTTCATTACACGCACAAGAAATTGACTTTAACGATATTCGTACAACTTTACAAGCGTTATACGCGATTTACGATAACTGTAACTCGTTACATACAAATGCTTACGACGAAGCCATTACAACTCCAACTGAAGAATCAGTACGTAGAGCGATGGCGATTCAGTTGATTATTAATAAAGAATTAGGTTTAGCGAAAAACGAAAATCCTATTCAAGGTTCATTCATCATTGAAGAATTAACGGATTTAGTTGAAGATGCGGTTTTACAAGAATTCGACAGAATCACAGAACGTGGTGGAGTATTAGGAGCAATGGAAACGATGTACCAACGTTCTAAAATTCAAGAAGAATCATTGTATTACGAAACGTTGAAACATACAGGTGAATTCCCAATTATTGGTGTAAATACCTTCTTAAGTTCTAAAGGTTCGCCAACGGTTGTTCCTGCGGAAGTTATTCGTGCAACGGAAGAAGAGAAAGCTTATCAAATTGAAATGTTGAACCATTTACATGAAGCTGGTAAAAATGAAGTTGCAGAACATTTGAATACACTTCAAGAAGCTGCTATTAAAAATGAGAACATTTTCGCACACTTAATGGAAGCTACAAAAGATTGTTCATTAGGACAAATTACTGCTGCTTTGTTTGAAGTAGGTGGACAGTATAGAAGAAATATGTAAGATTGATTTGCGATTTGGGATTGTGGATTTACGAAACTGGATTGCGATGATTGATTTGCGATTTACGAAATTTGAAATTTTAGAATATATAAAAACCTTTCAGAAATGGGAGGTTTTTTTGTTTTTATGCAGTTGCTAGTTTTAACTTCGCAGGAGGGAGTTTTATACTTGCAGTTGCTAGTTTTAACTTTGCAGGATGGAGTTTTATATTTGCAGTCGCTAGTTTTAACTTTGCAGGATGGAGTTTTATACTTACAGTCGCTAGTTTTAACTTTGCAGGAAGGAGTTTTATACTTGCAGTTGCTAATTTTAACTTCGCAGTTAAGAGTTTTATAGTTGCGGATTGAAGTTTTAACTTCTCAGTAGTGTGTCTTTAAATGGTTCAAAATCTCAGATGAAGTAATCTAATTCATGTAGTACAACCAACTAAAATAACACTTCATCTATTTTTAGGAAATTACTCTTAGTTTGCGTTTTTTTTGCATAAATTTATAATATAATTTCTTGTTAAGATTATTTTTTTATAGCGTGATAAACAGTTTTTTTGATGATTTTCCGCAGAAAAAGAATTACGTAAAAATAGGTTTATTTGGAATTTAAGGTTGATCGCTTTATTCCATTATTGTTCCGGAAAATTTAATATTTTCCCATCTGAATACTAATCAGATTCAGAATATGCTTTGATTGCAATTATATAGTGTTGCTAAATGCTGAACAAAAAATGTTTTTAAATTTTCAGAGAGAGAATTTAAATATTGATGTTTTTCTTCCGAACTAATGGAAGTTAGTTGTTTTTATAATTAAGACAACCAGAATTTAGAATTGAATTTCAGAATCCTTTTTTATTTTAAATATTGATGCTTAACTGTGCTTTTTGAAGCGCAAAGGCTTTGGCTTGACCTATCGCAAGGTTATCTTTTAATCCTTGATTGATCCACTAAAGCAAAATTACAACCCCACTTTGTTTAACTTTAATAGTGATGTATGAAGACTTCAACCCCAAAAATTGGATTTCTTTTATTTATTACCTTATGCTTTAATGTTGTTTGGAGCCAATCGGGAATAAATACTTTTTTAACGCCATCGGATACTTTGAATATTGCGAGGCGTAATACGATTATCATTTCCCAAGGTGTAGTTTTTGTTGGGGGAGTAATAGAAATGAATAAACTTTATGATAGAGATCATTTGAATTCAAAATTTCATTTCACCAATGGTAATGCGGACTATCTACAGATGGATAAAGCGGCTCATATAATGGCGGCTTATCATATTAGCGACTTCAGTGCAAATACTTTGAATTGGAGTGGTGTCAGTAAAAGGAACCAAACTATATATGGAGCCGGAATTGGTTTTGTCTTTTTGACTACGGTGGAATTTATAGACGGTTTTGGAAGTGGAACTTCTCCTGATGACATTATTGCTAATGCTGTTGGTACTTCATTATTTGTTTCGCAAGAAATGTTATGGAATGAACAGCGAATTGTACCTAAATTTTCTTTTAGAAGTAGTCATTTTTTTTCGGCGGCTCCACGAGTAATGAGATTGCAAATTGAAAATGAGTTTGATGGGCAAACCTATTGGTTGTCCGCTAATGTCCACTCTTTTTTTAAGGGTTCAAAATTTCCGAAATGGTTGAATATTGCTGGAGGTCATGGTGTTGAAGGGATGGATTATAGATATTCAGGTGGTATTTCTCAAGAGTGTAATCCGTATCGACAATTTTATTTGAGTTTGGATGTTGATTTGACGAAAATCAAAACGAAATCTCATTTTTTGAAAACTTTCTTTTACCTATTCAACTCTATAAAATTTCCAGCTCCAACATTGGAAATAGGGGAATCTGGAAAAGTAAAAGGATACTTGTTTTACTTTTAGATAGCTTTAACGATTTGATTAGTAAAGTGTTTTTGCGGATACTGATTTAGTAAACCAACATTAAATACGTTACGAGAAGTGGCAATTAAGAATTAAAACCTTTCAGAAATGGAAGGTTTTTTTGTTTTCATGCAGTTGGGAGAATTCTAAATATAATAGCGAGTTTTATACTTGTAATGAGCAGTTTTATACTTGTAACAGGAAGTTTCATACTTGTAACGAGGAGTTTTATACTTGTAATAAGAAGTTTTATACTTGTAACGAGGAGTTTTATACTTGTAATGAGCAGTTTCATACTTGTAATAGGAAGTTTTATACTTGTAATAAGAAGTTTTATACTTGTAACAGCTAGTTTTAACTTTGCAACGAGGAGTTTTAACTTTGGAGTTTCAATAACCAAAAAAAGCTTCAAGTAATAGATACTCTTTTTGGGTTTTATGTTTTAATAAAGCTCAAAGTCGGGAGACTTTGCGCAGCGGGGATAAATTTTCGCAGCACGTGCAATTTCTTTTACTTCGTACATATAATTTTAGTGGTTCTAATATTGCTCAAATCCGTTGTAGTAGCTGTTGTGCATTCGTACTTTTATTTACTTCGTGTATGTTCAATTAAAATAGACTTTATTCATTTCTATAAATACTATCCCAATGGTTATAAACCTCTTTATAATCTACAATGATTATAGTGTCCTTTTTAATGATTTTTAGCAGTGGAGAATTTTTAAGTTTTACGAGAGAGTCTCCAACGTCAATTTTACTCCAAACAATGCTGTCAACATGATATAAATTTGTTTTTTCACGAATTAAATATGGAGTGTTTCGATTATTTTTATCTCGTCCTTTTTCGATTACTCTTTCACTATATTCTTCTTGAATCTCCATTTCCAATCTCTTTTTATTCTGCTTAAATAAATTCGACGAATCGGCAACCATATAGATAAACCAAAAAATAAGCGGAAGTACTAATAATGGCTTAAAACGACTTAAGTTTTCGAAATTTAAATCTTCAATTCTTTTCCAAAACTTTTCCATATTCAATTTCTATCATTACGATTTTGGTTAGTATGACGCATAACGTTCTGGCGCTACACGAGGTTTGGGATTAAAGATGCGAGGTTTTTCGGTTAAACACAAATTTCCCAAATACAAAACTATCTTTAAATTCAACCTAATGCCCAAATCTCGTTTAACGGCTGTTACCAGCTGGCGGTTTGTTTTAAAATACGAGCAACGTTAAATTGTATTCCATTTCTAAGTCAATTTCAATTTCTTTTTCATCGGTTAAATTGAAAGTATAATTACTCGGTATGTCTGATTTAATATCAATAATTTGTTCTTTATTTGAATTGAAAAATTCAACAATACGAATATATAATCTTTCTCTCCAAGCAAAAGGGTCTTTATATGAATCGTTTCTTTCAAATATTTCGTAAAAATTATTTTCTCTTTCAACAACCAGTTCTTTAAAATGATTTCTTAATTCATCTTGTAATCGAGAAGGGTAATTAGATAAATGTTTTGAATTGAATGGATTGATTTTGAGATATTCGGCTAACATAAAAAATAATTCATCATTGAGATATCTATTTGGGAATTTTTTTAAAAACTGATTTCTTATATGAGCAAGTTTTACGAGAATAATTTCATAAAGTACTTCTTCGTATTCATTTGAGTTTTGTAAAGGAAAAACATCTGATGAAATTTCTCTACGACTTTCAGATATATAGCAAGTTCTGAAATTATGAGTTTTTCCATCGTATAAATTTGTTTTTGCATTTTCTGCCTCAATATCCATTTCTTCTATTGTAAGAAAAGTAGTGTGTAAAATTAAATCGTCTTCGAGTTTGTCAAAATCATGTAATTTTGTAATTCTGGGAAAGCCATACATTACCGATTTTGAAGAGAAACCGTTTTTTACCAAATGCTCAGATAATGTTTTTAAGGTCTTATGCTGATTATTGGACGAAGCAGGATTTTTACTTGTATTATCATTGAATGTGAATTCTGCGTGAGGATTTGGGTTTTTCTCGGAAAGATTGAAAATACTGTTTGTGATATTATTACCTTCATTGTGGCTACCACTTTTAAATTGAATAAAAATGGCTCTACTTTCACCATTTCCTTTTGGAATAGATATTTTTGTATCCCATCCACCACCACGGTTTTCTTCGATTGGAGTCAAGCGATATAGTTTTGTTTTTCTTTTTTTAAAAGCAGAAAAATTTATTATATCAAATTCAAATAAATGTCTTAACCTAAAAGGGTATCCAAAATTAAAAGGTGAATTAAATAATGTTGCTATTTCGCTTGCAATATTTGATTCTAATGTAGATTCATTAAGCGAAACAGGATTTGTTCTTATTGGATTTTCTTTAGGTGGTCGTTTAGCCATTTTTATTATTTTGTTTATAGTGATATTCGTTCTCTGCGTTCCGCTTGCTGGTACTTGTATATACTCGCTACTTTGTATCGCATATACAACTAATATTATGTGGATATGCGCTATAAACTTGCACTTTTCAAATATATTAATTTATACTGAAAAAGCTTAGATTTTTCATGTTTGTTTAGCTTGGTAATTTGTTTGGTGATGAATTAGTTTTATAAATCCATGCTATCTGTTTATTTGTTTTTTCGTAAATTTATACTGATTTTCAGTTAACTAAATTGTAATTATGAAAAAATATATTTTTTTACTTCAGATTATAGTTTTACTGTTTTTTTCCTGTAAAAAAGACAATCCTCCAAAAAAAGAAGTAGTAGTTGGAAAAAAGAGTATAGGTTGTGCACCACCAACTGTTGATGCAAAATGGTACACTTCAGATAATAAAGCACCCTTGTTTAAAGGAATGGATGTTGTTAATTATCCTATTAGTACTAAAAGCGCTGAAGCTCAAAAGTATTTCAATCAAGGATTGGCTTTAGCCTACGGCTTTAATCACGCAGAAGCCGCACGTTCCTTTTATTATGCTACTAAATTGGATCCAGAATGTGCGATGTGTTTTTGGGGATTTGCCTATGTTTTGGGACCTAATTATAACGCAGGAATGGAACCCGATAATTACCAAAGAGCGTATAAGGCTATTCAACAAGCGATACAATTACAAGATAAAGTAACAGCGAAAGAAAAAGCATTAATTCAGGCGTTGGCTAAAAGATATGTGGCTGAGCCAGTTGAAGACAGAAGCGAACTTGATATTGCTTACTCCAAAGCGATGAAAGAAGTCAATACTAAGTTTCCAGATGATGTTGATATTAATGCGTTGTATGCCGAGTCGGTAATGGATTTGCATCCTTGGGATTTATACGAGAAAAACGGTACTGCAAAAAAATGGACGCCAGAAATTGTTGCCTTATTTGAAAAAATACTTCAGAAAGATCCGATGCATATTGGAGCCAATCATTTTTATATTCACGCAGTAGAAGCTTCAAATACACCACAACGCGCGAATGCTTCCGCTCAATTTTTTGATGATGGAAATGCCAAATCTTTAGGGCATTTGATGCATATGTCGTCTCATATTTATATTAGAACAGGGGAGTATCATAAAGGAACTTTGGCGAATATTAAAGCGGTTAATGTGGATAGTAGTTATGTTACCATGTGTCACGCTCAAGGTGCTTATCCGTTGGCTTATTATCCTCATAATTATCATTTTATGGCGGGAACAGCGACTTTGGAAGGCAACTCGAAATGGGCTATGATTGGCGCTAATGAAACCTCCAATCATGTACATCCGAAAACGATGACAGAACCTGGATGGTCTACCCTACAACATTATTATGTGATTCCGTATTTTGTGGCAGTGAAATTTGGTAAATGGGATGAGATTCTGAAAATGAAATTGGTTTCGGATACTTTAAAATATCCACGTGCCATTTCGCATTATGCTAGAGGAATGGCTTATTTGGGTAAACATAATTTAAAAATGGCTAAAGCCGAATTGCGTAGTCTCGATGTTTTGTCACATGATAAATACCTTGAGAAAATAACGATTTGGGAAATCAATCCGATGTCGGATATAGTTAAAATTGCTTCAAAAGTGCTACAAGCCGAAATCTTAGCTTCAGAAAGAAATTATATTCAAAGTATTAATTNNGAAGGAAATTATACTCAGAGTATTCATCTGTTGCAAAAAGCTGTGACTATTGAAGATAATTTGAATTATAATGAGCCACCCGATTGGTTTTTCTCGGTGAGACATCATTTAGGAGCCATACAAATTGAAGCTGGAAAATATAATGATGCGATTAAAACGTATGAAGCAGATTTAAAGATATTTCCAAAAAATGGTTGGTCGCATCACGGATTGAAACTTGCTTACCAAAAACTCGGCAACAAAGCTAAAGTTAGAGAAATGGAACAACTTATTGCAAAAAGTTGGGCTACTGCTGATGTGAAAATTACGACTTCAAGGATTAAATAGAAATTATGAGGTGTGCTGATTGTTTAATTTAGTTTTGATTTCTACCATTAATTCTTCATAATTTTCAAAATTATCAGGAGAAATCATTAAGCTATCATTTCCAAAATTTAAATTACTAATGTAATATCCATCTGTAATATTTCCCTCTGCATTTCGCAATGTGACTTTTTCTTTTTCTATACTCGTTATACTATCAAAAGGAATATACTTTTTCTTTTTTGTGATTAAGAACGTTATTTTTATACCATTCTCAGCAACTTTCAACTTAAAGACTTTCAATAAGTCGAGTGAGAGATAACTCAAAAACAATAAAGTTCCCAAAGCCAAAATTATTGCTAAGTATTTATTCTCTTGAGGATTTAAAAATAATCTATTTATTAAAAACAATAAGAGAATTACAAAAAGAGTAACTCCGAATGCAAGTCTTATCCAAAACAGATTTCTAAATTTTGATTTCATTTTTACTTTCTTGTTATGAGTCTTATTGAGTCAGAGTAAAAACATCTAAGTCGGGATATTCTTTGAGCGTTTCTAAGGATTTTACAAAATTAAATTTCAATAGAAGCTTGGTTGAATTCTGATTGTCGCGATGTGTAAAAGCGAGTATGTTTTTAAATTTTAATGTCTGAAATGCATAGTCAATTACTACTTGTGCTGCTTCTTTCATTATTCCGCTTCCTTGAAACTTCGTCATAAGTTCATACCCAATTTCACAACTATCATTTTCTCTTGAAAAATCATATAGGCAAATTGTACCAACTATTGTTTTTAAGTCAGTTAAGGTAATCGCCCAATATAATGAGTTGCCTTTTTCAATGTTCTCTTTGACTTTGTTTATAAAGTTTATTGCATCTTCAGTTGACTTACATGGTTGTCTATCCAGATACTTGTTTATTTCTGTGTCGGAACGCAATGCAAAAATATCTTGATGGTCGTCAATTGATAATTCTCTGAGCGTTAATCTTTCAGTTGTCAAAATTGGGAAAGTTTGAGAATTCATATTTGTTTGATTATGTTTTTATTGTTTGTAGGTATGGATAAAAATCTGTGCTATTGGTTTCTCGGTTCATAATACATAATTACAGATCCACCACTAAAGGTTTTAGTTTTAATGAGTTTAAAAACAGTTCTGTCGTTTATGTTTTTAAATAAAGGCAAACCACTTCCTACCACAACTGGATAAATGCAAAGTTGGAATTCATCAATCAAGTTAAGATTCATTAGTTGGATAATTAAACTAGGACTACCCACAAAAATATCTTTGCCTGATTGCTGTTTGAGCTCTAAAACAGTTTCTTTTAAGTCTTGATTTGCAACAGATGCGCTTTTCCAATCCACATTTTGTAGTGTATTGGAAAATACAATCTTTGGAATAGTATCAATCGCTTTAGCGAAATCATTCATTGACTTTTCTTCTGAAGGGTTTTCTAAGATTGTGCGCCAAAATTCCATAAGTTGATAGGTGGTTCTGCCGTATAAAATGGCGTCACCTTGTCCTAATAATTCTGTGTAATGTTGGTGTATTTCTTCATCTGGAATTCCAGAAGTATGGTCGCAAAAACCATCAAGAGTCATATTGATTGCTGCAATTAGTTTTCTCATACTATTTTTCGCAAATTTCTTTCAACTTGTTGAGTGCTTTTGGATAGGTGTCGTTCATATAATCTACAAAATCTTCTGTCATGTCTAAGTCAACAGTTATGGTTGTAGTTCCATTGTTTTCTTCGAAAGTATAGTTTTCTAATCCGTTTGCCCATTTTTCTACTTCCGGTCCATCTGTAATTTCCTTATCGCCTTGTAAAAGTCCATAATGTTGAATAGTAACAAAATGGTTGGGAATGTTTTCAACTATCCTAGAAACCATACCGCCTTTTTCTCCATTCTCATCTGTTCCCATAAATAGAATTTTACTTCCCTTGTCCCAACTTCCTTCATAAGTACATGTAGGATTGAACAATGCTGTCCATTGCTCATAAGTTGATTTACTGTTAATACCAAGCATAAAATCATATGCTTTAGCTACTGGCGCATTGATGCTGATTTTGTATTGTAACTTTTTCATAATTTTAAATATTTTATAGATTAATCATAATTTGGAGTGAAGAGTATCTCTTCTTTCTTGTTTGTTTTATTCGAAATTCTAATCTCTTTTAAACAAGTTCCTTTTTTATCTTTGGAGACACAAGATATTGAAATTTCGTCAATTAATTTATCATTTTTATCACGGATAATAATTTTCGATAGATCTTTATTATTATAATGAAAATATTGCGTGTGGAAAGTGGTAAAATTATCGACTATTTTATGAATCGTTCCATCTTTATTATAATGATAAATGGCTTCGTTTTCTTTGTATTGTTTTTGAGTGTAGCAGCTGATACGTTCGCGTTGATTTGGTTTCCAACGTGTTTTACAATAATAAGGTTCTTTATCTGGATAGGATTCTTTTATAAACCATAATTTCTTTTCGGTTTCTTGAATTAGATTGCCTGCAGCATCAATAGTTTTGGAATATTTAATACGGCCATTTTTAGTAAAGATCATTTCCTTTTTATGCAAAAGTGTTTTTTGATTATCTACTATTGCATATGTTTCTTTGGTTGCAGATTTTATTCCTTTTGGCAATAATTGTTGCTGAGTATACTTTTTTGAAGCACACGCTTGTATTGTTAAGAGTAGAATGAAGAAGAAAACTCTCATAATCGTAAAGTTTAATTAGGTACTAATTTACGAAATTTTGAAAGATCAATAAAGAAATAAAAGCAATGGTAAATGTCTTTTCAAAATTAAATACTGCTGCTAATTTGAACATCTTTTATGTCATTTTCTAAATCTGTTTTTTCTAAGTTAGTTACGCTCTCTATTTGTTTATCAATATTTAAAAATTGTAATATAAACCAAGCCAATCCTATGAATAATGCAAATACAAAAAGCGAATTTTGCCAACTAAAACTTTCTCTAATTGGACCTATAAATGAAGCGAATACTATTTGACCAAGATTAGCTATGGTCATATAAAGTGTGAACTGGCATGCTGAAACTTTTTTCCAACAACATTGCATCGCTATGGCGAAAAGACCAATGGACGACAACGTGTAAAAAACATTTTGAATAATCATATAGACATAAATAAAACTTTTACTGGACCAATACATATCTGAAAAAGTAAAAATTGAAATATTTATAATAAAGCCTAAAAAGTAAATATTCATCATTCGTTTTTTGCCAAATTTATCTATTAGAATTCCACCAATAAGCATTCCTGAAATTCCACCAATTAATTTGGCTGTTGCATAATAATTAGAATAATCTACATTCGTCCAGTGTAGTTCATTTACCGTGAAAATAGGTAATAAAGTGCCAATATATTTTGAGCTTCCTTGGCAAATAAATAGTAGTATTGTGATGATTAAAGAATTTCGTAAAGTAAAAACGCTATACAAACATTTGAAAATACAAGGCCAATTGTCAATTTGCATTTTTTGAGTTTCTGTAGATGCTTTTCCATCCGTCCAAGGAACTATTTTTTCACCTTGTCGTTCTTTTAAGAAAAGGGGTATTAGAATTGTAAAACTAATAATAAAGGCCATTGTTAACATGGCCATTATAAAGTTGTATTGACTTAAAATCCAGCTACCTAATGCAAGTGAAACAGACATTCCTATTGTTTTTGAACCCCACATTAATCCGTTCGCTTTTGCTTGTTGGTCGATAGGAATTACATCTATAGCCATACCATCAGTAGCAACATCTTGAAAAGCACCAAAGAAGGAAACAAAAAATGCTGCTATCATTAATTCATTTAGATTGTTTAATGGATTGGGTACATAAGCCATATAAATACAACTGATTACTAAACCTATTTGACCTAGAAGTACCCATGGTCTTTTTCGACCCATTGGTAAATAGGTATAACGATCCATGAGCGGCGCCACAATAAATTTAAAACTCCATGGTAAAACGGCAACGATAACAAAACTGGCGATTTCTCCAGGCGATTTTCCATTCATTGCCATCCAAGCAGGTATCCCAAAAGTTAACATTCCTTCAGGTACTCCTTGAGCAAAATATAGCGCAATAAAAGTGACATATCTTAATAAGGTATGCTCAGTAAGTGCAGGGAATTTACTATTTATTGTAAGAGAATTTTCCATAAGCTATTAGATTAATTTCTCTGAAATGTTTTGAGAAAACTAAATAGTATGGTTTTTAATCTCGCTACTAATATTTAGAGCAAGGTGTAGTTTGGAGTTGTTGAAACTAGTAACTGTTGGGAATTGAAAATTTTAATTTGAAGTATGATATATAATTGAAATCATATATTGTTGTAAACCAAACAGCTATGTTTTTTTAGGTAGTTCAAATTTACGAATATTTTGTGTGTCGGAGTCTGTTTTTAGCTTTTATTTATTCGTTGGGTTCGATATGAATTAGCACGTGACCTAATTCCAATATTTCGCTTCTTAAGGCATCTTTTAATTTGTGTGCTAAATCATGTCCTTCTTTTACAGAAATATTCGCATCCACAATAGCGTGTAAATCTACGTGGTATTTCATTCCTGCTTTTCTAATGAAGCATTTTTCGGTACCGATAATTCCTTCTACATTTAAAGATTCTTGACGGATGTTTTCTACTAAATCATCATAACGATGCTCGTCCATAATTTCGCCAAGTGCTGGTCTGAAAATCATGTAACTATTATATAGAATAAAGAAAGAAGCAAATAGAGCAGCCCAATCATCAGCCGATTCGTAACCTTTTCCTAAAATTAAAGCAATTGAAATTCCCACAAAAGCGGCAACTGAAGTTAATGCGTCACTTCTATGGTGCCAAGCATCTGCTTTTAGTGAAGAACTATTTGTAATGATACTTTTCTTCATAACGATTTGAAAAGAATATTCTTTCCATCCAATAATTATGGCTAAAACAATTAATGTCCATGGTTTTGGTAAGTCGTGCGGCGTGCCAATATTTTGAATACTTTCATAAGCAATAATGGTAGCCGAAGTAATCAAGAAACCTACAACCAAAAATGTAATTAAAGGTTCAGCTCTTCCATGACCGTAAGGATGGTTTTCATCTGCAGGTCTGTTGGAATATTTAATACCAAATAAGACTAAAAACGAAGCGAAAATATCTGCAGTTGATTCAATAGCATCGGCAACTAAGGCATAAGAGTTTCCGAAAAAACCAGCCAAACCTTTTATAAGTGCTAAACTTGTATTGCCAATAATACTAAAATAGGTGGCTTTTATGGCGGTTTGCTCGTTTGTCATTTTTTATTCCTGCTATTAAATTGGAGTTTTCAAAGGTATTCATTTTATACGGTAAAAGTCTTAGGGTTTTCATAAATATAAAATTTCAAAACATTTATAACTATTGATTTATGTAAGGTTTTTTTTATTATATTTGATTTTTAACCATTAAAACTACTAAATTATGTTGAAAAAAGCAGGCTCTTACATGGCGTTATTAGGAATATTTGCCATTGTTTTAAATTTCTTAGACCGAGTTCCAAGATTATTAATGTGGATTTATTTGTGGGGCGACACTGTAGCTTGGGCAATTAAAATTGGATTAGTTGTTGTGGGTGGTGCTTTGTTCTTTTTTACAAAATCAGAAGAAGCAGAACCAGTTGCAGAAACTCAACCAGTAGAAACAAAAGACGAAGAATAGTTTATCTCTTTTATAGCAAAACTCCCAATTTCAAATTGAAATTGGGAGTTTTTGGTTTTATATGTTTTTAGGAACTAGCTTGTAGCTTCAAATCCAAATTTTATGGCTTCTTTGAGTACTTCAATATTGATGTCTGTTAACTTTTTAAACTTAATACAATAGGAAGTTACACTTGCTTTACCTATTTTTTCTCCGTAGGTGTCAACTAAGTGTTTTTTATCTTCTAAGCCCATTATATAAACAGAAATTCCAGTGGTGTTGGGACTATAACCAATTTGAAAAAACTCTTTTGTTTTTCCATCTTTATATTTTATAGTGTACGATCCATATCCAATATTAGTATTATAAACTACTTTTCCGTTTTCATCTTTACCTTCCAAAAACCATAATTTACTGTCTGGTTTTATTTCCATAATGATGTGGTGAAGCTCTTGCATGTCGTTACTTTTTTGCTCAGGCTGACTGGTAATGAAAGTGTTGATTTGTTCTTTTATGTTCATGTGAGTAGGAGTTTTTAGTTGTTTTGGTTAAAACATTTTTTTAAGCTCATCTTGTAGTCTATCAAAATTTTCTTCATTTTTATCAACTACATATTTTTTTAGTTTTTCACATTCTTCTGCCGTTTCAAAAATCATTTTGAATACTACTTTAGTTTTATCAGTTTCTATTTCTTCGAAAGTAAAAAGTACATTAAAAAGTGGTTTTGAATGACGTTTCCAAAAAATAAGATTTGGATTGTCAATTTTTACAAACTCACAGACATTATGATAGTTACCTTTATCAGGACCATGCATAATATAATCCCATTTTCCGCCTTCGCGAAAATCGAATTCATTAAAAGTATTTGTAAAACCTTTTGGTCCCCACCAGCTTTTTAAATAATTTGGATTGCTCCATGCAGAAAATAGTTTTTCTTTTGAAAAATCAAATATTCTTGAAGTTACAATCTCACATTCTGGACTCGTGGAAAAAGAAAAATCTGTTGCCATTTCAATATAATTTAGTTGTTTTTTGACAATTGCTATTTATATAATTGTATTTCAAATATAAAAAAAAACCTGCAATTTGCAGGCTTTTCATTTTATTAAAACGTTACACTTACCGTAAAGCTTTTTACTTCTCTAATATAAATCACTTCTTTGGTTTCACCTGAGTTGATTTTGGATAAATATTTCAAAGGACTATTCATTTGTTGGTTCAGTTTCGAGTTCTTCAATAGTTTTTTTTGCTGCTGCTAAACGGATTATTTTATTTTTTTCCACCAATTTATGAATAGCCCAGTGCTCAATTTTGTGATGCAATGGAATAAGTATAGCAGCGATGCAAACCATAGTTAATAACATTAATATTGGGGAATGATGTGTTAAATCACCTAAATAAGGATGAAGTAATAAATTCAAAAATTCAAAGATGATAAGTAATGCAACAGTGCCTAAAAAACTAATCAGTTTTTGATTAACAATAACGGTATGACTAAGTAGTAAAAACAAAATAATAAAACAGACTAATCCTAAAGTAATAGCCATATATTGTAAATTGTTTTTGGCTTGTTCTTTTTCTTGTTCTCTTTTTTCAGCAAGTTCTTTTTGTCGCTCCTTTTCCTGTAAGAGCAAATTTTGCACTTTTTTTGTTTTGTCAATACTATTCATACTGTCTTTTGCTGTCGTGAAAATTTCGTGGTATTTCAATGCATTGGCTGAATCACCTTTTTCTTTGTAAATATGATAGAGCATTTCTGATGCTTCAAAATCATCCCAAATTTGAGGACTTTTTTCCGCTAATTTGTAGAACTTAGAAGAATAATAAAAAGTGGAGTCGGCGTTATGGTTTTCTTTAAAATAGGCAGCTAAACCACAATAAGCTCCCATTAGCTCTCTATCTGATTTTTTTTTGGAAGCGGTTTGCAGTCCATGTCGGAAATATTTCAATGCCAATGTCGGATTGTGCAATCCGTTATAAGTGAAACCCAGATATGTTATTATGTCAACTTCCATTTCAAATCCTTTTTTCCCCATTCTGATTAACTGCTGGTTCATTTCATAAGCCTGTAGCAAATTTGGTAAAGCCAAATTATATTGTTTTTTGAAGAAATATTCCCTTCCGGTTTCTAAGGCAACCAATATTTGCCAATTGATTTCTTTTGTTTGTTTGGCAAGCACCATGACTTTTTGTAAATATTTGATTCTATTCGCATAATCATGAATACTCATAAAATAATACAAACGAAGCATAACCCTAGGATTATTAAGTTGCTCACCCAATTGCAATCCTTTTTGGAAATGTTCTAGTGCTTTAGGATGGTTTTCGGTAGTAACAAAATAATAACCCAAAAGTGTTTGTCCAATGGCTTCAATATCAGTATTTTTTTCTTTTTGACCTATTGCTATAATTTGTTTAGAACAAAAAGTACCAGAGTCATATATACCACTTTCACTTTGTTCTAAATCCATCCAGGTAAGTAGCATATTTGTTTGCAGACTATCTATTTTCTGTTGTTTAAACTCATTAAGAAATTTATCAGTTCTGTTATTTTGTCCAAAGGTAGAAAGTGTTGTAAACAGTATAAACAAAACCATTAAAGATGTTCTCATGATAAGTGTATTTTTATGCATAATATTTTTAGTTTTTGGACGTATAAAGCTGATGAAAAAAGAAGTCACGTCGGTAATAATTGCTGCTAGCTTGTATATTTGCTTTATAAATTTGCGTTTTCAAATATATAAAATTTCCCACAAAAAAGCCTGCAATTTGCAGGCTTTTCATTTAATTAAAATGTTACACTTACCGTATTCGTTTTTCCATCTCGGATGAAGATCACTTCTTTGGTTTCACCTGAGTTGATTTTAGCTAAACATTCCATATAACTATACACTTCTTTGACTTCGCAATCGCCAATTTTAGTAATGATGTCGCCTTCCTTAATTCCGGCTCTAATCGCTGGTCGGTCTTCGGTTACACCATCCACATGTAAACCATCACCGTATTCTGCATAATCTGGCATAATACCTAAAGTAACTTTGTATTTGGCCATTTTTCTTTCTGAAGTTATTTTGGTTTTGGTAAACTCAATTTTGTCTTTTTCGGCCAATTCATTCGCCACTCTAAACACATAATTGACAATATTCGTTACCCCATAATAATTGATTTTCTCTTCATCATCAGTTGGTTTGTGGTAATCTTCGTGTGTTCCTGTAAAGAAAAACAACACGGGAATATCTTTTAAATAAAATGACGTATGATCAGATGGTCCGATTCCGCCTGTTTCTTCCGTAACACCAAATCCTGCTGGTTTGTTACGTTGTACTAATTCTGAGAAAATAGGAGAGGTTCCAGTTCCACCAATAATCAAACTTTTCTTATCGTCTAAACGACCAATCATATCCATATTAATCATCGTGATTACATTTGGATATAAAGTCTTTAACGATTCTGCCATATGTTTTGAACCAATTAGACCGTCTTCTTCACCAGAAAATAAAGCAAAAATGAAATTTACTTTTTCTTTGGTGCTGTTTTGTGAATACATTCGAGCCAACTCTAATACTCCAGAAACTCCAGAAGCATTATCATCCGCACCATTATGAATCATACCTTTTGAGAATGCTTTGGTAGAATTGTTATGTTCATTCATTCCTAAATGGTCATAATGTGCACCAATTACTATCGTATTTTTCGCGCCATTATCTAAATAGGCAATAATGTTGTTTGAGTGTACTAAATCACCAACAGCTGTAGAGTCAGCATGTGGATTTAGTCTGTATCGATAGGAGAAAGGTTGTAAAAATGTTTTATAGTATGGTTTTAAACCTAATTTTTTGAATTCTTTTGCGATATATTTAGCAGCTGTTTTTTCAGCTGGACTACCAGATAAGCGTCCGCCTAATTTATCCGAAGCTAAAAAGATAATGTGTTTTTTTAGATTTTTGTTGTTGGCATTTTCAATTTCTTCTGTTTCTACCCAATCGGCAATGAAAACATTCGTTTCACGTGCTTTGTCTTGTTGACGATTACTTGAAAATACTAGTTTTTTTCCGTCTGGAGAAAATTGTGGAAAGGCATTAAATTCACTTTCGTAGGTAATTTGTTTTAAACCAGTTCCGTCAATATTAATCATGTACAATTGGAAATCATACCCTTTTGTAGCATGATGATTCGATGAAAAGATGATTTTTTTATCTGATGGATGAAAGAATGGTGCCCAATTGGCTTTTCCTAATTTGGTAATTTGCTTTAAATCCGAACCATCAATATTACACGTGTAAATTTCCATGTTGGTTGGCATGACTAAGTTTTCAGCCAATAAATCTTTGTATTCTTTGATGTCTTTTTCTGAAGTTGGGCGAGAAGAACGGAATACTAATTTTTTACTATCGTGCGAAAAGAAACAACCACCATCATATCCTAATCCAGAAGTAACTTGCTTTAAATTGCTTCCGTCAATGTTCATCGTGTAAATTTCTAAATCACCAGAACGAACACTCGTAAAAGCAATCTTTTTTCCATCAGGAGAAACCACAGCTTCGGCATCATAACCTGGAGAATTGGTCAATTGTTTTACAATTTCACCCGATTTGGTTGCCATATAAATTTCAAATTCGGGATAAATTGCCCAAAGGTATTTTCCGTCTTTTGGTTTTGGTGGAGCAGGGCAGGCGTTGTTTGAAGCGTGTGTGGAAGCATAAATAATATGTTTTCCATCTGGCATATAATACGAACACGTAGTACGACCTTTTCCAGTTGACACTAATTTTAAATTGTTGAAATCAGTAATTGGTTGGGTTAAATCTAACGAATAAATTTGATCACAAGGCACTCCAAATTGGGTGTTGGTAACTTGCATGGTTAAACTTTTTCCATCTGGACTAAAATACGCTTCCGCATTATCACCTCCGAAAGTTAGTTTTTTAATATTTTGTAAATTTCTTTCTTGTGCTTGACTGCAAAATGAAAGAATCATAAACGTTAGAAATACGTGTTTTTTTAATGTCATTGTATGTTTTTTAAAAATCTTACTACTTTGAACTTTAATTATGTTGCTTTCGAGTGCCTCAAGCAACTGGTGACCGAGGTTCTCGAAGTCACTTAGTTATATTACCCATGAACCGTAAGCCCATCACCATATTTGGCAATAATTTCTGCTTCATGTTCTAGCCAAGCTTTCCATCTGCTTTCTACATCAACTTTTCCAGCATATTTTCTAGCTAAATTGATGAACGTTGTATAATGTGCGGCTTCGCTTTCCATTAAATCTCTATAAAATTTTGCCAGTTTTTCGTCTTTTAAATTTTCAGAAAGTACTTTAAAACGTTCACAACTTCTGGCTTCCACCATTGCTGCAAAAAGTAAGCGTTCAATTAAACCGCCTTCTCTGCTTCCGTCAGAAGATTTCTTCAAGAATTTCATCAAATCGTTTACGTAATCGTCTTTTCTATCTCTTAAAAATTCGTAACCACGTTCTTTAATAATATCGTGAACCATTTGAAAATGCTGCATTTCTTCAATAGAAATTGCCGTCATTTCTGTTACCAAATCTTCTTTTTCTGCATTATTAATGATTAGCATAATCGCATTTGTTGCTGCTTTTTGTTCGCACCAAGCGTGATCACTTAAAATTTCTTCTAAGTTTTGTTCTACTATATTCGCCCAACGTGGATCAGTTGGTAATTGCAATCGTAAAATTGACATAATTCTTAAGTTTATGTTTTTTTAAAAGTTTTTAAGCCTAAAAAAGGTATTATGAAGATTGCATAATACCTTTTTAAATTTATAAATTATTCTGTTAAGTTCTTGATTTAGAAAACAAACATGGCTCTTTCGCCCATTAATTCGTTTACTTCTTCAGCAACCTGTTCTAAAATGTCTTCGTTAGTATGGTTCATTAAAACTTTATCCATTAAAGCTACAATTGTTTCCATATCTTCTTCCAATAAACCACGAGTTGTGATTGCTGGAGTTCCAACACGAATTCCTGAAGTTACAAATGGTGATTTGTCATCAAATGGAACCATATTTTTATTTACCGTAATTTCAGCTTTTACTAAGGCGTTCTCCGCTTCTTTACCAGAAATGTTTTTGTTACGTAAATCGATTAACATCATGTGGTTATCCGTTCCGCCAGAGATAATATCGTAACCTCTTTTGTTAAATGCTTCCGCCATAGCTTTTGCATTTTTTTGAACTTGTAATGCATAACGGAAAAATTCGTCAGTTAATGCTTCACCAAATGCAACCGCTTTAGCAGCAATAATGTGCATTAATGGTCCACCTTGGTTTCCTGGGAAAACAGACATGTCTAAAACATGACTCATCATTCTGATTTCTCCTTTTGGAGTAGTTAATCCCCATGGATTTGGGAAATCTTTACCCATCATGATTAGTCCACCACGAGGTCCACGTAATGTTTTATGAGTAGTTGTAGTTACAATATGACAATGTGGAATTGGGTCATTTAATAATCCTTTAGCAATTAATCCTGCAGGATGNNATAATGATTTTTGGTTGTTCTTTAGTAGCTACTTCTTGAATTTTATCGTAGTTTAATAAACCTGTTTCTTTTTCAACACCGTAGAAACTTGGTGTGTATAATTTCCCAGAAAAATTTACTGGAGAACCGTGTGTTAAATGTCCACCGTGAGATAAATCGAATCCTAAAATTTTATCTCCAGGTTTTAAGCAAGCTGCAAAAACAGCTGTATTTGCTTGTGAACCAGAGTGAGGTTGAACGTTAGCATACTCAGCTCCGAATAATTCTTTTACTCGGTCGATAGCAACTTGTTCCACAATATCTACTACTTCACAACCTCCGTAATATCTCTTTCCAGGATATCCTTCAGCATATTTATTGGTTAAACAAGAACCGGCAGCTTCCATTACTTGGTCGCTCACAAAGTTTTCTGAAGCAATTAATTCAATTCCGTGGATTTGTCTGTCTTGCTCGTCTAAAATTAGGTCAAAAATAAGTTCGTCGCGTTGCATTTGTTTGATTAAATTTAAATTTTGTCAAAAATACAAAAAATGTTTGGTAAATTGAATGGATAGTTTAATTTTGATTACTCAAAAAATAACAAAAAAAACCAACACATAGATATGCCAAATTTTGCTAATGATCCAAGTAGAAAATCTTGGTTAGATATTAAAAAAGATAGTGATTTTCCAATTCAAAATATTCCTTTCGGAGTTTTTATTACCAAAGAAGATGTAATTACAATTGGTACAAGAATTGGAGATTATGCCATTGACATGGGCGCTTTACAGCAATTAGGATATTTTGAAGGTATCGAATTAACAGACGATATGTTCATGCAAGATACTTTAAATGATTTCATTTCTGACGGAAAGAAAACATGGCGTTTAGTTAGAAACAGATTATCAGATATTTTTTTAGATTCTAATCCAACTTTAAGAGATAACGATTCACATAAAAACATCGTTATTTTTAAAATTGAAGATATTGAGATGTTATTACCAGTTCAAATTGGTGATTATACTGACTTTTATTCAAGTAAAGAACACGCTACAAACGTAGGAATGATGTTCCGTGATCTAGAAAATGCTTTATTACCAAACTGGTTACATATTCCAGTAGGATATCATGGTAGAAGTTCTACTGTTGTACCAAGCGGAATTCCTGTTCACAGACCACATGGTCAAACTATACCAAATGGAGAAACACAACCTGTTTTTGGACCTTCAAAATTAGTAGATTTCGAATTAGAAACTGCTTTTATTACTACAGATGCTAATTTAATGGGTGAACCCGTTTCTGTTGCAGATGCAGAAGAAGCTATTTTCGGAATGGTATTGTTTAACGATTGGTCAGCAAGAGATATTCAGAAATGGGAATATGTGCCATTAGGACCATTTTTAGCGAAGAACTTTGCTTCATCAATTTCTCCTTGGATTGTAACTTTAGATGCTTTAGAGCCTTTTAAATGTGCATCGCCAGAGCAAAATCCAAAACCTTTACCATATTTACAACAAACAGGAAATCACGC
>CXWL01014321.1_pt1 | contig 21176 bp, 25 predicted proteins | sample 590931 | NCBI WGS metagenome assembly CXWL01 (sample SAMEA3498368, study PRJEB10139) | groundwater metagenome | biome: water well; material: biofilm material | place: Germany | collected 2015-04-27 | reverse complement strand
CACGCGCTGACCGATCTTCACATGGGTCACGCCCGCGCCCACGCTTTCCACCACGCCCGCGACCTCGCCACCCGGCGCGAACGGGCGCTCCGGCTTGAACTGGTATTTGTCCTCGATGATGAGCGCGTCGGGGAAGTTCACGCCTGCGGCTTTCACCGCGATCACGATCTCGCCCTCGCCGGCTACTGGATCGGGCGCATCCACCAGCTCCAGCATCTCCGGCGGACCGGCCTTGGTGCTCATCAGCGCTTTCATGGGGTGCTCCGAAGTTTCACGCTGGACGTAGTGCATCATTCCGCGACATTGAAGCGGAATATGCGCGCCAGCGCTGCTCACGCGGAAGCCCACGCCTCACAAGGGGTGGTTGCCTGCTTGTTCGTCCATCCTTCTATCAGCCGATCGGTGAGAAAACCGATGCGTCCGTGTCGAAACTCACCGGCCGCCAACGTCATCGCTGAGAACAAGGAGAACTGACCCATGCGTATTGACGTTGTCGCCGTGCTCGCGCTGCTGGGCGCGTGCACGACCCCATCGACTCCAGAGCGGGCGACCTTTTTCGGCCTGGAAGGCGCGTGGCGTGGAACGGGTACATTTCAAGGCATGCCTTCGAATGTGACGGCGCGCTTCGCGCCCGACAGCGACGGAATTTGGACACTCGACATCGAGATCGCGGCGGCTCGCCCGGGCGGCGAGCCCGTCGTGTTCACGGGGCGCGCACGCTATCTCATGGAGGCCGCGCTGCCAGTTGGAGGCGCCTGGTCCGACAGCATGGGCTCTGACTATTCCATCAGCCCGCGCATCGAAGATGGCGCACTCATTGTCCATTGGGGACCTGAGGCGCCGGTGCGGGGCCGCAGCGAGTACCGGGTCCAGGACGATGGCGATTTGCAGATCGACGACTTCGCGCCCGGGCGCGATGGGACGCTGAGACGTTTCGCGACAGCCGAGCTGCGGCGCGCCACGCCCTAATGGGCGCCGGCGCCCGTTGTTTCGCAACCTCCCAGGCGTGAGCTTCATCCTGAGCGGAATGCTCTAGCCGGAAGGGTGTCGACGGGGCAAAGAGGCGCCCATGACCCGCACCGGCTATTTCGCGCGTCTCGCGTTTTCCATCGTCATCGACGCCTTCGATTTCACGCTCGGACGCGTGCCGATTTTCGGGTCGGTGACCGAAGGCGTGGGTACGATTGTGCTTTGGGCGCTGTGGGGGCCGACGGGGCTGGCCAATCTGTGGGAACTCGCCGATTTCACCGAACAAGCGGACGGCTTCGTCCCCACCGCGACCTTGATCGCGCTTTATGTCGGCTGGCGCGACGGGTGGGGACACACACTCACGGCGCCGATGCCGCCAGGTTTACATCCGCCGCGCGACTGAGTGTGTGTCCCCTCACCGACAGCACCTTGAGTCATTCCGCCCCGCCGAGCGGACGGCCGGTCATGGTTGCGCGACGCAATTTCTTCGCCGCTTCCGCGCCGACATCGGTCTCGAAGAATCGCGGCATGTCTGCGCGCACGCGCAGCTGCAATGGTTGCGTGCGCACCAACAAATCATCGCGACCGCTCAGGAGCGACCGCACGCTCGACCACGGCCAATCCTGTGCGCATTTGACCAATCCCGCGCGCACTGGATTGAGCCTGACATAACGGCTCGCCTGCACGAAATAGTCTTCGTCCATCGGATAGGAGGCGAAGCGCCCCTGCCACAAATAACCGGTCCAGCGCTCGCGCAGATTGATCGCGCGCGTGTAGCGCTGATGCAGCGGCGCCATCGCCGCGCGCAGGCCGTCTTCGCGCTTCGGGGTGAGGATGAGGTGAACGTGGTTTGGCATCAGGCAATAGCCCCAGCACTCGACCTCCGCCTTGGCGCACCATTCCGCCGCGAGTTGCAGATAGCGCAAGTAGTCGCGATCGCCGAAGAACGTCTGCTGCCGGCGATTGCCGCGCTGGGTGACATGATGCGGTGCGCCGGGCGCGACGATCCGGGACATGCGAGGCATGGCGATTTGGGACCTCCCGGGTACTTTGCACACGCTTTGTTCCGTTTGCGCAAGGGTGTTTGGGGGTGTTTGGGGGTGTTGGTGTTTGGGGACACACACTCAAGGCGCAATCGTCGCCAACCTCCCACCGACGGCGCGATGAGTGTGTGTCCCCACCAACCACCAGAAATGGGGACATACACTTTTTCTTCCACCTGTACAACACGACGCTTCCCGAGGGACACACACTCACTTGACGGCCTGCGGAAGCATTGCGGCTTGTGTGCGATGAGTGTGTGTCCCCCCGCCTCCGCTAGCTTTGAACGGGCGGCGCATCTATACCTCCTCCATGATTTGGGCCCTTGCACTTCACGGCGGCGCCGGCGCCATTGCTAGCCACCTGGTTCAGCGCGATGAAGCGCACATGGCCGGCGTGCTCGATGAAGGCGCTTCGATGCTGGCGAACGGCGCCTGCGCGCTCGATGTGGTCGCCGCCATGGTGGAGGCCCTGGAAGCTTGCGGGCTGCACCAGGCCGGCAAGGGCTCGGCGCCGAACAGCGCCGGCAAGGTCGAGCTTGACGCTTCGATCATGGACGGGGAAACCCGCCGCGCCGGCGCGGTGGCGGCGCTCTCAGGCTATCTCTCGCCGGTGCAGGTGGCGCGCGGGGTGATGGAGCACACTTCCCACGTGCTGCTGGTTGGCGATGGCGCCGAAAGCTTCGCGGCGTCGCGCGATTTCGCGCGGGTCGGCGATCCCGCCAATTATTACACGCCCGCCGAAAGCGGCGCGGCGCACGCATCCGGCACCGTCGGCGCGGTGGCGCGCGATACCGCCGGCCGGCTCGCCGCGGCCACCTCCACGGGGGGCCTGCAAGGCAAGCTCCCCGGCCGCGTCGGCGACACCCCCATTATCGGCGCCGGGTGCTGGGCAGACCGGCGCGCGGCGGTGTCGTGCACCGGGCTCGGCGAGTATTTCATGCGCGTGAACGCGGCCGCCGATGTTTCCGCCCGCATCGCCTATGCTGGAATTAACCTAGATGCCGCTGCACACGCAGTGATCGAGGATGTCCGCGCGCTTGGCGGCTATGGCGGGTTGATTGCGGTTGACGCGGACGGCAATGTCGCCACACCCTTCGCCAGCCAGGGCATGAAGCGTGCTTGGGCTACCGGCGCGGGCGTCCGCGAGGTTAAGACGTTCTAATGTGGGGGTATCGATGAAGACCATTATTCTGCTGGCGGGCGTGCTAGGGCTCGCCGCTTGCGCCAGCATGCCGCGCATGCCGGAACTGCCGCGCTTGCCCAATCTGCCGGACTTGCCGCTCATGGGTCTGAGCGAAAGATATGGCGAGCGCGTCGATTGGGCCTGCGCCAATGGCTCGCGCTTCTCCATCCGCATCAACGAGGAGACCCGCCGCGCCGAAGTGTTCGCGGGCGGGCGCACCTACAGGCTGGCGCAGACCGAAGCCGGCTTCGGCGACGGCCCGGTGAACTACATGGAACGCGGCGGCTTCGCCAGCTTGGCGGGGGCTTCGGGCGGACCGTACGATCTCTGCCGCCGGGTCTGAGGGATGAAGCGCCTGTGCGTGATCGCGATGCTGGCGCTCGCCGCCTGCAATGGCGGACCGTCCAGGTTGCGCGGCGATCGCATCGACTGGCGCTGCGACCACGGCTCAGCGTTCTCGATCCGCATCAATACGCAGATGCGCCAAGCCGAAGTATTCGCGGCAGGGCGCATCTATCGCCTGGATTTCCTGGAAACCGGCTATAGTAATGGCGAAGTGCGCTATGTCGAACAAGGTGGCGTCGCCAGCCTGGTCGGCGCCTTCGGCGGGCCGTACAACAATTGTCGTAGGAGCTGAGCCGCCGTTTTATCAACAACAGCCACAGACACGACATACTTCGGGACTCCACTGCCGTCATTCCGGGCTTGCGAAGCAAGACCCGGAACCCAGGGCCACCGCTGCGCTCTAGGATCCCCTGGGTTCCGGGTTCGCACTGCGTGCGCCCCGGAAAGACGGAGTGTACATCGACGTTGCGCCAGTATCTGCATTTGTTGATATGAGAAGCAAATGCCCAGGCAATATCTTCTCCTCCTCGCCGCCCTCGCGCTCGGCGGTTGCGCGATTTTGGATGATCTGAGCGGCGGCGGCGGCGAAGCTTTGACCGATCCGATGATCTGGCGGTGCGAGGGCGGGGCCTCGTTCCGCGCGCAAATTCTCGGCAATGAAAACGCTCGCATCGCCGCCGCCGGACGCACCTACACGTTGCCGCGCACAGGCCCGGGCGCGCGCTTCGCGGGTAGCGGCGTAACCTATGTGGAGCGCGCGGGCCAAGCCACGCTCGAAGGCGCGCGAGGCGGGCCGTATCGGAATTGCCGGCGGTGATGCGCGGCTATTTCGGCATTGGCGCTGAGGATATCTCCAAACCCATGAACCTGGGCGCCTTGATGCGCACTGCGCACGCGTTCGGCGCGAGCTTCTTTTTCACCATCAACGCTGCGCCGAAAGTGCGCGAGGCGTACAACAGCGACACCTCGCGCAGCTTCGAGCACATGCCCTATTATCCGTGGGAGAGCCTCGAAGCGATGCGCCTGCCCAAGGGCTGCGCGCTGGTGGGCGTTGAGCTCACCGAAGACGCGGTGGAATTGCCGCGCTTCATGCACCCGCAGGCGGCCGCCTACGTGTTGGGGCGCGAGCGTGGCTCGCTCTCTCCAGAATTGCTCGCGCGCTGCAAGCATGTGGTGAAGATCCCGACCAAATTCTGCGTCAATGTCGGCCTCGCGGGCGCGATCGTGATGTACGACCGCCTGCTCGCGCTGGGGGGCTATCCCGCCCGCCCGATCATGCCCGGCGGGCCGAAGCTGGAGATGGGCGAGAAGCTCGCGAGACGCTGGTAAAGAATTGACGACGCCCCCGTTGTAACTATATTTGGTTACAAGGATAGAGCATGGCGGCCATCGACAAGCCGATTGAGCGTTTCAAACAGCGCCCCGCCGACTTTACCTGGGACGAACTCGTTCGCCTCCTCAAGCACGTCGGCTACACTGAACAGAAGGGCAAAGGGTCGCGGCGCAAGTTTATACGCGATGGATTTCCTATTCTGAGTCTGCACGAACCTCACCCCGCGAAGATAGTGAAGCAGTACGTACTTCGAGAGGTCGGCGAGGTTCTGGAAAACGAGGGCCTAATATGACTCAACTGGAGTACAAAGGATATGTTGGCGCAACTGAGCTGAGCGAGGAAGACAAGGTCTTTCACGGCAAGCTCGCCAATCTGCGTGACCTCGTAACATTCGAGAGCACAACGGCGGCGGGTCTGGTGAAAGCGTTTCACGAAGCGGTTGACGATTATCTCGCCGACTGCGCTGCGGACGGGCGCGAACCGGACAAGCCTTTCAAGGGACAATTCAACGTCCGCACTCGCCCCGACCTGCACCGCGCCTACGCGCGGCTGGCAGCGGCACGCGGTCAATCGCTGAACGAGGTTGTGACAGCGGCCCTTGAACAGGCGCTTCCTAAACTGCAGCGCCGATAATCATGCCCCAACTGGTCGTGCAAGTGCAACGCCACGCCCAGGTGATGCAAGGGGTTGCCGGGCCGCCGCGCTCTCCTCATAACGCGGCCGTGACCGCCTTCTCCTCCCTCGCTGGCCTCGGCAAAGCCGAACTTGGCGACAAGCTTGTCGCCATTGGCGTCGAGCCAAAAAAAGCGAAAATGCGCGCGGAACAACTCTGGCGCTGGATCTACCATTACGGCGTCACCGACTTCGCCGCGATGACCAATGTCGCCAAGGAATTGCGCGCGACTTTGGCGGAGCGCTACACGCTGGCGCGGCCGCAAATCGCTGCGGCGCAGGTCAGCCAGGACGGCACGCGCAAATGGCTGGTGCAGCTTGGGCCGGGCGTTGAGGCTGAGTGCGTTTTCATCCCCGATGTCGGCCGCGCTGGCGCTTTATGCGTGTCGAGCCAGGTTGGCTGCACGCTGAATTGCACCTTCTGCCATACCGGCACCCAGAAGCTGGTGCGCAATCTGACGGCGCAAGAGATCGCCGCTCAAGTGCTGATCGCACGCGACGCGCTCGGCGAATGGCCGACGCCCGAGCGGCCGCTCAATGACGGCGACCGCCAGCTCACCAATATCGTGTTCATGGGCATGGGCGAGCCCTTGTACAATTTGGACAATGTCTCTGCGGCGATCGACACTATCTCCGACGGCGACGGCGTTTCCATTTCTCGCCGCCGCATTACAGTCAGCACCGCGGGCGTCGCCCCGCGTATCAAGGAGCTGGGCGAACGCACCGGGGCGATGCTGGCGATTTCGCTGCACGCCACCAACGACGAGTTGCGAAACCAGCTCGTGCCGCTCAACAAGAAGTACAATCTCGCGGAATTGTTCGACGCGATCCGCACCTATCCCTCGCTCAACAACGCCAAGCGGGTAACCTTCGAGTACGTGATGCTGAAGGGCGTCAACGATACGCTTAGCGAAGCCAAGGCGTTGGTGCGCCTGCTCGCCGGCATCCCGGCGAAAATCAATCTGATCCCGTTCAACCCCTGGCCAGGCGCGCCCTACGAGTGCTCGGATTGGGAAACCATCGAGAAATTCGCCGAAGTGCTCAACCGCGCCGGCTATTCCTCTCCGATCCGCACGCCGCGTGGGCGCGACATTCTCGCCGCCTGCGGGCAGCTGCGCAGCGAGAGCGTGAAGCAGCGCGCGAGCGAGAGGCTTAAGGCTGCGACATGATCATGCCGAGCCTCTCGGGGCCGGGAATCGTGCTGCGCCCGTTGAGTGTCGCCGACGCCGAAGCTCTGTTCACCGCGCACGCCGACCCGGAGACGCACCTTTATTGGTCTGGCCCCGCGCACACGAGCGTCGAACAGACGCGGCGCGACGTTGAAGCGACGCTCGCGAAACAAAACGCGCACATCTGGGTGATCACCGAGGATTACGGGCAGGCGCTGGGACGTGTGGGTGTGTTCGTGCTGCGCGATGGCGTCGGCGAACTCGGGATCATCATGCGGCGTGAGGCGACAGGCCGCGGGCTGGCCTCCAAGTCGCTCACGCTCGTGTGCGATTACGCCTTCAACACGCTCGGCTTGCATCGCCTGACCGCCGACATAGATCCTGAGAATTCCGCCTCGCTCGCGCTCTTCCACCGCGCCGGCTTTGAGCGCGAGGGACTGCTGCGCGGAAACTGGAAGACGCACCTGGGCATCCGCGACAGCGTCATCTTGGGCAAGCTGAGGGACTGAAGCGGCCCCGAGCCCATGGGCGTTGTACCCTTCTAACGATGTGTTAACCTTTCCGCCAGGGAGGGAGATATGGAGTTCATTGGATTCCTGACAGCGATATTGGGGTTGCTTGCCGCGATCATTACATTGCGGGCTTTGACCGCCAAGAAGAGGGACGATGTCGCCAGGATCACGTCGCCGGAAGACCAAGAAACCCGAGCCCTGATCGAGCGAACGATTTGGGAACGCAAGGCGCCGAGGCGACCAGCGATTTACGAATCGAGCCGACCGCCCATTCTCGTAGTTGCCAACATGAAGGGCGGCGTAGGCAAAACGACGATAACGGCGAACTTAGGAGCGTTCCTGTCGTCGGCGCCCCACAACAAGAAGGTCCTGCTCATCGACTTCGACTATCAGGGTTCGCTGTCTCAAACCGTGTTGGGACAAGCCGGCATCACTGACGTCTCGATGAGCGCGCATCATCTCCTGCTTGGGAGAAAGGCCACCGAAGACGCTCTCAACTTTGCGCCACCCATGCGCTTTCGCGATCGCGATTCTGGACAGACTCGTTTGTTCCGAGCGACCTACCCGTTCGCGACGGTCGAGAATGAGATCTTTGTCGAATGGCTAACCGTCCCCGACCACGAAGTCCGCTACAACTTGTTGCGCTATCTCGACTCGGCTGACTTCAAGTCAGCGTATGAGGTCGCGATCGTCGATTGCCCGCCGAGAATAACGACCGCAACAATCAACGCGTTGTCAGCCGCCAGCCATTTGCTGATTCCGACGCAAGCTGACGGACTCTCCATACCCGGCGCTGAATACTTCTCGCGGCAATTGATGCGCATGAGGGAGGAAGCCTTTCCCGCGCTGAAGCTGCTTGGAGTTGTGCCCAGCATCACGCTCGCGGCCACCGGGCTCAAGAAGATCGAGGAGGATGAGCTGGCGGAACTTGAGGCGAAACTAAGAGAAATCTGGCCGGCAGCCGCTCGCTCAGCTGGCGAAATCGTAATGAAGAGTGCATTTGTGCCTCGATCGCAGCCGATTAGGGATGCGGCGGGCAAAGGGATTGCCTATCTTAGGGACCCGAAGGCGAAACAAATTTTTGCTCGCCTCGGTGTGGAGGTTGTACAGCGACTGCAATGACCAAGGTGGCTGACATACGCCAAGCGATCGAAATGTTGGCGACCAAAGGTGATCGGCCCAGCGATCTTAACGATTTGGTCGTCTTTTTGAGGCGCCATGACGACATGTCAGTCGCTTCGTTTCTCCAAATGATTTCCCGCGCGCGCGCTCAGCCCCAGGCGGCCATGGGTGCGACCGAAGCAGGTGCGGCGCAACTCGTGAAGTCGTTGCAGGACGCTTTCGGAAATGACGACACGTTCCGGTCAGAGTTGAAACGCATCCAATCTGATCGCCGCGTGACGCGAGAATCCCTCAATCAGATTTTTGAGACGCTGTCGGGAAGGGCCCGCAAGCTTCCCGCGAAGGCCACCAAGGCCAAGCTCGCGCAGGACATCGCCGATCTGAGGCTGGAGCGCGTCCGCTCCGAACGCGCCGCGGAAATGTTCAAAGGCAAGCCAATTTACGCAGAGTAGAGGTTCTTTCCGTCAGGGAGCCTCCTGCCGCTAATGCCTCGGGCGCACGATCAAGCCCGGCGTCGCAGTGCCAGCGCCCGATCCACACCCCTGGAGCGCGAGAATTCCCGATCTTCTGCTCGCAATTCGCTCCGAGAGCGAGCAGGCGCGTGCGCAGCCGCGTCAAAAGGGCTAGCCTCCTCTTCGGGGTCGATTGATGGCGCGGAACAAGGGCGGGATCGCCAGGCAGATTGGCAAAGACGCTCAGCGGGCCCGCTTCTGGGCGAGCTTGGCTTCAGCGCCGGTATGGGCGTTCGCGCTCCTGCTGGGCGCTAGCGCTTCTTATGTGGCGCTGAGCCCGAGCAGTGAGGATGACAGGGCTTCGGCCTATCTCATCGGCGCGGTCATCGTGCTTTTCGCTTACCTGTTCAGCGTCATCGCGCGCTGGACCTACGGAGCAACCCGCGCGGCGCTGACGCCGCAGCGTATCCAAGCCATGTGGCTGCGCCGGTTTGGGAGCGAGGCAGGCGAGGCGTTCCAGACCTCGCGCATCATCGATCGCCTCGCCCGCGACGGCGTCAGCGCTCTCACCCTGCAGGACCGCGAGGTCCAGCTCTCGTTCGAGCAACGGCGCAATCGTTTGGCGCCGACCTTTTGGCTGTTGTTCGCACCCATCGCGGCCTTGCTCGGATTCGGCGCCGCCAATTCTTGGCGCGACGTCCAGGCGAGAGCCGAACAATGGCGGCCCACCGCCGATAATCTTGGCGACGCCATCGGCGAAGCGATCGGCCAGGCGCTCGGCAGCGCGTTCGCGCTGCTGCTGATCGTGCTTGTCACCGCCGCTGCCTTCATGCTGGCGACACTTCTATTCATGATGATCGCCGCGCTTGCGGGGCCGATCGGTGCGGCGTTCGCGCGCAAGCGGGACGATTTCGCACGCCTACCACAACACCTCAAGGCCACCGACAAAGGCAAACGCAAAGGCGCGACGGTGCTGCGCATCAGCGACGATCACTGGAAAGAAGCCGTGAGCCTGGCGTTGCGATCAACCGATGTCGCCATCATCGACCTCACCGACGTGAGCGAGAACGTGGCCTGGGAACTAGAGAAAGCGGCTCAAACGCCGGGCGCAGAGCGCATCGTGTTCATTTGCGCAGACGCCGGCGCTCGCTCACTCCCGCTCAATGCGGTGGCGCAAGTGCGCGCCGCTTTGGGCGGGCCGCCGCCGGCCGTGGCCTATTATCCGCAATCGCGACGGGTGGCGCGCGAAGGCCAGCGCTTCGCCGAAGAGCTGCGCGCCGCCATCTACGCCGCGTTTGACCGCAGAGGGGCAATCCACGCGAGCAAGTAACGCGCATCAGTGCAGTTGCCGCTCTTGGCCCTGGGGCCTATCAATAGGCAAAGCGCATTGGTGCGCTCGGAGAGCTCCATGCGCAAACTGCTCTTCATCCTAGCAGGCTTGGTTTTGCTATGCGGCCAAGCCGCACCTCCAAACGCGATTGTGGCCAATTACCGTGCCTACCAGGCAGCGCTCGAACGCGGCGACCTTGCGGCAGCGGAGACCGCCGCTGAAGCCGCGCTGAATGAATCGGTGGACCGAGATGGGGACGCCGGCAGAACCGGTGTCCTCGCCGCCAATCTGGCGCAGGTGCGGCTTGCGCGCGGACGTTTCGAGGAGGCCAACGACCCCGCATTGCGGGCATTTACGATCGCCTCCAGCGGCGGCGCCGGCGTGGATGTCCTGCTTGCCCGCCTTATCCTGGGTCATTCTGAACTCACCGACACGCACTGGAGGTCGGGGCGTGAGCATCTGGAGAGCGCGCTCCTGGAGGCAGCCGCGCGCCCCGACTTTCACGGCGCGGCCTATAATGCAGCTGTCGCGCTGGGCCGCCGGCTGATTCACGAAGGCGACTTTGACGATGCCGCGTCAACCTGGTCCGCCGCCGCCGACTTTTCGGCGTTGGCGGAAGGCGACAACACCTATGCTCGCGCCGAGGCAAGGCTATGGCAGGGCGCGGCCTTGTTCCATGAGCAGGTTGCCGAATATCGACGAACGGGCGAACCCTCTGGGCGCACCGGCTACCGCGCCGCCCATGACGCTTTGCTGGAAGCAAAGGAGCTTCTCCTGCCCCATGCAATAACACTGCCCGAAGCAGCGGCCACATTCACCCTTGCGCAGCGGAGTTACGCAACAACATTGGCCTACAATGCCACGATGCGCGCGTTCCTGGAAGGCACCAGCCAAACTGACATCGTCCGAGAACTCTGGGGCCGCCAACCCGTTTCCTCGGAACCAGGGCTCTGCGCCCTGGCAAATCACGTAGATCCCCGTCCGAATTTTCCTACGGGCGCAGAAAGTGCTTCCTCAGTAGGTGCGGTTGTCATGCGCATCGTTCTTAACGAGCGCGGCGAGACAGTTGATTCAAGGGTCGCAGCGGCGGTGCCGGGGCGTTGGTTCGAGGAGGCCGTGGAGCGGGTGGCGCCGCAATGGAGGTTCGAAGCGCTTCATGAGAACGGATGCCAAGTTGCGGGCGTTCGCTATTTGGTGATCAACTTCGTCTTCCAGTAAACCAAGCTCGGCGCCCATCAGCCAGGGCCCAGCCGCTGATGCCCCGGGTGCACGATAATCTCCGGAATCGCATGCGCTAGCGCTTGCAACCGCGCCAGCGTTTCCCATGCCTGCGCGCGATCGGGATCGAAGGTGATGTATTCTACCCGCTCGCCGCGCCAGCCGGCGGCGGTGTGGATCGCGTCGCCGGTGATGAGGTGCGCGCCATCGACGGCGTTGACAAAATAGGCTGTTGAACCCGGCGTGTGCCCCGGCGCGGACACTGCGAAAATCGAGCCGTCGCCAAAGATGTCGATCACGCCAGCGAGGCGCCCATCGGGATCGGCGCTACAACGTTCCCCCGCCAGCGGACTTGGCGCTGATATTGCTGGATTGGCGGGCGCTATCCAGCAATGAACCGACGAAAAGCTTCGTGAAATCAAGCGCCATAACTAAATCTATCCGACCGATCGGGCGCGCGCTTATGATCCCAGCGTCCGGTTGCATCGGAGGGGCGTTTTGGATCCAGCCCTAGGCGTGAAGCCGGACGCGGTGAGCGAGAAAGGCGGCGGGGACTGAAACCGCCGCAGACCGGGATCGGTTCGCGCCGAAAGCGAAAGCTGCAGGTGCGAAGCTTGGACCGACCCGCTCGCCGCCGGCGCCGCGATCCGGAATGAACAATTCCACACTCGCGCGCGCTGGTGGAAACCACAGCGGGGACGATGGGCTTCGGCGCGCGTTTCTTTCTGTTGTTTTGTGCCGGGGCCGATCGTCCCTCCCTCCGAACTTCTTTTCGCAATGCGAGGGGAGCGCGAGACACCGTGTCAGGTGAACACATGAGTGCGAAAAAATGGGCGCAAACCCGCCGTGCGCGACGCGGCGCCGCCACCGACGCCGAGCGCGCGCGTGGGCTATGCCGGCGACTCATGCATGCCGGCGACCTCAAGGGAGCGGCGGCCGCCGCGCTTCTGAGCGAGCGCCTGGAGCGGCTCGAGCGCGCCGCGCAAAAACGCGCCGCCTTAGCGCCAAGGCCCCAGCCTCCGCCCCAGCCCTCACCTCCGCCCACGCCTTCCCCTCCGCCACCGCCTCCGCCACCGCCCAACCCCAGTGTGGACGAACCCGTCGCCGTCGATCGTTCCGGTTACGAGCCGCGCGATTGGCGAAGCATGGGGTGGCGTTAGGAATCCCAGGCCTCAACCGATCCGCCTCCGGATCGAGCCTATTGCCGCGACGCATGCTAAGCGCATTCCCATGATGCAACAGACCGTCCAAGCCGCCGCAATCATCCTCGCCGCCACATCAATCGGCTGGATCATGTTGTTTTCGATGGTGCTCTCGCCAGTAGCGTACAAGACCAAGAAGCCGTGAGCTTGGCGCTGCGATCGGCCGACGTCGCCATCATCGACCTCACGGACGTGAGCGAGAACGTGGCTTGGGAACTGGAGAAAGCGGCCAATACGCCGGGTGGAGAACGCATCGTGTTTATTTGCTCCGATTCCGGCACGCGCGCGCTCCCGCTCGACGCGGTAGCGCAAGTACGCGCCGCGTTGGGCAAGCCGCCGCCGGCCGTGGTCTATTATCCGCAATCGCGACACGCTGAGAAAGAGGGCCAAGGCTTTGCCGGAGAATTGCGCGACGCTGTCCATGCCGCGTTCGACCGGCGGAGAGTGAGGGCGCAACCATGAACCTAAGCTATCTTAGCGCCACTGCGATATACGCATCGATCTGCCGCTCCAGCACCGGCAGAGTGACGCCGCCGCTTCCGAGCACCGCGTCGTGGAACGCTCGGATATCGAAACGCTCGCCAAGAGCGGTCTCAGCGCGACGGCGCAGCTCCACGATGCGCATCTCGCCGGTCTTGTACGCAAGCGCCTGCCCTGGCCAGGCGATGTATCGATCGATCTCGGTGCGGATTTCGTGCGTCGATAGTGCAGTGTTGGCCGCCATGAAATCGAGCGCGCGTTGGCGTGACCAGCCCATCGAATGCATACCGGTGTCCACCACCAACCGGCAGGCGCGCCACATCTCATAAGTCAACCGACCGAAGCGCTGATAGGGCGTGTGGTACACGCCCATCTCCTCGCCCAATTTTTCTGCGTAGAGTCCCCAACCTTCGCCGAATGCGTGAGGATAGAAGGTCTGCCGGAAGCGCGGCAGTCCGGTGAGTTCGCGCGCCAGCGCAATCTGCGTGTGATGGCCGGGCGCCGCCTCATGCAAAGTCAGAGAGGGCAGTACGTACAGCGGCCGCACGTTCAGCGCATGGGTGTTGACCCAATATTCGCCTGCCGCCCCCAACGGGCCGCCATTGTAACGCCCGGTCGTGTAGTTCGGCGCGAGCGCCGCCGGCACCGCACGGACCGTGTAGGGCGCGCGCGGAATAGTTCCGAAAAACTCCGGCATGCGCGCGTCGATCTCACGCGTGATCCAGGCGGCTTCGCGGAGCAATTGCTCGGGCGTACTGGCGTAGAATTGCGGATCGGTGCGCAGGAAGGTGAGGAAGTCCCCGAATGAGCCTGGAAATCCCACCTCCCGAACGATGGCTTCCATCTCGGCGCGGATGCGTGCGACCTCGCCCACTCCCACTCGATGAATTTGCGCGGGCGTGGCTTCCGGCAGCGTCGTGTAATAGCGCACCAGATCAGAGTAATAGGCGCGTCCGTTGGGCAGCGCTTGCGCGGCAATAGTACGACGGGCGCGGGGGGCGTACTCACTGACGAAAAATACGCGGAATTCATCGAAGGCGGGGATCACGGCATCGGCGATCACGGCACGACCTGCTGCGGCCAGACGCGCACGCTCGAGCTCAGACACGCTAGCGGGAAAATTCGCGAACGGCGCCCAGAGCGGCGCATCTTCCGGCCGCGCGAAACGAAGACCGGCGACAACCTCACGCACCCCGCCAATGATCTCCGCAGGCAAGGTAAAGCCTTCGCGCATGCCGACGCGCATGTTGGCGATATTCTCGCGGAAATAGCGCGGCACGTCGTTGAGGCGCGCGATGTAATTCTCATAGTCGCGCACGGTGCGCGGCGCCTGCAGATCGGCCAATTGCAGAATGTCGGCGTAGAAGCCGCTATCGTTGTTAATTGGCAGGCGCCACTCGCGATAGGCGGCGAAGCGAACGCGTTCGCCCACCATGAAAGCGAACAAATCGAAACTCACCTGCTCCTGCTGGCTAAGTCCGGCGCGATCGATCGCGTTGAGACGCGCGAGCAGCGCCCTGTCCTCCCCCGCTTGGCGCTGGTTCGCTTCTGGCGTGGCCGATGGAAGCCGATCGTCGTACTCGTGCACGCCGTCATTCGTGGCTGTCAGCGGGTTCTCGCGCCAAACCATGGCGCGCTCATCGGCGAATAGACGCGATAAGTCTTGGCTTGGCGTTTGCGCCAAAGCAGGGGCGGCGAGCAGCAGCCCCACGAGCGCGACAGTCATCCCTCTCATCGCATCCCCCTTCTAGTTCGTCGCCGACGCGCTCTTCTCGCCGGCAAACGCCGAACGCAGCAACAGCGCCGCTGCGTACAGCACCACGACGACCACCAGCCAGCGCAACGTGACCAAATCCAGCGATTTGACGACGAACGCCGCCAGCAGCACCGCCGGAATGCCTCCCAACGCAATGCCAAGCACGATGCGCAAATCGATGCGCTCCGAGCGTACGAAGCGCAGACTGGCGATCGGCATCAGAAACGCGCACGAACCCATCATGATCGGAAACGCAGCGGCGGGGTTTAACCCAAGCAGGCTCAGGAAAATCAGCGATGGCGCGTAGAGCCCAATGCCAAACATCATGAGCACGCCCATGATGAAATGCCCCGCTACGGCCGCGACGAACAAAGCTGGCGGCAGAGTCAGCTCCTCCCCTCCGGGCGGCAGCCAATTGAGATTTTTCATCGCGAACAACACCGCCGCAACCAATAAGGCTACCCCCACCACACCCTGCACCAAACGCACCGGCGAGCGCTGCACCAACGGCGCGCCAACAAAGGCGCCGGCCACCGCTGCAATGATGCAGGCAAGCAAGAGCGATGGATCGACCTTCACGAGAGTGATGAATACCAACGCCTGCACCACGGTCGGGAGCGCGTGGCCTGCGTTCAAAATCGCGGGGAAATAGCTGTCGGGCGCCATCTTGCGCAACTTCATGTATGCTGTGGTCGGCGCGAACGAACCGATGCCCAGCGTGTCGAAGAAATTGGTCACCGCGCCCAGACCGACCGCCTCCGGCTTGGGGGAAAGCTCCCCCCGCTTTTGCGCCGTGCGCAGCAGAGTGGCGGTGAACCCAATGCCTATGAGCGACAACAACGTGAGAAGCCCGCCAACGATCGAGGCGAGCCAGGCCCAGATAGCGCCAATGCTGAGTTTCACTTCCACCCCCAAATCGCTTCTTTTCCGAGCGGCGCTCTTATCTAGACCACCTGAAACCCGTGCGCGAACGGGTCTTTTTCGTCAATCCAAATCTCGTTTCGCCCGGTGGCGATGGCCGAACCCTCGATGGAGGGAATGATCGCAGGCATGCCCGCTAGCTCCGTCTCTGCTTCGATGCGACCGATGAAGCGGCTGCCGATATAGCTTTCATGGATGAAACTCTCGCCAAGCTTAAGTTTGCCTTGAGCGTGTAAGTGCGCCATGCGCGCAGAAGTTCCTGTGCCGCAGGGGCTGCGGTCGATGGCTTTATCGCCATAGAACACCGCGTTGCGCCCGTGCGCACCTTCCCCTTTGGGCGCATCGGTCCACATCACGTGGGAAACGCCGCTGATAGTCGGATCGAGCGGATGCACGGGCGTAACCTGTTCCCGAACCAGCCTGCGCACAAGCGGCGACAGCGCCAAGATGCGGGCCGCACCGAGATCGTCGACACCTCGATACGCGCCCTGCGGTTCGATTATGGCGTAGAAATTTCCGCCATAAGCGACATCGACTATGAGCGAGCCGAAACCCGGCACGAAGACGTCAATTCCCTGCCTAGCGACGTAACTCGCCACGTTTGTGATGGGAACGCTGCTGACGCGTTCGCCCACCTGGACATAAGAAAGCGCGATGGCGCCTGCTGGGACGTCGGCGACGAAACGCCCCGATTGGCGCGGCTTGATCAGCCCCTGCTCAATGCCGAAAGTGACTATTCCAATCGTGCCGTGCCCACACATGGGGAGGCAGCCGCTGGTCTCCATAAACAGAATGCCGACGTCGGCTTCCGCACTGGTCGGCGGATAGAGAAAGCCCCCGCTCATCATGTCGTGGCCGCGCGGCTCGAAGCAGAGCCCGGTGCGAATCCAGTCATAACGCGCCAGAAAATCCTGGCGGCGTTCGCTCATAGTGGCGCCACACAGTTCGGGCGCGCCCTCAACCACGAGCCGCACAGGATTGCCCGCGGTGTGGCCGTCGATGCAGCGGAAGGTGTGGCGGATCATCGGCTGGCACACCTATTTGTTGAACTCCGCAACCACCCATTCCAGGATTTGCCGAAGGCAAAGTCCGGGACCCATGAACACGAACCGAGGGTGTTCCTGGGCCCCGGAATGCTACGCTGCGCTCGCATTCGGGGATGGGTGGCTTCCTGGATCATCAGTGTTTCATTCCAGGCCTGCTCGCCGCCGCCTGCTCCACCAACGCGATCACCTCCGCGCGGCGCGCGCCAGTGAGCGGATAGCGTGGCGGACGCACGCGCTCGCTGCCGCGGCCCATGATCTGTTCGGCCAGCTTGATCGATTGCACCAGATCGTGCTCGGCGTCCAAGTGCAGCAGCGGCATGAACCAGCGATAAATCGCGCGCGCGGTTTCGAGATCGCCGCGACGCGCTGCTGCGTAAAGCGCCAGCGACTCTTTCGGAAACGCATTGGTGAGGCCCGACACCCAGCCGCGGGCGCCGAGCAGCAATCCCTCAAGCGCTACATCGTCTAGTCCCGCAAACAGCACATAACGTTCGCCCAGCGCATTGAGCAGGTCGGTAAAGCGGCGCGTATCGGGTGCGCTTTCCTTGAGGCAAACGATATTTTCGCAGTCGCTCAGCTGCTTCAGCGCATCGACGCCGACCGAGACCCGATACGCTGGAGGATTATTGTAAAGCATGATCGGCAGCGCGCTCGCCTGCGCCACCGCGCGGAAGTGCGCCACCAATTCCGCTTCCGTCGGGACATACACCATCGCCGGCAGCACCATAAGCCCGTCAGCGCCAAGCTTCTCCGCGTCGCGCGCGAAGGCGGCGGCGCGCTTGGTGTCCAGCTCCGAAACCCCCGCAATGACTGGGATCCGACCATCCACCGCCTCCACCGCGGCCTTCAGCACGGCGCGTTTTTCCCCGGCCTCGAGCGAATTGTTCTCCCCCACCGTGCCCATGGCGATGAGGCCGTGAACGCCGTCGCGCACCAGCGCGTCCTGCACCTTCTGGGTGGCGGCAATATCAATTGAGAGATCGGCGGCGAATTGCGTCGTCGCTGCTGGAAATACGCCCGCCCAATCGACTTTCATCCGCGCCCTCGCTTACAAACACGGCAAGGCTATACGATCCATCGCCTGAAGCAAAACTGGACTGCGATGAAATCCATTCTTGTCATTGGCGGCGGCCTGGTCGGCGCGGCTTGCGCGTTCCGGCTGCAACAGGCCGGCATCCGCGCGACGCTGATCGACCCCGGCGACAAGCGCCGCGCCGCCTCCTACGGCAATGCCGGCCATATCGGCGCCGAGCAAGTGTCGCCGTGGTCGACATGGAGCAATGTGCTCCGCGCACCTGCTTCGAGCTTCGCGCTGGGAGGGCCGCTGGATTTTCGCTGGAGCGATGCGGGGCAGGTGCTGCCCTGGGCGTCTCGTTTTCTGCGCGCCTGCGATCCTGGCGCCGCAGCGCGCGGACGGGCGGCTTTGAGCGCCCTGCTGTTCGACACCATGGGCGCCTGGCGGCGTTTGGCGCGCGACGTGAGCGCGCCGGACCTCGTGCTCCCGCATGGCCATGTCACCGCCTGGACCTCCGCGCGCGGCGCCGAGCGCGGGCGTAGATCCGCCGAGCGCACGAACTGGGGCGCGGCCACATGGCGCGACCTGAGTAGCGATGAACTCGCCCGCTACGGGCCAATCATGAAACGTCCGCCGCGCGCGGGCATCCTGTTCAGCGGCACCGGCCAAGTGCGCGATCCGCAAGGCGCGCGCGATGCGATCCTGGCGGCGTTTGTCGCAATTGGCGGCGATGTTATTGCGGGTAAAGTTGCGCGCATCGATGCGGCCGGCGGGGTCACGCTGGCGAGCGGCGCAGCCCTGCGCGCCGACGCCATCCTGATCGCCGCAGGCGCCTGGTCGGGCGTACTCATGCGCCAGCTCGGCCAAGCTGCGCCGCTGATCGGCGAGCGCGGCTATTCTGTGCAGAGCCTGCAGCACGATTGGCCTGAAGATTTGCCAACGACGGTGTTCGAGCAGCATTTCGTCGTGTTTTCGCGGTTCACAAGCGGCCTGCGCGCAACCTCTTGCATCGAGTTTGGCTCGCCGGACGCGCCGGGCGACACACGGAAATGGCGCCTGCTGGAGCGGCGCATCGGGGAACTCGGCGTGAGATTTTCTTCAACGCCAGATCGATGGGTGGGACCGCGCCCCACTCTGCCGGATTATGTCCCCGCAATCGGCCGGCTCGCGCGGGCGCCGAACGTGCTCTATGCATTCGGACACGCGCATCTGGGGCTGACCATGTGCGCAGCGACGGCCGAAATTATCGCGAGCATCGCCGTAGAGCGGGAAGCGCCGATCGATTTGCGTGCGTTTGAGATCGAGCGGTTCGGGTGAGCGGTCCGATCAAACTGATGCCAACGGCCCGAAATCGCAAGAGCATCGGCCATTCCGGGGCGCACGCAGTGCGAACCCGGAACCCGCGTCCGGAATGACGAACCTCAGATGGTGGGAGAGAGTGCTAGGGGACCGGCGGCCACGCCCATGACCTCAATTTCACCGCAGCCCCGCGTTGATCTTCTCCAGCGCGCTCACCGGCGGCACCAAATCGCGGTCTGTCAGTTTGTTCAGCGGCGTGTCCACCGTGTTCAGCCCGTCGTGCAGATCGGACGCTTCGGGATCGACGTAAAGCAACCCGGTAACGATCTCGCCCTCTTGCGCCTTGCGCCCGAGATACGCGAGCGCTGCATTGCGGCGGGACGGATCGTAATCGTCCTCCAGCTTGCGGAAACGCAGGATCGAGCCGTCGTGCTGGCGTACTTCTATCAGTTCGCCGGGCTCGTACTGCGCCGTAATCGGAGCACGCGGCGTAATCACGTCCATGCGGTTTACCGCTTCATTGTGGGCGCGCACATAGTCAAAACTCTTGGTCGAGCCGACGTGATTATTGAACGCCACGCACGGGCTGATCACGTCGAGGATCGCCGCGCCTTTGTGCGAAAGCGCGCCTTTGATCAGCGGCACCAATTGCGCCTTGTCGCCGGAGAAAGAGCGGCCGACATAGGTCGCGCCAAGCTGCAGCGCCAGCATGACGAGATCGATGGCGCTATCCTTGTTCTCGGCGCCCTTCTTCGCTTTCGAGCCTTTGTCGGAAGTGGCGGAGAATTGCCCCTTGGTCAGCCCATAGACGCCATTGTTCTCGACAATATACGTCATGTTGACGCCACGTCGCACTGCGTGCGCGAACTGGCCGAGGCCGATTGAGGCCGTGTCGCCGTCGCCGGAGACGCCGAGATAGATCAGGTCCTTGGCGGCGATGTTGGCGCCCGTAAGCACCGAGGGCATGCGCCCGTGCACGGCGTTGAACCCATGCGCCGGCGAGACGAAATAGTCCGGCGTTTTCGAGGAGCAACCGATGCCGGAGAATTTCGCCAGCCGATGCGGCGCAAGGTCGATCTCGTAGCAAGCCTGGATAATCGCGGCGCTGATCGAATCGTGGCCACAGCCGGCGCAAAGCGTGGAGATGCGGCCTTCGTAATCACGCCGCGTGAAACCGAGCGCGTTCTTCTCCAGCGAGGGATGGTGCAGCGGCGGCTTGGCGATATAGGTCATTTCACCTTCTCCGGCGCCGCGGCGGCCTGGTCTGTTTTGAGTCTGTCCGAGATTGTCTTGACGATGAACCGCGCCGTGATCGGCGTGCCGTCATAGTGCAGCACCGACACAAGCCGCGCCGGATGTACGCCGCCTTCGTTCACCAGCAGCGACTTCAGCTGCGCGTCGCGGTTCTGCTCGACCACGAACACCTGCTCGTGCGCGCGGATGAACTCGAACACTTCGTCCGGGAACGGAAACGCCCGCAAGCGCAGGGCGTCGAAATGCACGCCTTGGGCTTCCAGCGCCGCCAGCGCCTCGTCCATCGCCGGCTCTGTTGAGCCGAAATAGATGATTCCGTCGGGGGTGCGCTTCTTGGCGTTCTTGCGGATCGGCGCTGGAACATGGGATTTCATCGTCTCCCATTTGCGCAGCAGGCGCTCCATGCCCTCGGTATAGTCCTCGCCGCGTTCGCTGTAGCGCGCGTCCTTGTCGTGGCTGGAGCCGCGGGTGAAATACGAGCCCTTGCTCGGATGCGTGCCGGGATAAGTGCGGTAGGGCACCGCGTCGCCATCGACATCGCGGTAGCGCCCGAACGCGACACCCGCCTCCAGTTGCTCAGCAGTCAGCACCTTGCCGCGATTGAGCGCGCGCTTCTCGTCCCATTTGAACGGTGCGGTCAGCCATTCCTGCATGCCGATGTCGAGTTCGAGCATGACGAAAATCGTGGTCTGGAAGAAATCCGCGAGGTCGAACGAAAGCGCCGCAAACTCGAACGCCTCGGTCGGGTTGGCGGGAAACAGCATCGGATGCTTGGTGTCGCCGTGGCTTGCGTAGGCCGCGAGCAACAGATCCGATTGCTGTGTCCGGGTCGGCATGCCGGTGGAGGGTCCGCCG
>CXWL01122317.1_pt1 | contig 21188 bp, 16 predicted proteins | sample 590931 | NCBI WGS metagenome assembly CXWL01 (sample SAMEA3498368, study PRJEB10139) | groundwater metagenome | biome: water well; material: biofilm material | place: Germany | collected 2015-04-27 | reverse complement strand
AATCAGAGGACGAGTCTTATTTTTAACGCTGGCGATCGCTTCTATGGGAAAACATATGCCTTAACTTTGAGTCAGCGTGCTCGTTTAAGCGTATGGAGTTTAGGTTATAACGAAGATGTAACGACAACGAGGGGACAATTTCTGCTTCCTGCCACTAATAATACTTCAGCATTTTTAGACCAGCTATGGCAAACCACCATACCAGATGTCGCATCGCGTCAGAAAACGGTCGATAATTTCATTCGGGATTCCGGTTTGCCTGCGGCATTGTCTCAACCGATTAATACATTTACGAACCAAGTGTTTTTGCAAAGAAGTTTGCAGGGATCAGTTGGACTGACCGGGGTGCGGAATACGGTTGTCTTGAGCGTATTTAATAATCTGCGTGAGCCATTGTCGACAGGTGGTGTCGACGTCATTCTCAATCCGGGTTTGTTACGGAAGGTAAGGCAAACGGGTACCAACGCACTCTGGAATGTCCAGTTTTCACCGCGTACCAATGCCAGTTTAAGCGCTGCTTACAGTAAAGCGAAGACTGTTGACACGGTTTTAGAAGATGATACGAAAACATTTCGGGCATCAATATCGCGGATGTTGCAGCCAAAATTGAAAGCCAGCCTGGAATTACGTCACCTTCAACGTGACTCAAGCGTTGTGACGGGCAATTATAAAGAAAATGCCATCACTCTCTATCTATTATTAGGATTTTAGCGGAGTCGAATTTCCGATGTATGAGTCATTTTACGGCTTAAGTGCCAAGCCATTTCAATTAAAGCCAGATCCCCGTTTTTTCTTTGGAAGCAAAGGACATAAACGTGCCATGGCATATCTTGAATATGGCATTTCGCAAGGCGAAGGATTTATCGTTATCACTGGGGAAGTGGGCGCAGGTAAAACGACCTTGATGCGTAATCTCTTTCGCGAGATTGAGTCAAAAAATATACTGGCCGCTCAAATCGTCAACACGCATGTCGGGTCTGACGATATTTTGAGGCTGGTCGCTGCGGCTTTTGGTGTCGAATACGAAGACACCAGTAAAGCTGCGCTGTTGACCAGACTTGAGAGATTTTTAAGGCAGTGTGATAAGCAAGGCAAGCGCGCCTTGCTTGTCGTGGACGAAGCGCAAAATCTGACTCCCCGTGCAATAGAAGAACTTAGGATGTTATCGAATTTTCAGACCGACGACAGATCCCTGCTGCAAACTTTTTTGTTGGGACAACCTGAATTCCGTCGCACCATGCTGGGTGACGACATGAAGCAGTTATTGCAAAGGGTGATCGCAAGCTATCATCTGGGCCCACTTGATGCATCAGAAACCCGGTCATACATAGAGCATCGCCTGCATACGGTAGGTTGGAAAAATGATCCAACGCTGAACGAAGCGGCTTATGCGCTGATCTATGAATTTACCGAGGGGATACCGCGCAAGATTAACTCGCTTTGCGATCGTCTGTTCTTGATGGGATATCTTGAGGAAATTCACAACTTTGGCGAAGCAGAGGTAACGCAGGTAATTACCGACATTCGACAAGAGTTTGAACTGCCCTCCAAAGTCGAAAGTATCGTTCAACGGCCAGACGCCTCGGAAGAGTTGAAGGAGCTGGCATCCATTAATCTGGAAAATGTAAATAGACTTGGAAAAATGGAGCGATCCATTGTTTCTGTCATTGATGCACTAAGAAAAATGCTGCCAGCGACCAAGATAAATANNAAACCAAATTTAGACGTGACCCTGGTTCATACTGGACAGCATTACGATGTTGCGATGAATGAACAGTATTTTCAGGCTCTCGGCATCCCTGCGCCTGACATCAACCTTGAAGTCGGCTCCGGAAGCCATGCTGTACAAACTGCTGAGGTGATGTGTCGGTTCGAAGCCGCATTGGAAGGTAAGAATCCGACGGCCGTCCTGGTTGTCGGCGATGTCAATTCAACTATCGCCTGTGCTCTGGTCTCGACCAAAAAGGGAATCCCAGTTATCCATGTGGAAGCAGGCTTGCGCAGTTTTGATCGTGCCATGCCGGAAGAAATCAATCGTGTTCTTACTGACCAGATTTCAGACATGTTATTCACGACGGAGCCCAGCGGACGCGATAATTTGTTACGCGAAGGTGTCGCAGACAAACGCATACATTTTGTCGGTAACGTGATGATCGATACCTTACGCCATAATTTGGCGAGAGCTATTCCGACCAGCAAAATCGCCAGTGATACAGGTAGACCAGATTTTGCCAGTGGTGAAAAAAATTATGCTGTCGTTACCATGCATAGGCCTGCCAATGTCGATGACGAAACTACCCTCGGCAGCCTGATCAATACCGTTGTGACTATCAGTGCGCAGTTACCTGTTATTTTTCCATTGCATCCACGAACCAAAGCAATGATAGAAAAGTTTGGTCTTGGTAAGTTACTGGATAACTCCAATATATTGTTGTTGCCCCCTATGGGTTATCTTGAAATGTTGGGACTTATGAAGGATGCCAAAGTGGTGCTGACGGATTCCGGTGGAATACAGGAAGAAACAACCGCTCTTGGGGTCCCTTGTATTACGCTCAGGAGTAATACAGAAAGACCGATTACGGTTGATGAAGGTACCAATACCATCGCAGGGCAAGACCCCGAAGCTATCCTTAGCATTTTTAATGACGTCATGCGCGGCGGCGGTAAGGGCGGGCGTATCCCTCAATACTGGGACGGTCACGCATCAAACCGAATCGCAGATCTGATCGCCGCTGAGTTTGGCATTGCCAAACCTCTGGTAGCTTAAGCATTATGTTAGACAGAGCCAATCAGCCTGAGTTAACTGGCACGCCAGTCATACGCAATGCGATGACAATTGATGTCGAGGATTATTTCCAGGTTTCTGCATTTGCAGAACATATTTCTCGCGACAGCTGGCCATCGCTGCCGTGCCGGGTTGAGCGAAATATCGACTGCATCCTCGCTTTGCTGAGTGATGCTGACGTAAAGGCGACTTTCTTCACTTTGGGATGGATAGCAGAGCGTTATCCTGACATGGTGAAGCGCATAGTGAGGGAGGGGCACGAACTGGCCAGCCATGGGTATGGACACCTTCGCGCCTCGGATCAGAGCAGGGCAGAATTTCAAGACGACGTAAGCCGCAGCAAAGCCTTGCTCGAGAGTATAGGCGGGCAAGCCGTTGTGGGGTACAGGGCCCCCAGTTTTTCTATCGGCACTAATAACTTATGGGCGCTCGATGTATTGTTAAATGCTGGCTACAAATACAGTTCCAGCATTTATCCAATCAAGCATGATCATTACGGTATGCCAGATGCTCCGCGGTTTAGTTTTTATCCGAATGGGCCTGATGGTTTATTAGAATTGCCCATCACGACGGTACGTTTTATGCAGCGTAACCTACCTGCCGGTGGTGGAGGATACTTTCGCCTTTTCCCATATCGGCTTTCTCGCTGGTTATTAAACCGGGTTAACCGTCAAGACAAGCAGCCGGGAATTTTTTACTTTCATCCTTGGGAAGTTGATCCAGAACAGCCGCGCCAGCAAGGCGTTGGAATGAAGACGCGTTTTCGGCATTACGTGAACTTGACTCGAACTGAAAACCGCCTGAAGGCATTAACCCGTGATTTCCATTGGGATCGCATGGACCGTATTTTTTTAGCGAATAAATGAAATCGATTATCGAAGCATCTCAAGAACGTCAGAAATCCTCTTCAAGTAAGAATCGCATAGACGTTCGTCTGATGCAGCCAGACGACGCCGAAAAATGGGACGCCTATGTTCTACGCTGCCCTGAAGCGACTTTTTTTCATCGTGCCGGATGGCAGAAGGTGATTGAAAAAGCGTTTGGACATAAGACCTGGTTCTATTACGCTGAGACAGAAGGCAAGATTGTGGGCGTCTTGTCTCTGGCCGAAATAAAAAGTACTTTATTCGGCCATTCCTTGAGCTCGCTTCCTTTTTGCGTTTATGGCGGGGTGGCTGCAGACAATGAAGACGCCCGCATCGCTCTCAACAATGCAGCAATCGAATTGGCGAAAAAGCTTAATGTTGGCCATCTGGAGTACCGTAACGTAGCAGCCCAGAATCCAGATTGGCTGGCGAAGGATTTGTACGTTACCTTTCGCAAAGAGATTGATCCCGACGAAGAAAAAAATATGCTGGCCATCCCTCGCAAACAAAGAGCGATGGTACGTAAAGGCATCAAACTCGGATTGCAAAGCGAGATTGACCAAGAGACCGATCGGTTCTTCTATGCTTACTCAACCAGCGTCCATCGCCTGGGAACGCCAGTTTTTTCAAAAAAATTTTTCCGGATACTCAAGGAGGCTTTTGCAGATGACTGCGAAGTCATGACTGTCGTTAAAGATGGCCGTACTATCGCCAGTGTCATGAGCTTTTATTTCAGGGATGAGGTGTTGCCCTATTATGGTGGCGGCACATCAGAGGCGCGCGATCTGGCAGGCAATGATTTTATGTACTGGGAATTAATGCGGCGCGCATGTGCCCGAGGCTACAAAGTATTTGATTTTGGCCGCAGTAAACTGGGAACCGGCGCTTTCGATTTCAAGAAAAATTGGGGCTTCGAGCCAACGCCTCTCCATTACGAATACAAGCTACACAAGTCGACAGCGGTTCCCGACAATAATCCGCTTAATCCCAAATACCAGCTCTTCATCAAGATGTGGCAGCGCATGCCAATTTCACTGGCTAACGTAATCGGCCCTCACATAGTCAAAAATCTCGGGTAGTGAGGAAACGCATGAATCCACAAACTGAAAACATCGATGCGCAAGCTAAGGAAGATTTACTTTTGCTGGTGCATCGTATTCCGTTTCCGCCCAATAAAGGCGACAAGATACGCTCGTATCATTTGCTTAAACATTTGGCGCAAAAATATACAGTGCACCTGGGTACCTTTATTGATGATCAGAACGACCTTCAATACGTAGAGACGGTAAAGCAATGGTGTGGCGAAAGTTATTTTGAACGGCTCAATCCAACAAAAGCGAAATTGGGCAGCGTGACCGCCCTGTTGATGAATCGGCCTTTATCGCTGGATTATTACCGTAGCGCCGCGATGCAGGCCTGGGTTGATAGCACTATAAAGAAGCAAGCGATCACCAAAGTCGTTGTATTTTCTTCTGCGATGGCGCAATTTATCGAGTCCCATTCAGAGACGCGGCGCGTGATTGATTTTGTTGATATCGATTCGGATAAGTGGCAACAATATGCCAGCAAAAAAATCTGGCCTATGAGTTGGCTTTACCAGCGTGAAGCGAGAACATTGCTTGCCTACGAAAGAAAAATTGCACATGCATGCGATGCTTCGCTTTTCGTATCCCAGGCAGAATCAGACTTATTTAAAAAATTAGCGCCAGAAAGCGCCGATAAAATCGGCTTCTTTAATAACGGTGTTGATACCGATTATTTTTCGCCCGACATACTTCACGATAATCCCTATTCACCCAATGACAAAGTTATCGTCTTCACGGGCGCGATGGACTATTGGCCAAATGTCGATGCAGTGCAATGGTTTACAGAAGAAGTATTTCCTCAGATCAGAAAGATCCATCCGAATACCTTATTTTATATCGTCGGTACCAGACCAACTGAACAAGTCATGCAACTGGGTAATCAGCCAGGCGTAAAAGTAACCGGATCGGTACCCGATGTACGACCTTACCTGGCGCATGCCGACGTGTCGGTTGCACCACTTAGAATCGCTCGCGGCATTCAAAATAAAGTATTAGAAGCGATGGCGATGGCAAAAACGGTCGTGGTTTCGCCGCAGGCGCTTGAGGGTATAGATGCTGAAATTGAAATTGAACTATTACTCGCCGAAGATGGGCACAAATTCGTGTCAATTATTTCAGATTTTTTAAACAAGAATAATGAAAATATTGGAATTGCCGCACGAAAAAAAGTTGAGGTTAGATATAACTGGAGCAGTAATTTAAGAAATATAGATTTTTCATTTGATCTCTTACCTCCAATATGAGTTCTCTTAATTTATAAATTTTTTTAGAAATTATAGATTTAGTTTATCTGCATTCAGGTAAACAGTAAGGCACAAGTCGGACATTTCATATCGACATAAAGTGAATCTTTTTTCGAAGATTTTTTGGGGGCAGAAAATGAGAAAATTTGATAAATAAATTCACATGGATTTATACATTTTTTTGATATTTTTTTGCATAGTTGCGCGCGTTAGTTTCATTATTTTAATAAAAAAAGGAAAAAATGCTATTTACTGAGAATCGGTTTCAACAGCATATTCATGTTTTTCGTGGAATCGCGATTATATTGATTGTCTGAACACATACTGTTCCCTCCCTTGACTGGACTAATTACCCAATGTTCGGCGCTTTTATTAACGCTTTAGCGGTTGAAAGCTCGATATTTTTTGTTTTTATTGCCGGATACCTTTTTCAACACCTAAGCAGTCGTTTTTTATTTAACAGTTATCTTATTCAAAAAATCAAAACCGTTATTCTTCCGTATTTGATATTTTCGATTCCTGCGTTGATCATTTTTACTCTCCTCACTGAGCGTACGGGTATGTGGCCTTGGTTTTATGATTTGCCGATTTGGGGGCAGATAGGACTTTTTCTACTTACCGGAAAACACTTGGCGCCACTATGGTTTGTGCCTACAATTGCGCTTTTTTATTTAGCAGCGCCTATCTTCTTGTTTATCGATCGACGGTTTCCGTCAGGGTATTGGGTAATTGCGCCGTTGTTGTTGCTGGCCTCCGCTATTGGGAGGGGCGGATATCTTGGCCCTCTAAATATGGCGCTATATCTATTGCCATTTTACATGTTGGGAATGTCTTTTTGTCATTACCAAGATGCTGCATTAGGCATTGTCCGAAAATGGTGGCTGCTCTTTGCTATTGTAGCTGCAGGTTCTTTGATTGCGATAGTTCTTAACGTTGCCCCTCCACCTTACTGGCAGGTTCCTTTAAAGTTCTCATTAGTATTGTTGCTGACGTGGTTGCTTTGGCGGTATCACAAAGTATTTGGGACAAAACTAAACTATATTTCTGAGGTCAGTTTCGGCATTTTTTTTGTTCATGCGTATTTTATTTCAGCAATTAAGGTTTTGGCTGTGTACGTTTTGATGGGAGATATATATAAGGGCGAGGGTGCAGAGGTGATCGTTGGCACCCCCCTCACGTTTACAATTTATGTCGGTACGGTGCTTGCTGCATCTCTTGCTGCAATCTGGATTGCAAAAAAAGTTTTAGGAAAAAAAAGTCGAATGGTTATTGGTGCTTAAACTCGTTGGGAAATTAATGAATAGTTCACTGTGGCGGACAGCAAAGTGGTGATGCCGGAAGCAATGAAGCATCTATTCAATATTCGGCTTCGATTAATACCCACTCATTCAAACAGGTTTATTTTCCATTGAGTGGCAACCTGGCCGTTCGATGGTTGCATATCAAAAGTGATCAATTTAACTGGACCAGAAAAATTGATTTCACTGGTATTGACTTTACCATTTAATGTAAATGGATTGATTTTGCACCAAATAGAGTTGTTCTTATTCTCCTCAACACCTCAGAAAATCCAGAGAGTTCTGCTTCAAATTCGATATCTGCAATATTCTCTCCGTCTAAAAAACGACGTAACTCCATAGGGTTTGTTTTTTCATCATTTAATCCGGGCACAGAAGTAGTTGCAGATACAACTCCGCAACTGGATAAAATAGAAAAATAATCCGAGTGATATTTTCCACTCGGATAGCAAAAATGTTTCGCAGAATATTTGCATGCTTCTGCAATAACATCTCTATTAGTAGAAATCTCTGTAGTCATTTTGATGCTATCCCCATCGCCTAACGAATGCCGATGGGTATGCAATTCAATGTCTGCGCCTTCCTTGTGTAATTTTTTGACCGAGTCCATCGTCAATAAATGAAATAAACGTGAGCGTTCTATATCTTCTTGATTAATGTCGAGTAGAGATGCTAATTTACGCACAAAAATTTGACGTTCAAGCGATGTCAAAAGCTTGTCCTGTGACGCAATTAATCGATTAGAAAGTTTACTTTTATCATCCTCAGTATTCAGCCATATATGTTCATTTAAGCTCGCATCAAGCGTATGTAAGTTAACTGGATTACAGCGGGTCTTCCAACATAAATATTGAATGGCAACGTTTGTTACTTGTGTTTGTTTTTGGGCATAGTAGGTTGTCAAATACAGTGTCCAGGGAAAGTGATGGCTTGCAAATAAGGGTGCAGCGATTGTTTCTACCCCTTGCCAACCGTCATCGACCGTCAGAACCAGCGAATCACGCAATGTCCCGCCATTTTTTAACGATTGAATGGCATGATCGAGGCCGATGACTGAAAACTTCATCTGCTTAATTTTTCTCAGGCGGCGTTCGAATATCTCCTTGGTTATAAATAACTTTGGCCTGAACAGGTGTTCATCGGCAAGAGAAAATCCGTGATAGCAAAGAATACGCAAACCGTTGCGCGTAATAATTCTGGCGAAAAAAAATAGGCCGAAATATTTTGCAAGGTAAAAAACAATGAGTTTAAGCCGGTACATTAGAAATTAGGATCTCAGAATTATTTGGAGAAATTAACAAATGCTGATGCACATCTGAAAAAATGATGAGTTCGTTTCTGGGCCAAATTAAAAGAAATAGTTTAGGTATATATTTTTTATTTAAAAAAAGTGTTTTCCGTTTTTTAGATTTTGTGAAAGCTTCACTGTTATTTCCATCATCACTTACAAAAAAAACTCGAGCGCCATGATTGCATGGTATTTCTCTTAAATAATTCAGATGCGGACTGATATCTTTTAATGCCGGATCATAAAACCAGCTTGTTCCGTGCAAGCCTTTAATCTCAGGATTGAGTTTAAGCAATTGTCCTACTCTTACCAAACTTTGCGCCCAGCCTTCTGGATGAAAATCACCAAGATTACTCATGTGAACGTGCATCTCATATAAGGGGCGAGACGCTTTTACAATAAAAAACAAAAAGTAAAGATTGGAGATTAAGCGCCGCCAATCGTTCAGCAAAGGCTTTCTTGAGAAACCAGAAACTTCCAAAAGTCTTGCTCCAACAGGGATCAAGCGTAGGCTGCAAATCCCCATGTCCTTGGCAAACAAATCATTTGACCAGTCAAAAACAAAGTCATTTCCATTTTCTATCAGAGTCAGAATGCGTTCAAATTCTTTAAAAAACATAGATCGAATTGAATCAGGAAAAATGGTTTTCTGCGCTCTTTGCGGAAAACGCATTATTAATTCCAGCATGATTAATTGATGGAAACCGCAAAGAGCGGCATGACCATGCGTGTTCAGAAATTGTTTGTTAAAAGAAATCTGTGCATCACTTAGATGATGGTACTTGATTACTGATACAGGTAAACGATCAAACAGAAAGAGGTAGTCTTCTATATCTTTCTGCAAAAGATCATTTGTGACTGACAACCGTTGGCTTAGGCGTAGCTTTTCTGTGAATATTCTTTGTTTCATTTGAAAACCTCGCGAAAGTCAAAGTTGCAGCCTTACTCAGAAAATATGCGCGCGCACTTCGTCTAAGGTTTTTCTAAAAAAGAAAAACATCACCAGGTAATACATTAAACCGCCACAAATAATCTCAATTGATAATCGTAGTATCCCGCTTTGATCTGCAATCAGATGATTTGCGGTAATTAATCCCAAGGCCATGACTGACGATGCCGTCAATGCTGGTTTCACAGCTTGCCAAAGATCTGCGATGCGTGTGTGTAATATTTTTTGACCAATAAATATCGAAAACGATACTGAGGTAATTACCGCAATACTCGATAGATAAACTAATCCAAGCAAGCCAGATTTTGATGCGGTAATCGCTCCGGCCGATACCACGACCAGATTTACGATGTTAATCATCGTGACCCACTTGGCATGGCCGAGCGCGTTGAGAGGGGCAAAAAAAATCTGGTTCATCAGGCGCAATGGCATCAATGCCGAAAGGATTGCTAGCGGTATGGAAATCGCTTTCCATTTTTCGCCAAACACGACATATACCAAATGCTCAGAGACGCAGGCCATTCCTATGGTCATCGGAAAAATGATTAATGAAGATAATTCTAATGATTTCAGCAGATATTTTTTTGCAACTTCAGGTTGTTCTTTCAGGCGTGCATAAGCGGGAAACATCGCTTGCTGCAGAATGGGCATTATTTTGCTCATCGGCAATGTAGAAAACACCATGGCAACGGCATATAAGCCGAGAACTTTGGCGCCTATCTGAGGACCGGCAAGCAGGTTGAGAGCGCTCCCGGAAAACACGCGAATCGCTTCGCCAGACATGATGACCAAACCATATTGGAGCAAGGTTTTCACTGGTTCAAGTGAAAACCTCGGGCGCAATATCCAAGGCCGAAAATAAGCCAGCAGGGCGGCTCTCAAAAATGCGCTCAAGAGCATTGTGGTGACCAATGCCCAAACGCCCGCGCCAAGCAAGGCTAAAATTAATGCCACCAAGGAAGAGATGATGGCCGCCGCTAACTCGACTTGCGCTTTAATCTTGAAATCCAGCGCCATGTCCAATAGCGCATTAGGAATCGTTCGAAATGGGGCTAAAACAAAAATGAACGCAGAAACTTGAAGAAGCAAAGCCAGTTGTGGTTCTTTGAAATATGCCGCAATCAAGTTTGCAGACAGCTGCAGCATGAGAAACAGGCCACCATTGACCAAAAGTAACAACCCGAAAGTTGACGCGAGCTGAACAGGATCACGTTTCCCAAAACGGATGATGGCCGCATCTATGCCTAAAGTACTAAATAAGAACAACAACTCAATCGGTACTTCGATCATGGCATTCAATCCATAATCGTGCGGTGCAAGTAGGCGCACCATGATCAAGGTAACGGACCATGTAAATGCCTGGCTGGCAAAGCGTACGCCGGCCGCCCATTTCGCGCCGGAAACGAGTTGCTTCCTTAATTTAGCTTCTTCCTCTAAAGGCATCGTGTTTTGTGCAATATCAGCATGTTGATCACTCTATTTTTTTTTACCAAAATTTATTCCCAGCCAAAAAAGCAGACGCATGCTAAAAATAAAAGGAGTCAGGTCCCAAGGCCTGCTACGTGGGATCTGGAATAAATCGCTTGCTTTGGTGGCTGCGCCAAAGGCGGTCGTAAAAGCTGCCGTATACCCTGCGTCGCTCACCATCTGAACATGACGTTGGTCAAAATCTGATCCTACTTTGCCGTTGGGATAGGCAAAAAGTTGAAGTGGTTTGCCAGTGATTTTTTCAAGGACGCGTTTATTTTCTTCAATCTCAAAACGCGCGTCTTGATCGTTGAGCTTGGTCAGGATGGGATGTGTTACGGTATGTCCGCCAATTTCTATGCCCTGCTTTGCAAGATTGACGATCATTTCTCGTGTCAGCATCAGGCTGGTGACGGGATCAATTCCAGTTATTTTTTCGAGTTTCTCTATCACCTTGATGCGGTTGCAGGCGGATAAATATTTGCAATCGTCACTAATTTTTTGGGTAATTTCTTTTCTTCCCTCGGGCCTTGGCATGACATGCCGCCCCATCCCTACCTCTGTCAAATCAAGCGGTCCTTCTGGAAGACGCCGAACAGCTTCAATGATTCTGTCATTCCACATGTTGCCGCCATCCAGGTAGCCAGTGGTGACAAATACAGTCGCGGGTAAATTCAGCCGAGCTAGGATAGGAAGGGCAAGGTCATGGCATGAGCGATACCCGTCATCGAAAGAGATGCATACCGCACGCGGGGGCACTCGGTTTTCTCGTATAGCGGCAATTGCTTCAGGTAGGGTTAATACATTAAAACAGGCCGCCAAGGTTTCCATTTGCCACGTAAAAGTATCAACATCTGGTTCCGGTTCTAGCAAGGGATCGTGACACTCAAGAATCCGATGGTAGGTAATGATACAAACACGGCCCTCTTTGCTCAGATATCTGGCGCTATTCCCGATCGACCGAATCAATCTGGATAAAAATCTGGAGGGTTTATTTTGCACGGTGATTGGATCGCTAGGGGGAATAGCCAAATATAAATTGTGTTGGTATTGAGTTTGCCTCTTAGGCAGTTTTACTGTCAGCAAAAAATAAAATAAGATCAATTTTATTTAATAGCATTTTGCAAATATTAACATAAAAAAAGAGTGTTGCATTCATGCCCGGATGCGCATTTTAATTCAGATCATTGCACGCATTTCTCTTAGTCTGCTTATTTAGCGCGGGTCTTTATGGGAGTCGCGCCAAGCAATAATGGCGATACGATTCCTGATTGTTCCAGTAAGTAATATTCAAATATGTTTCAGAGCGATCGAATTAAGCAGCGTGGTCAAATTCTTCAGATTTGCTCGTGATTAATTGTGCTAAATTTGCAATCTCTTATAAAAATAAAGTTATTAATTGCCAACAGGCAATTGCCTTCTATTTATCGCTTTCAACTTCGTACATCAAGGGTTACGGAATGCTGTTTAATTCATTTCCATTTTTATTTTTATTTCTACCCGTCACGCTCATTGTTTTTTTTGTTTTGGCGAAAAAGAAGCAAACCTATGCGACGATCTGGTTGGCAATGGCATCGTTATTTTTCTATGCATGGTGGAGTGTGCAATATATTCCGTTGTTACTCGGATCGATTGTCTTTAATTATGGAATGGGCTGGTTGATCGGACATTCAGCACAAGCTGCGCGGTTTCGCTGGCTCACTTTTTCAATACTGACTAATTTAGGCCTACTGGCATATTTTAAATATGCCGATTTTTATATTTCCTCAGTCAACTATTTGCTCGACGGTCAATGGCCATTACTTAATATCATCTTGCCGATTGGCATCTCATTTTTTACTTTCACGCAAATCGCGTTCTTGGTCGATACCTACCAAGGCAAAGTAACCGAGTATCGCTTCATCCCTTATGTTCTATTCGTTACCTATTTTCCGCATTTAATTGCGGGACCGGTACTGCACCATAAGGAGATGATGCCGCAATTTGAACAGAGGGAAACTTATCAGATTTCGGCAAAAAATTTCGCCATTGGCATCTCGATATTTGCTTTTGGTTTAGCGAAAAAAGTATTACTCGCTGATAACTTGGCACCGCATGCGGTCTTCGTTTTTGATAAAACTGATCATCCATCCATGTTAATTGCTTGGGGCGGTATTCTCGCGTACACGTTTCAACTATATTTTGATTTCTCTGGATATTCTGATATGGCAATCGGATTGTCCCGATTGTTTGGCATTAAGTTGCCGCTGAATTTCAATTCGCCGTATAAGGCGCTTAACATCATTGATTTTTGGCGGCGCTGGCATATGACCTTGTCGCGCTTTCTACGCGATTACCTCTATGTTCCCTTAGGCGGTAATCGTCACGGCGCGGTTCGTCGCTATTTGAATTTAATCACAACGATGGTGCTTGGCGGCTTGTGGCATGGCGCAGCATGGAATTTTGTTATTTGGGGCAGCTTGCATGGTGCTTATCTGATGATTAACCATGCCTGGGCTGCTGTTGCAATAAAAATTCGTTTTCCTGTGAACTCAAGATACTGGCGTTATCCGGCGGTTTTCATCACATTTATAGCTGTATGTTTTTCCTGGATTTTTTTCAGGGCGGGTAGCATTGATATCGCCTTACAACTTGTTAAAGGCGCCGTAGGCGGCTATGGCATAGGTTTGCCCGAGGCGCTTGGATATCAATTAGGCGGCGTAAGACATTTGCTTGAAAAGTGGGGTGTGGAATTTTATTTAGGCGGTGGTGAGAGGTTTATTCAGATGTATATGTGGACATTACTTGCCGCCTTTATCGCATTCTTGATGCCGAATACTCAGCAGTTGATGCGCCATTTTGAACCAGCACTCGATTATGTTGACGAGACTGGACAATTATCTATTTTTAATTGGTGCTGGAAGCCCCGAGCTTTATGGGCGACGATGATTGCGATACTCATAGTCAGTAGCGTGTTGTCGCTCAATCGTCCTTCAGAGTTCTTATATTTCCAATTCTAAGGAATCATCGAAATGCCTGTAAATCAAGAACACGCGGCTTTTATAAAAAAAATGACTTTTTTTGTACTACTCGGAACAATGCTCACTACATTGTTTGTGATCATTGTTGACCCCTATCGCATTTATAGTTTGGTTGACCGCATGGGTTTTAATCATGTCAAGCCGACACCTGAACGCTATCAAGAACAAATAAAAGTAATTGGTGCCAAACGTCTTCATGCCAACGCGCTTATTCTGGGCAACTCAAGAGCTGAAATTGGATTTGACCCTGATGACGCGGTGTTCACGACTGGTCAATATGTCGCTTATAACTTAGCGATTCCCGGCTCTGGAATCAATACTGCGAGGCGTCAACTGGATCAGATCCGTAACTCAGAGACACATCCTAAACTCATCATACTTGGGCTCGATTTCCTTGATTTTTTGGTTGAGCCTAACCGTCAAGACCGAGCGAAAGCGGAGACGAAAAGTACGATTGAGGAGTATGGCCATAAATGGCAGTTTGATGCTGCTTTTTCTTTACAATCCGTTGCTGACAGTTTTAAAACTTTGCGCATTCAGCACAAGGATGATGCTGAAACCATCACGCCAGGCGGATTTAATCCACTGTTCGAATATAGAAAATACGCAAGGGAACAGGGGTACTACGCCTTGTTCCAGCAACGGGCGGAAGAAAATGCCAAAAACTACTCGCGTAAGAAGCAATATATTGTCGCATCAGCAACAGATGATTCTCGTTGGCTTGAATTACGATCCATCCTGGCTGCTGCAAATGCAGAACATGCGCAATTGGAGTTTGTCATTTATCCATATCACGCACAAATACTGTTGATGTTTGAAGAGGTGGGCTTGTTGCCAGCATTCGAACAATGGAAGCTGCAACTTGCCAAGGAGCTCGATGGCATAAAAAATCAGTATCCGCAGTCGAAAAATAGACTATGGGATTTTAGCGGTTACTCTGTCATCCAATGTGAAACCATACCAGCCAAGTCCGATAAATTGACTGAAACTCAGTGGTATTGGGAGGCTGGCCATTTTAAGCCAACGCTGGGGAGTCTCATGCTTTCCAGACTTTTCGAGAAGCCGGGCGCACCGGATGTCAACAATGCGTTTGGTTATTTATTAGATCCAACAAATATGGCCGCTAATAAACAGCGCCTTTTGCAAGAAAGGCAGACTTGTCTCAAGCGATATCCTGAATTGCTTAAAAATGTAGGCCGTTTAATGCAGGACAAACGTTAAAGTAGCGCAATAAAGGAGGGGGGCACCTCCCCCTTTCCATTCTTACTGGGTACCAAGTGCATCTATTTAGAGAAACGGAAGCATGACGTTTCGAGAAAATTTTTATCTCGGTATGATCGCAAACTGTGGACCCAATGAATAATCTGGTTTGATTGGACGCTTGATGAAAATGTCCCAGGCCTTCTTTGCGTTCGGAATACCTGAATCTGCAGCAACCGCTAATGCCGGTTGCATATTGGATGGGAATCCTTCGACAGAATACGAATATAAAGGCATTTCTCCCATCACCCATGGTATCCGTACCACGCCGTCATCTTTATCCTTTTGGGTACGCCAGTCCGCTTGTGCCTGACTACCGCAGGCTAAAGAAAGATAATCTTGTCCGGTGCTGTTGAGCATGGGACCGGAGGGTTTTGTCACAGACCCTTCTCCCGAGCGCATGGTCGCGAGATATGCCTGGCTAAAAGTTGTAAATAGAGGGGCGCTTGCGCTTGGGCGGACGGTAATGAAATAAGTTGCACCGTCTACCCAGCAAAACCCAGGGTCTGTCATGCGGCCAACAGCAAATTTCGCTTTCCAATCCAGAAGAGGTTTTGCTTTTGTAAAACCTAATTCTGTCAGATAACCAGTACTCCAGGTAAAAAAGTCATCCATCCACGGGGAGATACCGGTTTGGGGGCCAGACGCTGTTGTATAGGCAATGCCCATAAACGCATCTTTGCCAGAGCCATCAATTACGCCTAGTTGATTTGGATTACCAATTGAATAAATTGTATTGTAAAAATCGAGATTGGAATTGACTAAGCCGTTGAAATATTCTTTTAACGGATGTGCGTCAGGCGTGATGCTGGCGACTTGCCCTAGTGTTCTTAATGACCATGCTTGTCCCCGCACTTGATGTTCTTTTACTAGGCCTTTTGCAAATTCGCGGTAGTACGGGCTGGTTTGCAGCAGATTGTAGTTCGCCCAAAATTGCAGTTCTTCAAGGTAAAAATAATCGCCCGTCACCAGATAGGGTACATAAGCTAGCGAAGGCTGATGAGCTGTGTCTGGATTGTAATTGTATGGTGCTGTTTCACAGTCACTCGCAACGGCACAGCGAGAAAATGACCAGTCTTTACCGGATGAGTCAGTGCTGTGACTCGCTAGTCTGAACGCACTGCCATACGGATAGGTAACAATACTGACAGGTAAATTTGTATTTTTATCACGGTAATGGATGGGCCAGCTACCAGCGAGATCACCGGTGCCAAGCGTAATTTTTTTTGTTGTCGCATCCATGCTTAAGATATACGTGGATACCCATTGCGGCAGTGGGCCAATATCGGGACGCCCGCCTGCACTTGGCATCGCTGGCAACAACATTCCCTGTCCCATCGGTTCTGTGACTGCATTGTTCCACTTGTTATTAATTGCGTTTATACCAGTCGATGTGATCACCACACTTTGGTCGTAGTTAGGTATCGCCTTTGATGCGATTAGGTAGGCAGTGTTGTGCTGTATATGGATTTGCGGTTCGCCTCCCCACCAGAATACTTTGCGCCAGCGAGCATGATGAAAATGCGTCAATGCAGTTTTTGTATATATATTTTGACCGCCGACTTGTATCTGTGTGTCATAGGTGAATTTTTGTGGATTCGGTTCGTAGGTCCAATTATTTTCCAATGTGACATCTACCCTGGCGCGGCTTTGTCCTGCGTATGAACGAATGGCAAAGCGTGCGGTTAAGTGTGGGTGCTCTGCTCCCTGGGCGGTTTTCAAGGGTGCGGAAACTAACCATTCATTGGCTATCTGGCCAGTGAGCCAGGTGGTATATGTGCCTGCCTTCAAGAGATTATCTGCGGAGGCGGTATAAATTTGGCCATTAAGCGTAATACTGACACCCGCCGTGAACCCCGCCGCAAGTAACTTTGCCGGAGTATCGGCGATCGGAATTGGATTGGCTGCGCTATTTTTTAATAAACTGATTGTTTCGGTCTTGCTTGCTGCTAACTGGGGCAATATTGCCGAGATAATCGCATGACGTATGGAGCCATCATCATGCGTGGCCTTGATGTCTAGCTGAAGTGGCAGCACTGTGCCGTCGCTTAACTTGGCACTCACACTTTCATTCGGAAGAACATCACCCTTCGCAAAAACTTGCCCAAAGCTGATAGGCGTGTTGCTTTGTGCGCCTGCCAGATTCTGTATGGTTGCGTTGGTAATGAGTCCTGCGCTTGTATCCGGAGGGGGTGTTATTGGCGGTAACGTGCCGATTGGGGGGAGTACAACGGGAGGAACATTGCTTGGTAACGAGCCGCTACCGCCACATGCGACTAATACGCTGCCAAACAAAATGGTGGAAATGAATTTTTGTGTTTTCCTGTATTGGCAGGGGCTAAGTGAGAATGCATTTTTCATTGGGATACTTCAGTTGAGGAGACTCGAGGGATACATAAGTGCAGCTTAGAGGGTACTCCACTTTAGTCAACCAGATTTTTATTACGCCTGTAAGCGGATGTAACTATTGAGGTGATGTTTTACCTGAGAATATGAATTGATTAGCCTGTAGGTGCGGTTTTTTGTGGACATTGGGAATACCGGCATCCTTTATGATGGAGCAATTTTCCCTATCTGCAACACTAAAATTTAGCATTTGCACAGCCATTCATTTTTTGAGAATCGAGGGTAAAAACCTGGATTCTAAAACGATGACAAGGGCATAAATAGCATAAATCATGTCGAAATAAGCGAAGCTTAGCGCTGCACCGCCTATGGCGTAGGTGAAAATAGATAGTCTCAACATCGTCGCCAGACTGATCAGCCATTCCGGGCCGTTTTTCTCGCGAGCGTTTCTTGCGATTTCACCAGCCTTAAAAAAAGAGAGTACGAGAATAGCAAGGAAAATGATGAGTCCGACAAAACCATGATCTCCAAGAACCTGAAAATATATGCTATGTGCGGCAAAACCGCGGGATGAACTTGGAACCGCATTACCAGAGTAAAAAAAAGAATATTGACCAAAATCTTGCGAGAGCGCAGACCATACCGGAAAATATTCCAGCGCCTTGAAACCACCGCCAAACAGCGGGCTTTGCGATGCAAGGATAAAGGATAATTTCCAGGCCACTACCCGCCCCATAAAGGACGCATCACCGTCAGCTTTGGCGATGGTGTCCATACGTGCAAACCATTGATCGGGGATCAGGCCAACCATGGCACTGCCTATGCACAAGATTAAAAAAATGAAGAGTAATTTTCTTTTGCTTTTGAGAAAAAGGTATCCACCAACGGATGCCAATGCAAGCAAACCACCTCTTGAGCTAGTGCCTATAATTGCGGTGACTACCAAGGTGATTAATCCTATGAGCCCGAACTTGAGTATCCAGGATTTTTTGCCATATTCGCCCAGAATATAAAAGCAAATGGGTAGCAACATGGCAAATGCCAGCGCAAGTTGATTGTTGTCCTGAAGGATGTGCCCAGGTAATCCTTCAATGCGATGCCCGCCACCGCTGGCAATATATTTCAATCCTTCAAGAGCTGCAAAAAAACCTACTGAAAAGATCAGGCACCAGAGAAAGAAATCGATATGCAATTTCTTGTCAAGGATGAGCGTGATGAAGAGGAAGAGTGCAACAATTTTTAATAATTTTACCCATTCTGTCCATGCTACTTCGGGAAGGGATTTTGCGGAAAATGTGCTGAACAGTGTCCATGCAAGAAACAAGAAGACGAGTAAGCCAATCGCGCCTAATTGCAAGCTTTGTTTTCGTCGGGAAACCAGGTAGCCACCGATAGTCAACGCGGCAAACAACAGGTTATAGCGTACGTTATTGGCGATGCCATACACCCAGCCATTCGGGTTGAGCATTGCGGTCCATATCCACAAGCCGAGTCCAATGAAAGGGCGCTTCAGAATCGCAAAAATAAAAAGCGGCAAAATGGCCAGTAAAACGATGTCACGCATGTGGCTACCTAGTGATCGGATTTGTTGGATGAATCTGCGGTGTCCTGGCGTATAGCCCAAAAACACAGAATCACCATTGCCAGTAAGTCGAGCGCAAAAAGTGCACTTTCCATTTTTTTCCTTTGATAGCCTGAGATACTGCTATTTTCTAACAGGGTATTAGGTGACTGGGATGCTTCAGTCACATACTCCCCAATTTATTGACTGAAAATGTTCATTGGCGCACGTATTTATTGCGATATGAAAATATACTGGTGCCAGTATAAGTTCGCCTTTCATTTACTTGCTAGTCACCTTGCTCACCACATAGCGGAACTTGCCAGATTTTTCTGCGGGTATTTCAGCAACTTGTTCTACCTGAATATGGACATCCGCCCCGAGACGGGCTTGAAATCCCTGCGTGATTTTTGCGTTTAAATCATTGTTGAGTCCCTGTTCCAGCACAACCAGAACGCGGGTCAGCTCCAGGCTTTCCTGAATGATCTTGAAGGCGCGTACCTGTGGCAGATCGCGCAAGATATAGATCAGTGCCAGGCCGTGCATCACTGTGCCGTTTTGGGCGATCAGAAAATCGGTACTGCGCCCTTGTATCTCTTTCAATACGGGCAAACCTCGGCCGCAGGTACACGGTGCATCGGCAAGTACGCCAATGTCGCCGGTGCGGTAGCGGATGAAAGGGAATTCGCTGGTGGCCAGATGCGTCACGACGATCTCGCCTGATTCTCCCGCAGGGACAGGCAGGCCTTGGGTATCGACTATTTCGACGATGATGTCTTCTGCGGTGAGGTGCATGCTGCCATGCGGACATTGATGTGCGATGAAGCCTGCATCCCGGCCGCCATAACCGTTGGCGACACGGCAGCCAAAGGTGCTTGCAATCTGCTCACGCTGTTCGTTATACAGGCGCTCTGATGTGACGAACGCCACCTTGATACCCAGATCGTCCATGTGCAGGCCACGGCTGTCGGCGTGGCGCGCAAAGTGAGAAAGTGCCGATGGATAGCCAAACAGCATTTTGGGTCGCGTGTTGCGGATTTCGCGGAGAAAACCATCGAGTTTTTCTTCCGACATTTCAAATGCGGGCAGCAGCTTGGTGCGGAATAGTTTGTCGCGTAGGGCGCGCACATTGTCTTGCGCACCTAATTCTATGGGAGAGCCCCAGACCACGATTTCCCTGTCGCCGATATCGACGTCCCACCAGCGGGTAGCACGCCACTTGGCGGCGACATCGTGGCTGACGCGTTCATTGCCTATGTAAAAAATCAAGGGTTCGCCGCTAGATCCACCGGTATTGAAGCGCGCCAGGTTTTTCGCCGTCTCTGATTTGAGCGCATCGGTATGGGCACGTATTTCTGTCTTGGTTAAAAACGGCAGGCGCGTCAAATCGTTTAAGGACGATACCTGATCCGCTTTAAAACCGATATGCTGAAACAGCTCACGGTAATACGGTACGTGCTGCTGTACGGTTGACAGCAATTGCTTCAGCCGCGCCAACTGGAATGCCTGCAATTGCTCCGGCGACCACCACTGGCTTTTTTCCATCTTGCGACGCAAGGCCACCGTGTTGTGTTTTTTTAATTTTTCATGCAGGGGAAATAGCACACCGGATACCAGCGCGGTATACCACTCTTTGCGGGAGGAAGGAGGGGTGTTCAAGCGCGCTCTCCGTTTGGCAATTGTTGCGGTTCTGTGATGTTGCGGGCCAGGACTCCTGCATATACTGCCAGCAGGCGCTGGCGCACATGTGGCCAAGTGTATTGGCTGACTAATTCTACCCCCGCTTTGCGCATTGAGGCTAGCTGCTCCGGATTGCGCAATAAAGCGAGCACGGCATTGGCCATGGCGGCAGGATCTTTTTGCGGGACCAATAAGGCCGTTTGTTCGTGCCGCACCAGAAACGGTATCCCACCCACATCGGTACTGACAACCGGAACGCCACTGGCCAGGGATTCCAGAATCGAGATGGGCATATTGTCGGCCAGTGTAGGATTGAGCATGATATCTGCGCTGTGGTAC
>CXWL01117730.1_pt1 | contig 21188 bp, 20 predicted proteins | sample 590931 | NCBI WGS metagenome assembly CXWL01 (sample SAMEA3498368, study PRJEB10139) | groundwater metagenome | biome: water well; material: biofilm material | place: Germany | collected 2015-04-27 | reverse complement strand
CCAGCTCTGGCTGAACACCTCGCAGTCGCGCGAGCAACTGGCGGCCGACTTGGCGGCTTGGTGTCACCGTGCGGAAGCGAGTGGTATTGCTGGTCTGCGCGAGTTCTCTACGCGCCTGCGTTCCGCTCGCGCTTGAATTAACTAGCGGCTCCCGCGCCCCAATAAGAACCGGCCTGAGTGCCGGTTTTTTTATGCCTACCTTCAAAGCCAGCGTCAGAACGACAGGCAACAAAAAACCCGCTGGGTAAGCAGCGGGTTTTTGTTTGGAAAACCAGGACTGAATTACTTCAGCTTGATTTCCTTGTATTCGACGTGCTTGCGTGCCTTCGGGTCGAACTTCATGATCGACATCTTTTCAGGCATCGTCTTCTTGTTCTTGCTGGTCGTGTAGAAGTGGCCGGTACCCGCGGTGGATTCCAGCTTGATCTTTTCGCGTCCGCCTTTGCTCGTTGCCATGATTCAGCTCCTTAAGCTTGGCCGCGTGCGCGCAGGTCTGCGAGCACGGCGTCGATACCGTTCTTGTCGATCAGGCGCAGTGCAGCGCTCGAAACGCGCAGGCGAACCCAGCGGTTTTCAGTCTCGACCCAGAAACGGCGGTATTGCAGGTTCGGCAAGAACCGGCGCTTGGTTTTGTTGTTGGCGTGGGAAACGTTGTTTCCGACCATCGGGCCTTTGCCCGTTACGTCGCATACGCGTGCCATGTGGACACTCTTTCTTGAACAGCTGGCACCGGCGCAATCGTGGCGATTGCAGGTGTTTTGCAGCTTGACCTCGCCAGAAACGGGTGGCGGTACCCCGGCTTTGCCTGAATACTTTGAGCCCCTTGTGAGAGGGGCTTGTTTCGGCAAAGCCTCGGATTATAGCCCTTTTGGGCTGCCCCCGGATTTATAGCGTGCCGTCTTGCTCAAGAAAGCGCTGTGCGTCCAGCGCGGCCATGCAGCCCGTACCTGCGCTTGTGATGGCTTGACGGTACACGTTGTCCTGCACGTCGCCCGCGGCGAAGACGCCCGGAATGCTGGTCATGGTGGCAAAGCCCTGCAGGCCCGAGCGGGTCAGGATGTAGTTGTCCTTCATCTCCAGTTGGCCCTGGAAGATGTCGGTGTTGGGGTGGTGCCCGATGGCGATGAAGCAGCCCTTGAGATCGATCTGCTCGGTCTCGCCGGTCTGCGTGTTCTTGATGCGGATGCCGGTCACACCCGTGCCGTCGCCCAGCACCTCGTCGAGCTCGTTGTGCAGCTTCAGCACGATCTTGCCCTCGGCGACCTTTTCCTTGACCTTGTCGATCAAGATCGGCTCCGCCCGGAACTTGTCGCGGCGGTGCACCAGCGTGACCTTGTTTGCGATGTTGGCCAGGTACAGCGCTTCCTCGACAGCCGTGTTGCCGCCGCCAATCACGCAGACTTCCTGCTCGCGGTAGAAAAAGCCGTCGCAGGTTGCGCAAGCGGAGACGCCGCGGCCCATGAACTTCTCTTCGGAATCGAGGCCCAGGTATTTGGCGGATGCGCCTGTTGCAATGATCAGCGAATCACAGGTGTAGGTGCCGCTGTCACCGGTAAGGGTGAACGGGCGCTTGCTCAGGTCGACCTTGTTGATGTGATCGAAAACGATCTGCGTCTTGAAGCGTTCGGCATGCTCGAGAAAGCGCTGCATCAACTCCGGGCCCTGCACGCCATGCACGTCGGCGGGCCAGTTGTCGACCTCGGTGGTGGTCATCAATTGCCCGCCCTGGGCAATGCCTGTAATGAGCAAGGGCTGAAGATTTGCGCGGGCTGCATAGACGGCTGCGGTATAGCCGGCAGGGCCGGAGCCGAGAATCAAAACCTTGGCGTGTTGGGGAGCGGACATGGATGGAAAACCTAGGATATACGCTGCATCAGCGTGTACATTTTCAGGGTGGTAGCGATATATATGGAGTATCACCGCCCGGTTCAACACCGGGTGCACGGTGTTTTCAATGCGCGCGATTGTAGTAATCCATTGGCTTGCCTTCTGGACCAACTCCGCGCGCTGTCTCAGGGATTGATAAATGTCGATGCTGTCCAACCTTGAATTGCTTCGGCGCGTTCCTTTGTTCGCGTCGTTGACGGCTACGCAGTCTGCAAGCATCGCGGACGCGATCATCAAGAAGCGCTTCAAGCGCGCCGAAGTGGTCGTGGAGCAGGGCAAGAAGTCCGATGCGCTCTACATCATCCTCACCGGCCGCGCCCGCGTGACCAGTGCCGACAGCCGGGGCCGGGAAGTCATTCTGGCCACGCTGCACCCCGGCGACTACCTCGGTGAAATGAGCCTGATCGACGACGAGCCGCACTCGGCCACGGTGCGCACCGAGATCCAGTGCGACGTCCTCATGCTCGGCCGCGACGCGTTTGCGCGCTGCCTGCCCGAGAACTCCTCGATGGCCTACAACATCATGCGCGGCCTGGTGCAGCGCTTGCGCCATGCCGACCGGAAAATCGAGTCGCTGGCCCTGATGGATGTGTACGGCCGCGTGGCCCGCTCGCTGCTCGAATTCGCCGTCGACGACGGCGCCGGCAATCTCAAGGTGCGCGACAAGATTTCCCGTCAGGACTTGGCAAAGATGGTCGGCGCCTCGCGCGAAATGGTGAGCCGCGTAATGAAGGATCTGGAAGAGCGCGGCTTCGTTCAGACCCTGGATGACGGCGCGATGATCGTCAAGGAACGGCTGCTGACGCTCACCTGAGCCCTCGGGCCGGGCGCTTCTGGCGGCGCCTGCCTTTTGTTGTAGTGTTCGGGCGTCCGGCCTCCGATTTTCAGGGCCGGCTGCCGTGTTTTTCATGACCTATTCGCTCAATACGCTTCAATCTTCTTCCGCCGCCGATGGGCAACCCGTGCGCGTGCGCGCCATGCGCTTCGCCCACGAGATCACGCTGATCGCCGGATTCGCGGCGCTGTTGTTCTGGCTGCTCGCAATGCTGAGCTTCACGCCCTCCGACGCCGCCTGGTCGACCTCCGGCACCGGTGGCGAAATCAAGAACTGGGGCGGCCGCATCGGCGCCTGGCTGGCCGACGGCAGCTACTACGCGGCTGGCTACTCCGTCTGGTGGTGCCTCGCAGCCGGCCTGCGTGCCTGGCTGTCTTCACTGGCCAATTGGCTGCGCGGCGGTGAAGCCGCACCGGCCGAGCAGCCACCTCGCGGCCGCTTCAATCGCAGCCGCCTCGCGTTCTGGTTCGGCCTCATCCTGCTGCTGTGCGCGAGCACCATGCTCGAATGGTCGCGCCTGTACCGGCTCGAATCGCACCTGCCGGGTTCGGGCGGCGGTGCGCTCGGCTATCTCGTGGGGCCGGCCAGCGTGCGATGGATGGGCTTCACCGGTTCGGCGCTGGTCGCCATCGCCGGCGGCGTGATCGGCTCGGCGCTGGTCTTCCGTTTCTCGTGGAGCCTGATTGCCGAGCGCATCGGTGCACGGGCCTATTCGCTGTTCGAGTCGCGCCGCGAAAAGCGCGAAATGGCCGCCGACATCGCCATGGGCAAGCAGGCCGCCCGCGAGCGCGCCGAAGTCGACGAGCCTTCGTTCACGCGCGATGATCCAGGTGGCAAGGGCAGTGGGCCAGCCATGACCACTGATTTCCCCGACGACGAAGAGATCCTCATCGAGCCGCGTCCCAAGCGCCGCCCACCGTCGCCGCCGGTCCAGATCGAGCCCGCGATGACCGAAGTGCCCCGAAGCGATCGCGTCGTCAAGGAGCGCCAGAAGCCGCTCTTCAAGGAACTTCCCGACAGCAAGCTGCCGCAGGTTGACCTGCTCGATGCGGCGCTCGTGCGCCAGGAAACCGTTTCCGCCGACACGCTCGAGATGACCTCGCGCATGATCGAGAAGAAGCTCAAGGACTTCGGCGTCGAGGTGCGCGTGGTGCTCGCTTCGCCGGGCCCGGTGATCACGCGCTACGAAATCGAGCCTGCCACTGGCGTCAAGGGCTCGCAGATCCTGGGTCTGGCCAAGGACCTCGCGCGTTCGCTCTCGCTGGTGTCGATTCGCGTGGTCGAGACCATTCCCGGCAAGAACTACATGGCGCTCGAGTTGCCGAACGCCAAGCGCCAGTCGATCAAGCTCAGCGAAATCCTGGGGTCGCAGGTTTACAACGAAGGCAAGTCGATGCTCACCATGGGCCTCGGCAAGGACATCATCGGCAACCCCGTGGTCGCCGATCTCGCGAAGATGCCGCACGTGCTGGTGGCCGGTACCACCGGCTCGGGCAAGTCGGTGGGCATCAACGCGATGATCCTGTCGCTGCTCTACAAGGCCGAGGCACGCGACGTGCGGCTCTTGATGATCGACCCGAAGATGCTCGAAATGTCGGTCTACGAAGGCATCCCGCATCTGCTGGCGCCCGTGGTCACCGACATGCGCCAGGCCGCGCACGGCCTGAACTGGTGCGTGGCCGAAATGGAGCGCCGCTACAAGCTCATGAGCAAGCTCGGTGTGCGCAACCTGGCCGGCTACAACGCCAAGATCGACGAAGCCAAGGCGCGCGAGGAGTTCATCTACAACCCCTTCAGCCTCACGCCGGACGATCCGGAGCCGCTCAAGCGCGAGCCGCATATCGTGGTGATCATCGACGAGCTGGCGGACCTGATGATGGTGGTCGGCAAGAAGATCGAGGAGCTCATCGCCCGCCTCGCGCAGAAGGCGCGCGCCGCCGGCATCCACCTCATCCTGGCCACGCAGCGGCCCAGCGTGGACGTGATCACCGGCCTCATCAAGGCCAACATCCCCACGCGCATTGCGTTCTCGGTGGGCTCCAAGATCGACAGCCGCACCATCCTCGACCAGATGGGCGCCGAGGCGTTGCTGGGCATGGGCGATATGCTCTACATGGCCAGCGGCAGCGGCCTGCCGATCCGTGTGCACGGCGCCTTCGTGAGCGACGAGGAAGTGCACCGCGTGGTGGCCTATCTCAAGAGCCAGGGCGAGCCCGACTACATCGAGGGCGTGCTCGAAGGCGGCACGGTCGATGGCGACGGTGACGGCGACCTGCTTGGCGGCGGCGATGCCGAAAAAGACCCGATGTACGACCAGGCAGTCGAGGTCGTGCTCAAGAACCGCAAGGCCAGCATCTCGCTGGTGCAGCGCCACCTGAAGATCGGCTACAACCGCGCCGCGCGCCTCGTCGAAGACATGGAAAAGGCCGGCTTGGTCAGCGCCATGAGCGGCAGCGGCCAGCGCGAGATCCTGGTGCCGGCCCGCACCGCGGAGTAATTCGCGGGCTTTGAGTTCTCAATTGGTTACGTGCTGAAAGCCAATTTGCAGAATCGCTGATTGGAATTGCAAATCTTCATGCACGCCTACAACTGCCGCAATTCGCGGCGCGTAGGGTAAAGCTCCGTGCCATAGCTATTCGAGGAATCCAAATTGAAATTGCGTCATTGGCTGTTGATCGGCCTTCTCTGTTCCGCCAACGCCTGGGCCGGGGGCCTTGAAAGCCTCGAGACCTTCGTGAAGACGGTCAAATCCGGCCGCGCCGAATTCACCCAGACCGTGACCGCGCCCTCGCGCGAAGGCCAGCCCGGCCGCGTGAAGACGTCGACCGGCACCTTCGAATTCCAGCGCCCCGGCAAATTCAAGTTCGATTACCGCAAGCCCTTCGCCCAGAGCATCGTGGCCGACGGCAAGACGCTGTGGCTCTACGACGCCGACCTGAACCAGGTCACGCAGCGAGCCCAGGCGCAGGCACTCGGCTCCACGCCCGCCGCGCTGATTGCCGCGGCTCCAGACCTGCGTGCACTGCAAGCCGACTTCGCGCTCGAAGCCGCGCCCGAGCGCGACGGCCTCGAATGGGTCAAGGCCACACCGAAGAACAAGGACGGCCAGTTGCAAAGCGTGCTGGTCGGCTTCCAGGGCGATGCATTGGCGGCGCTCGAAATCCTCGACAGCTTCGGCCAGCGCTCGGTGCTCAAGTTCAGCAAGGTCGAAGTGAATCCTTCGCTTGCCGCCAGCGTGTTCGACTTCAAGGCGCCCGCAGGCGCCGATGTCGTCAAGCAGTAATTAATCAATCGCCGCCAGGTTTGGCCACCAGTTCCCACCAACCCCTTGCCGAGCGCCTTCGCCCGAAGACGCTCGGCGAAGTGATCGGCCAGCAGCATCTGCTCGGCCCGGGCATGTCGCTGCGCATCGCCTTCGAATCGGGCCAGCCGCATTCCTGCATTCTCTGGGGCCCGCCGGGCACCGGCAAGACCACCATCGCGCGCCTGATGGCCGATGCCTTCGATGCGCAATTCCTCAGCATCAGCGCGGTGCTTGGCGGCGTGAAGGACATCCGCGAGGCCGTCGAGCGCGCCACGGCCGCGCGCGACGGGCTGGAGCAGCGGCGCACCATCGTCTTCGTGGACGAGGTGCACCGCTTCAACAAGAGCCAGCAGGACGCGTTCCTGCCGCACGTCGAATCGGGACTCTTCACCTTCATCGGCGCGACCACCGAGAACCCCTCGTTCGAGGTCAACTCGGCCTTGCTGTCGCGGGCCGCGGTGTACGTGCTGCAGCCCCTCACAGAGGGCGATCTCAAGCAGATCGTCGCCAAGGCGCAGTCGATTCAGGCGGTACCGGCCATCGACGAAGCGGCCATCGACCGTCTCGTGGCCTATGCCGACGGCGATGCGCGCCGCCTGCTCAACACACTCGAAACGCTGGCCGTTGCCGCTCGCGCCGAGAAGCTGGAGAGCATCAGCGACGAATGGCTGCTGCGCGTGCTCGGCGAGCGCATGCGGCGCTACGACAAGGGCGGCGAGCAGTTCTACGACACCATCAGCGCGCTGCACAAGTCGGTGCGCGGCAGCGATCCCGATGCCGCGCTCTACTGGTTCGTGCGCATGCTCGATGGCGGTGCCGATCCGCGCTACATGGCGCGCCGTCTTGTGCGCATGGCCAGCGAGGACATCGGCCTCGCCGACCCGCGCGCGCTGCGGCTGGCGCTCGATGCGGCCGAGGTCTACGAGCGGCTGGGCACGCCCGAGGGTGAACTCGCCCTGGCCGAGTGCGTCGTGTACCTGGCGATCGCGCCCAAGTCGAACGCCGTCTACAAGGCCTACAACGCGGTGCGTGCCCTCATCAAGAAGGACAGCACGCGTCCGGTGCCCATGCACCTGCGCAATGCGCCCACCAAGCTCATGAAAGAGCTCGACTACGGCAAGGGCTACCGCTACGCGCACGACGAGGAGGGCGGTTTCGCCGCCGGTGAAAACTACCTTCCCGAGGGGCTGGAGGGCCAGGTCTTCTACGAGCCCGTGGAGCGCGGCCTGGAGATCCGCATCGGCGAAAAGCTGCGCGAACTGCGCCGCCTGAACACCGAAAAAGACGGCTGACGCCCTCTGGCAGCCGCTCTGGCACCCCGTGCATGAACTTACGCCCATACAGCATGGCGTGAGCGGGTAAACCCCGGTCGCTGCGCACCAAATCAGCGCTGGTGCTTGCTTACAATCCCGCCCACAAATCCGCCTGCGACACATGCTGGCTGGTTTTTTGCTTGTCCAGCCAAGGGCGCCAAACCGGTGCCACGGTGGGTGAATGGCACCCCGCAACGGTGCAACACATAGGAAATCGCGTTATGGAAATATTGCTGCAGCAGATCATCAACGGTCTGGTTCTCGGCAGCATGTATGCCTTGATAGCCTTGGGCTACACCATGGTGTACGGCATCATCAACCTCATCAATTTTGCGCACGGAGAAGTGCTGATGGTGGGGGCTCTCACAAGCTGGACCATCATCGGCCTCATGAAGGACGGCATGCCCAACACGCCGGGCTGGCTGGTCCTTCTCATTGCATTGATCATTGCCTGCATCGTTGCGGCCACGCTCAATTTCGTGATCGAGAAGGTGGCCTACCGGCCGCTGCGCAACAGCCCCAAGCTCGCGCCGCTCATCACGGCCATCGGCATGTCGATCCTGCTGCAGACGCTGGCGATGATCATCTGGAAGCCGACCAACAAGGCGTATCCCAACCTGCTGCCGACCGACCCCATCCATGTGGGCGGCGCCGTGATCTCGCCCACGCAGGTCATGATCCTCAGCGTCACGGCGTTCTCGCTCGTGGTGCTGATGTGGCTGGTCAACTACACGAAGCTCGGCCGTGCGATGCGCGCCACCGCGGAGAACCCGCGCGTCGCCGCGCTCATGGGCATCCGCCCCGACATGGTCATCTCGGCCACCTTCATCATCGGCGCCGTGCTCGCGGCCATTGCCGGTGTGATGTACGCATCGAACTACGGCATCGCACAGCACGCGATGGGCTTCCTGCCCGGCCTGAAGGCCTTCACCGCGGCGGTGTTCGGCGGCATCGGCAACCTGGCCGGTGCGGTGGTCGGCGGCATCCTGCTGGGCCTCATCGAGGCCATCGGCTCCGGCTACATCGGCACCCTCACGGGTGGTGTGCTGGGCAGCAACTACAGCGACATCTTCGCGTTCATCGTGCTGATCGTCATGCTCACCCTGCGACCGTCGGGCCTGCTCGGCGAACGCGTGGCGGACCGTGCGTAAGGAGGCCGACATGAAGAACAGCAAAAACCTCGCCCTTTACGTCATCGGTGCCATCGCGGTGCTCGCGCTGCCCCTGCTGCTGCAGATGCAGGGCAATGCCTGGGTGCGCATCGCCGACATCGCCTTGCTCTACGTGCTGCTGGCCCTCGGCCTCAACATCGTGGTCGGCTATGCCGGCCTGCTCGACCTGGGCTACGTGGCCTTCTTCGCGGTGGGGGCCTACCTCTATGCGTTGATGGGCTCGTCGCACCTGACCGAGACCTTCCCCTGGTTCGCCCAGATGTTCCCGAACGGGCTGCATACCTCGCTGCTGATCGTGGTCCCGCTGGCGCTGGTGGTGGCCGGTTGTCTCGGCGTGCTGCTGGGCGCGCCTACGCTCAAGCTGCGCGGCGACTACCTCGCCATCGTGACGCTGGGCTTCGGTGAAATCATCCGCGTGTTCCTGAACAACCTCGACCAGCCGGTGAACATCACCAACGGTCCGAAGGGCATCACGGCCATCGATTCCATCAAGTTCTGGGGCCTCGATCTCGGCAAGGCATGGAAGTTCGACGGCTTCACGATCTCGTCGGTGTCGCTGTACTACTACCTGTTCCTGGCGCTCGTGATCGCCACCATCATCATTTCGCACCGCCTGCAGGTCTCGCGCATCGGCCGCGCCTGGATGGCCATCCGCGAAGATGAAATCGCCGCCAAGGCGATGGGCATCAACACCCGCAACATGAAGCTCCTGGCCTTCGGCATGGGCGCGAGCTTCGGCGGCGTTTCGGGCGCGATGTTCGCGGCCTTCCAGGGCTTCGTATCGCCCGAATCCTTCAGCCTGATGGAGTCGGTGATGATCGTGGCCATGGTCGTGCTCGGCGGCATCGGCCACCTGCCCGGCGTCATCCTGGGCGCGGTGCTGCTGGCTGCGTTGCCCGAAGTGCTGCGCTACGTGGCCGGCCCGCTGCAGTCGCTGACCGACGGGCGCCTCGATGCGTCCATCCTGCGCCAGCTCTTCATCGCGCTCGCCATGATCGTCATCATGCTGGTGCGTCCGCGCGGCCTCTGGCCGTCGCCCGAGCACGGCAAGACGCTGGCCCGCAAGGGCGGCGTGCCGGTCGACCCGACCCATGCGGCGGTCGCCCCCGGCTCGCTGCAGACCCACGCACCGGGCATTGATAGCCCAGCCGACGAATTGCCCGGCGGTGCCGAGCGTCCCATGTCGATCAATCCGTGAGCCGAGGAGAAACAGACATGACGACCACCACAGACACCATCCTCGACGTTCGCGGCATCTCCAAGCGCTTCGGCGGCTTGCAGGCCCTCTCCGACGTCGGCATCACCATCAAGCGCGGCCAGGTCTATGGCCTGATCGGCCCGAACGGCGCTGGCAAGACCACCTTCTTCAATGTGATCACCGGGCTCTACACGCCCGACAGCGGCACCTTCGAGCTGGCCGGCAAGCCCTACCAGCCGACGGCGGTGCACGAAGTGGCCAAGGCAGGTATTGCGCGCACCTTCCAGAACATCCGCCTCTTCGCCGAAATGACGGCGCTCGAGAACGTGATGGTCGGTCGCCACATCCGCACCCATTCGGGCGTGTTCGGCGCGATGCTGCGCACCGGCAGCTTCAAGGCCGAGGAAAAAGCCATTGCCGACCGCGCGCACGAGCTGCTCGACTACGTGGGCATCGGCAAGTTCGCCGACTACAAGGCGCGCACGCTGAGCTACGGCGACCAGCGNNCTGCGCGAGCTGATCGACCGCATCCGCAAGGACGACCGCACCATCCTGATCATCGAACACGACGTCAAGCTCATCATGGGCCTGTGCGATCGCGTGACCGTGCTGGACTACGGCAAGCAGATTGCCGAGGGCACGCCGGCTGACGTGCAGAAGAACGAAAAAGTGATCGAGGCCTACCTCGGAACGGGAGGCCACTGAAATGACCGAAGCAACGATGACGAGCGAAGAAGCAACCCGCGCCACCGCGGTCCAGGCCAAGGCGGCCGGCAAGACGCTGCTCAAGGTCAGCGGCCTGAAGGTCGGCTACGGCGGCATCCAGGCCGTCAAGGGCGTGGACTTCGAGGTGCGCGAGGGCGAGCTGGTCTCGCTGATCGGCTCCAACGGCGCCGGCAAGACCACCACCATGAAGGCGATCACCGGCACGCTGCCTTCGGGCGCGGGCACCATCGAATTCCTCGGCCGCAGCATCAAGGGCCGCGGCGCCTGGGACCTCGTGAGCGAAGGCCTCGTGATGGTCCCCGAAGGCCGCGGTGTCTTCACGCGCATGACGATCACCGAGAACTTGCAGATCGGCGCCTACATCCGCACCGACAAGGCCGGCATCGCGAGCGACATGGAGCGCGTGTTCGTCACCTTCCCGCGCCTTCGCGAGCGCAAGGACCAACTGGCCGGCACGATGTCGGGCGGCGAACAGCAGATGCTCGCCATGGGCCGCGCACTGATGGCGCGCCCCAAGGTGCTGCTGCTCGATGAGCCCACCATGGGCCTGTCGCCGATCATGTGCGACAAGATCTTCGAGGTGGTGCAAACGGTGGCCGCGCAGGGCGTGACGATCCTGCTGGTCGAGCAGAACGCGAACCGCGCGCTGCAACTGGCGGACCGCGGCTATGTGATGGAGTCGGGACTCATCACGATGGATGGCGACGCGAAGGAACTGCTGCGCGACCCGCGCGTTCGCGCGGCGTACCTGGGCGAATAAGCGGCGGCGACCCTTTGTGGCCGCCTTTATGCCAGGTAGCGCTCGAGCTGCAGAAAAATCCGTTCACGCTGAGCTTGTCGAAGCGCCGCGCAGGGCTTCGACAGAATCAGCTCGAATGGTTCGGCTCAGTCGACCTTTGCGCCAGTCGCTTTCACGACCTTCTCGTACTTGACCAGTTCGGTCTTCATGAAAGCGCCGAACTGCTCCGGCGAGTTGCCCACCGGCTCGGCCAGCAGCGATGCGAAGCGGGTCTTCGTTTCCGGCGCATTCAGCGCGGCGACGAAGGCTTGGTTCAGCTTCACGACCATGTCGGGCGGCGTACCGGCCGGCGCAACCAGGCCCCACCAGGTGTCGATCGAGAAGCCCTTGATCGTGTCAGCCACCGGCGGCACCTCGGGCAGCGCGTTGCTGCGCTGCAGCGTTGTCACCGCAATCGCCTTCAGCTTGCCCGAGCGGATGTTCGGCGCCGCGGTCGCGAGGTTGTCGAAGTTGAAATCGACCTGCCCCGAGATCAGCGCCAGCTGCGCCGGGTTGCCGCCGTTGTACGGAATGTGCACCGCGAAGATGCCCGCTTCCTTCTTGAAGAGTTCACCCGCCAGATGCCCCGCACTGCCGTTGCCGCCGCTGCCGTAGTTGAGCTTGGCGGGGTTGGCCTTGGCATAGCGGACGAGGTCGGACACCGAATTGATGTTCAGGCGTTTCGCGGTGTCGGCGTTCATCACCAGCACGTTGGGCACGCGGACCATTTGCGTGATCGGCGCGAAGTCGGTGGCGGCGTTGAATGGGATCTTGCTGTAGAGCCACGGGTTGACCGCATTGGTGGCGGTGGCCGCGATGCCGATGGTGAGGCCGTCCGGCGGCGCCTTGGCCACGATGTCGGCTCCGATGTTGCCGCCCGCACCGGGCTTGTTGTCGACGATGACTGTGCCCAGAGTGTCCTTGACGCGCTCGGCCAGCATGCGCGCGGTGACGTCGATGGGGCCGCCCGCGGCATAAGGCACGACAAGGCGGATGGGGCGCTGCTGCTGGGCCGTGGCGTGGCCCGCGGCGAGAGTGGCAGTGCCTGCGAGCAGGGTGAGGAGAAAGCGTCTCGTCTTCATTTTTTTGTCGTCTGCGGATGGGAAAGCGGGGGCTCAGGTTTCGGGGAAATCAGGGCATGGCCTTGTCGGCCTCGGTGGTGAACGCGTCGGCAAAGAATTCCTCTTCGGGCAGGCCCGCCAGTGCCACGTAGTCGCGCTTGGCCGAGTCGACCACGATGGGCGCGCCGCAGGCATAGACCTGGTGGCCCGAGAGGTCGGCGAAGTCTTCCAGCACCGCCTGGTGGACGAAGCCGGTGCGGCCGGTCCAGTTGTCGTCGGGCGTGGCATTGGAGATCACGGGCACGTAGCGCAGGTTCGGCATCTCGGCCAGTTGACCGCGCACCCACTCGTCCATGTAGAGGTCTTCGGGCCGGCGGCCGCCCCAGTAGAGCGTGGCGGTCCGGTCGATGCCCTTGAATTTCATGTGCTCCAGCAGCGCCTTGATCGGCGCGAAGCCGGTCCCTGAGGCCAGCAGGATCATCGGCTTGTCGGAGTCCTCGCGCAGGAAGAAGCTGCCGAAGGGACCTTCGATGCGCAGGATTTCCTTTTCCTTCATGACGCCGAACACGTGGTCGGTGAACTTGCCGCCCGGCAGGTGCCGCAGGTGCAGCTCGATGCCCGTTCCCGGCTGGCTCAGCGTGTGCGGCGCGTTGGCCATCGAATAGCTGCGGCGCGCGCCGTCGCGCAGGATGAATTCCACGTACTGGCCCGCATGGAACTGCAGCGGCTCGCCGGCCGGCAACTGCAGGCGCAGCATCATCACGTCGTGCGACTGGCGCGTAAGGGCCAGCACCCGCACCGGCATCTTGCGGATCGGCAGCGCACCGGCCTCGGTGACCTGGCGGGATTCGAGCACCACGTCGCTGGTGGCGTGCGCGCAGCAGGTCAGCACGTAGCCCGCGAGCTGCTCCTCGGCGCTCAGGGCCTTGCTCTGGTGCGGGCCGAGGGTGACCTCGCCCGAGAGCTTCTTGCATTTGCAGGAGCCGCAGGCGCCGTCCTTGCAGCCGTAGGGCAGGCCGATACCTTGGCGGATGCCGGCTGCCAGGATGGTTTCGTCGCCATGGACCGTGAAATGGCGGCCGCTGGGTTCGACGGTGATGGAAAAACCGGCTTCGTGCGGCGGTGCAGCAGTCATCTGTATTCTTCGGCTTGTTTTTTCAGCCTGGGTCTGAATCGGAAAGGGAACAGGATTTTGCCTTCAATCAATAGCCCCTCCGGCGCGCTGCCGGCGCGGTTCCGGCGCGAGCGCCTCCTCGTCGTCGGTTGCGGCGACGTCGGCCAGCGGGTGGCGCGCGACCTGCGCGGGCGCATGCAACTGGTGGCGCTGACTTCCTCCGCAGAGCGGGTCGCCGCGTTGCGCGCGGCGGGAATCCGCCCGCTGGTGGGCAACCTGGACGAGCCGGCCACGCTGCGCCGGCTGGCCGGCATCGCGACGCGGGTGCTGCACCTCGCACCGCCCGCGCGCGACGGCGGCGCTGTTTGGTGGCGCGACCAGCGCACCACGGCCCTGGCGCGGGCGCTGCGGCTGCGCTCGGTGCCCCTGGCCCTCGTCTACGGCTCGACCAGCGGCGTGTACGGCGATTGCGGCGGCGCCCGCGTGAGCGAAACGCGCACCGTGCGGCCCGACACGCCGCGCTCCCACCGCCGCGTGGACGCCGAGCGCGCCGTGCGCTGGCTCGGCCGGAGCGCCGGCGTGCGCTCGAGCATCCTGCGCATCCCGGGCATCTACGCGCCGGACCGGGAGAACGGCACGCCTCGCGGGCGCCTGCAGCGCGGTACACCGGTGCTGCGGCAGGAGGACGACGTCTATACCAGCCACATCCACGCCGACGACCTCGCGCGCGCCTGCATCGCGTCGCTGTTCCGGGGGCGGCCGCAGCGCATCGTCCATGCGTCGGACGACACCGAGCTGCGGATGGGCGATTACTTCGATCTCGCGGCCGATCTCTACGGCATGCCGCGCCCGCCGCGCGTGGCGCGCGAGGAGGCCGAGCGCCAGTTGCCGCTGCAGTTGCTGAGCTTCATGGGCGAGTCGCGCCGGCTCGACAACACGCGGCTCAAGCGCGAGCTGCGCGTGCGGCTCGCGCATCCGACGGTGCACACCGGCCTGCGCGAGGACGCCTGACGACCCAGCGCCATGCGCAAAGCGGCGGCGCGGCTAGCGGACGCTGGTGTTCCTGGCGCAATGGCAGGCGCGATGCGCTTCGTCACCGCGACCGAGGTGATCGGCTAACCCTGCTTGGCAGGAGGCGCGCACTCGGGCGCAATCTGGTCGAGTGCCAGCACGAGCCGCTCCACGAGGCGTGTGCTGTACGGTTGTTGCGGATGGATGTCGTCCACCATGTCGGCGGGATCAAAGCGCGCGGCGCCCCAGTCGGCAAACAGAACGCCTTCTTCTTGCGCCACGCGACGTGCCATGGCGTCGTAACTGTCCCGCTGCGGCATGCGGTCGGCTCTCACCTGCGAGAGGCCGGTGACGATCGATGTCTTGCCGGCGGCCTGGACGTAATCGACCATCCCGCGCAGGGCCGGCTCGTACTGGTAGTTATTGCCGGCATCGTTGATGCCGTATTGCAGCACCACGACGCGCGCCGGCATCGGTTGCAGCACGAAGGTCGGCAGGCGTTTGTGGGCGCTGTCGCCCGGCGAGCTGTAGTCGGCAATCGTCCAGGCGGGGCGAATGCGCTTGAGTGCGGCGGCCGGCGGTTCCTTGATGCGGTTCGTTGTCGATGCGCCGAACCCGCCGTAGAGGATCGAATCGCCCCAGAGGGCAACGGTGCAATCGGGCGCCGCAAGAGCGGGTGCGGCACCAAGTGCCAGAGCCAGCCAGAGAAGAACGGGAAGGGGGCGCACGGTACGGCGCGAGCGGTTTCGCATGGCGTTCAGTGTGCCTCTCGAGGATGAGGGGAAAGCCCTTTTTCCCATATCGACAGCAAGGTATCGATGGTGCCCGGGGCCGGAATCGAACCGGCACACCTTTCGGTGGGGGATTTTGAGTCCCCTGCGTCTACCAATTTCACCACCCGGGCAGGGTTCTGAACGAAGCCCAAAATTATGGCACAGTGGCTGCCATGAATTATCCGACGATCGAAGATGCCATTGGCAAGACCCCGCTGGTCGCCCTGCAACGCATCGATGCAGCTGAAAACGCCAAGCGCGGCAACGTGATCCTCGGCAAGCTCGAAGGCAACAATCCCGCGGGATCGGTCAAGGACCGNNGGCGACACGCTGATCGAAGCCACTTCGGGCAACACCGGCATCGCGCTTGCGATGGCAGCGGCCATCAAGGGCTATCGCATGGTGCTGATCATGCCGGAGGACCTCTCCGTCGAACGCGCCCAGACCATGAAGGCCTTCGGCGCCGAGCTCGTGCTCACGCCCAAGAGCGGCGGCATGGAATACGCCCGCGATCTGGCCGAGCAGATGGTCGCCCAAGGCAAGGGCCGGGTGCTCGACCAGTTCGCCAACCCCGACAACCCGCGCATCCACTACGAGACGACAGGCCCCGAGATCTGGGCCGACACCAAGGGCAAGATCACGCACTTCGTGAGCGCCATGGGCACCACGGGCACCATCACCGGCGTCTCGCGTTTCCTGAAGGAAAAGAATCCTGCGGTGCGCATCATCGGCGCGCAGCCGGCCGAAGGCTCGCGCATCCCGGGCATCCGCAAGTGGCCCACCGAATACCTGCCGAAGATCTACGACCCGAGCCGCGTCGATGAAGAAATCAGCGTGAGTCAGGACAACGCCGAGGAAATGTGCCGGCGCCTTGCGCGCGAAGAGGGCATCTTCGGCGGCATTTCGGCGGCCGGCGCGTTGTGGGCGGCGCTCGAGGTCGCCAAGAAGGTCGAGAACGCCACCATCGTGTTCGTGGTGTGCGACCGAGGCGACCGCTATTTGTCGACCGGCGTCTTTCCCGCCTGAAACAGGCCCGCCCCCAGGCTATGCGCACTTTGTGTCGCTTCGCCAACCCCCTCCGGGGGCAACATCAGCAGCCCGGCAAAGCCGGTTCTGCGATGTTTCTGGAAGGGACCATGATTCAAGAACAACAACGCTGAGAGCCCCATGCCCCACCCCAAGTTTTGCCAGGTCTGTGCCACGCCCCTCGAATGGATCGCGTTGATGGAAGACGGCGGTCCCAAGGAGCGCCTGCGCTGCCCGAACTGCGGCCACACGCACTGGAACAACCCGACGCCCGTGCTCGCCGCCATCGTCGAGTACCGCGGCCAGGTGCTGCTGGCGCGCAATGCGGCATGGCCCGGCAAGATGTTCGCGTTGATCACCGGCTTCATGGAAGCCGGCGAGACACCCGAGGAGGGCATCGCGCGCGAGGTGAAGGAAGAAACGAATCTCGACGTGAGCGCCACGAAGCTTGTGGGTGCCTACGACTTCCAGCGCATGAACCAGATCATCATCGCCTACCACGTGGTGGCCGATGGCGAGGTGAAGCTTTCGCCCGAGCTAGTCGACTACCGCCTCTACGACCTGCCGGACCTTCGCTGCTGGCCCGCGGGCACCGGCTATGCGCTGGCCGACTGGCTGCGCACGCGCGGCCACGAACCCGTCTTCTTCACCGCTGCCGAAAACGAAGAGCGGCGTCGCGGGCTCAACCTGCCGCCCGAGGAGCCCCAGCGTGGAAGTTGACCGCGAAATCGATACGCGCGGCCTGAACTGCCCGCTGCCCATCCTCAAGGCGAAGAAGTCGCTCAACGACATGGCGAGCGGGCAACTGCTCAAGGTGGTGTCGACCGACCCGGGCTCGGTGCGCGACTTTCAGGCCTTCGCGCGTCAGACCGGCAACGAGCTGATGGAGCAGCAGACGGTCGGCACCGACTTCATCCACGTATTGAAGCGGCGCTAGCGAGAGCAAGCACCAAAGGGAAAGGGGCCTGCGTGGCCCCTTTTCTATTCAGTGCTTCTCAGCACCCCTCAGAGCTTCAGGCTCTTGAGGTATTCCCGGAATTCGGCGCCCACCTCGGGGTGCGCGAGCGCCAGTTCCACGCTGGCTTGCAGGAAGCCTTCCTTGCTGCCGCAGTCGTAGCGGATGCCCTTGTAGGAATAGGCGTAGACCGATTCCTTCTTCATCAGCGCCGCGATGCCGTCGGTCAACTGGATCTCGCCGCCCGCGCCCTTGGGCTGGTTGCGGATCTCGTCGAACACGCCCGGCGTGAGGATGTAGCGGCCGGCCACGCCAAGGCGCGATGGCGCGTCTTCGGGCTTCGGCTTCTCGACCATGCGGTTGACCTTCACCANNACTTCCTGCACGGCCAGCAGCGATCCGCCCAGGCGCGCAAAAGCGGCGGTCATCTGCGCGAGCACCGGTTCGCCGCCATCGGGGCCGACCATCAAGTCGTCGGCCAGCAGCACAGCGAAGGGTTCGTTGCCGACCAAGTGCTCGGCGCACAGCACGGCATGGCCCAGGCCCAGCATGCGCGGCTGGCGCACGTACGAGCAGGTCATGTCGTCGGGCATCACCGAACGCGCGATCTTCAGCAGCGCATCCTTGCCGCTGGCTTCGAGCTGGCTTTCGAGTTCGTAGGCGGTGTCGTAGTGATCTTCGATCGCACGCTTGTTGCGGCCGGTCACAAAAATCATGTCGCGGATGCCCGCGGCATAGGCTTCCTCGACGGCGTACTGGATCAACGGCTTGTCGACCACCGGCAGCATTTCCTTGGGCTGTGCCTTGGTGGCCGGCAGAAAGCGGGTGCCGAAGCCTGCAACAGGAAATACGGCCTTGCGGATGCGTGTCGAGGAAGTGGACATGGGCAGTTCAGCGTCTTTCTGAAAGGGGAGGGAAATTCCGGATGCGGGACGGCAAGAAGCCGCTTCAAGAATCCTAAACGCCTTCGATGCCCTGCGTCTGTCAGCCTAGGCGTACAAGTTGGTCGCGAAGTCGCTCCAACATGGCGCTAAAGTCAGTCAGACGTTTACGTTCTTGCTCGATCACCGCCGGCGGGGCTTTCGCGACGAACGCTTCGTTACCGAGTTTGGCGTGCACTTTGGCGATCTCGCCTTCGATGCGCGCGATTTCCTTGCCGATGCGAAGCTTCTCTGCGGCCTTGTCGATTTCCATGTGCAGGCACAGGCGCGCCGCGCCCACCACCGCCACGGGCGCCGCTTCGGCCGCCGCCTGCCACGAGGCTTCGTCGTCGAAGACCTTCACTTCCTTGAGCTTGGCGAGCGCCTGCAGCACCGGGGCCGATTCGCGCAGGAACGCCGCGCCTTCGGCATCGTCGGCCACCGCNNTCCACCAGCGCCTTCAGGCGCGCGACGTGCGCCTCGGCCGCCTCGTCGATCTTCTCGGGCTGGCTCTTCGGATAGGCCGCGATCATGATCGACTCGCCTTCGCGGCCCGCCACCTTCGAGACCTTCTGCCAGAGCTCTTCGGTGATGAACGGAATGATCGGATGCGCCAGGCGCAACAGCGTCTCTAGCGTGCGGATCAGCGTGCGGCGCGTGGCGCGCTTCTGCGATTCGTCGCCGGTCTGGATCTGCACCTTGGCGATTTCCAGGTACCAGTCGCAGAACTCGTCCCAGGCGAACTGGTAGATCGCGCTGGACACGTTGTCGAGCCGGTATTCCTCGAAGCCCTTGGCCACTTCGGCCTCCACGCGCTGCAGCTGCGAGACGATCCAGTAGTCCGCGCGGCTGAACTTCAGGTAGCCGTGGGCCGGGCCGCCGACCTTGCAGTCTTCCTTCGTGTGCTCCAGCAGGCCGCAGTCCTGGCCTTCGCAGTTCATCAGCACGAAGCGCGTGGCGTTCCACAGCTTGTTGCAGAAGTTGCGATAGCCCTCGCAGCGCTTCGAGTCGAAGTTGATGCTGCGGCCCAGCGATGCGAGCGATGCGAACGTGAAACGCAAGGCATCGGCGCCGAAGGCCGGAATGCCCTCCGGAAATTCCTTCTGCGTGTTCTTGCGCACCGCAGGCGCCGTCTCGGGCTTGCGAAGGCCCTGCGTGCGCTTGTCGAGCAGTTCGGGCAACTGGATGCCGTCGATCAGGTCCACCGGGTCGAGCACGTTGCCTTCGGACTTGCTCATCTTCTTGCCCTGCGCATCGCGCACCACGCCGTGGATGTACACGTCCTTGAAGGGCACCTTGCCGGTGAAGTGCTTGGTCATCATGATCATCCGGGCGACCCAGAAGAAGATGATGTCGTAGCCCGTCACGAGCACCTGCGAAGGCAAGTAGAGATCCAGGTCCTGCGTCTTGTCCGGCCATCCGAGCGAAGAGAAGGGCACCAGCCCGGCCGAGTACCAGGTGTCGAGCACGTCCTCGTCGCGAGTGAGCTTCTTGCCCGGCGCCTTGGCCTGCGCATCGGCCTCGCTCTCGGCCACGTACACATTGCCTTCCTCGTCGTACCAGGCCGGAATCTGGTGGCCCCACCAGAGCTGGCGCGAGATGGTCCAGTCCTGGATGTTCTCCATCCAGTGGTTGTAGGTGTTGACCCAGCTCTCGGGCACGAAGCGCACCTCGCCCGACTTCACCACGTCGACGGCCTTCTGGGCGATCGATTGGCCATCGGCGCCGGGGCGCGTCATCGCCACGTACCACTGGTCGGTGAGCATCGGCTCGACGACGGCGCCCGAGCGCGCGCAGCGCGGCACCATCAGCTTGTGCTTCTTCACTTCGACGAGCAGGCCCAGCGCATCGAGGTCGGCCACGATGGCCTTGCGCGCCACGAAGCGGTCCATGCCGCGGTACTTTTCGGGCGCGTTGTCGTTGATGGTCGCATCGAGCGCGAGCACGCCGATCATCTCGAGCTTGTGGCGCTGGCCGACCGCGTAGTCGTTGTAGTCGTGCGCGGGCGTGACCTTCACGACGCCGGTGCCGAATTCCTTGTCGACGTAGTCGTCCGCGATGATCGGGATCAGCTTGTCCACCAGCGGCAGCTTCACGCGCTGGCCGATCAGGTGCTTGTAGCGCTCGTCCTCGGGGTGGACCATCACGGCCGTATCGCCGAGCATCGTCTCGGGCCGGGTGGTGGCCACGGTCAGCGTGCCGCTGCCGTCTTCGAGGGGGTAGGCGATGTGCCAGAGCGAGCCGTCTTCCTCTTCGCTCTCGACCTCGAGGTCGCTCACCGAGGTCTTGAGCACCGGGTCCCAGTTGCCCAGGCGCTTGCCGCGGTAGATGAGGCCCTCTTCGTACAGCTTCACGAAGGTCTGCGTCACGACCGCCGAGAGGTCGTCGTCCATCGTGAAGTACTCGCGGCTCCAGTCGACTGTGTCGCCCAGGCGGCGCATCTGCTGGGTGATGGTGTTGCCCGACTTCTCCTTCCATTCCCACACGCGCGCCACGAAGTTCTTGCGGCCCAGGTCGTGGCGGCTGACCTTCTGCTCCTGCAACTGGCGTTCCACCACGATCTGGGTGGCGATGCCGGCGTGGTCGGTGCCCGGCAGCCACAACGTGTTGTCGCCCTTCATGCGGTGGTAGCGCGTGAGGCTGTCCATGATCGTGTGGTTGAACGCATGTCCCATGTGCAGCGTGCCCGTCACGTTGGGCGGCGGGAGCTGGATCGCGAACGCATCGGCGCCTTCCTTGGGCTGCTGCGTGCCGCGGTAGCCGGCCTTTGCGTAGCCGCGCTTTTCCCATTCGGGGCCCCAGTGCGCCTCGATGGCGGTGGGTTCGAACGATTTGGAGAGGCTCTCCAGTCCAGGTTGGGCGGCAGGGGTGGTGGGTTCGCTCATGGGGAATGCAGGGAAGTGCAGAGCGGCGCCTTCGGGGGCGCCGCGTGGGGACAGGTGGGACAGCCGGCGATTTTACCGGGCGGCTTGCTGACACAGCCGCCACTCATAATTCCGGGATGCTCTTCCTGCTTTCCCCTGCAAAGTCACTCGACTACGACACTCCGGTTCCCCCTGAAGTCCCTGCCACCCAACCCCATTTCGAAAGCCCACGCGGCCCCTCGACCGAGCTG
>CXWL01024753.1_pt1 | contig 21201 bp, 26 predicted proteins | sample 590931 | NCBI WGS metagenome assembly CXWL01 (sample SAMEA3498368, study PRJEB10139) | groundwater metagenome | biome: water well; material: biofilm material | place: Germany | collected 2015-04-27 | reverse complement strand
TCAATTGGCATAGTCCCGCCCATGCCTTTCACCACCTGTTGCACTAGGATCTTGAATGCACACCGGATCCGAAATAGTCCTCGCGTTTCCTGCAGAGAAGTCTTTGGCAGCGGAGAACACAGAGACGATCGATACAGGGCCCCGATGCAACCGAAATGGAACAGGAAATTAAAGACCACAGTTGGTCAATAAATCTGCTCCTCTCCTATCATTTCTTTGGTGAACCCTGCTGTCGAAGGAGCGCGAGGTAGGCCAACGTGTCCCTGAGTTCCTGATCCGTCATCCTCGTGTCCGGAAACATGCCTGTGCCTGGGTGTCCTTCCCGGATTGCACGCGCGCGCTGCTTGTCAGATTTCAGGTGTAGCGCCTTCGGATTTCTCAGATCGACCGGTGGAGGATTGAGCTGCGCGATGAGCGCGGTAGTGCCGGCTGCGAGTTGCGGACGTTGATCCTTGCTTCCATCAATGCCATGACAGTAGTAACACACGCCCTTCCCGTTGAAGACCGCTCTGCCCCGCTCAGCATCGCCTGCTATCGTTGTGCTCTTGGGTGACGGCGGAGGACCAGCCCAGGCATTCACCTGAAACAGATGCACAAACTGGATCACCAAACAGGCCCCTGTCAGGATGCCGAAAGCGTTTAACCAGCCTGTTTTGTTCATTTGGTCTATTTGGTTTGTTTTGTTTATCTGGTTGATTTGGTTCATCTGGTTAGATTCGTTCAACCAAAAAACCAAACAGACCAGACAAACCAGATAGACCAGATCAATCAGCTAATCAGTGCTGCCCACAACAGAGCTTGTATCGGTCTTCCGGGATGGTTTCCATCTGTTGAAAGACGGTTTCGCGGACTTCCGCACTGGCCACCCGATCGATGCCGGGATACAGCACCCGCTCTTCTTTCATATTGTGGGAGCCGAGCAGATTCAACAACGCCTGTTCTTCTTGGTCGCTGTCGGGATTCTGATCCATGACTTTGCCATGAATCGCTTCGAGGTGCTGCCCAATCTGGCGATGCTCTGTGCGCATAACTGAAGTCGCCCCGCCTTCGGTGATGCCGGTTTCCTTCTCCCACAACGGAAAGAGAATATCTTCTTCCCACACGATGTGGCGCTGCAAGCCGTACTTAAACTCTTTGAACGCTTCCTTGGCCTTGAGAAAATCAGACCACTTCATCTGTTGGAAGGTCTTAAACAATTCATCCAATCGATCGTGATCCTGCTCATAAAATGCGGTGATCGTCTTTGGTTCACTCATGATGCCTCCAATACATTATGAATGCCCTCCGACTTTATACTCCAAATGACAGGCCACGCAGGCCTTCAACACGTTGTTGAACTGCGGCAAGATCTGCTTCAGGTCTTTCGTGGGGATGATGCGCGCCAACTCCTCCGCCGCCGCGTGATGCGCCATGGCCAAATCGTGATAGGCCGGAGGAAAATTCCCGGGCTGTTGGTTTGCCATGGCCTGCCGATGCATGAAGAAACCCAGGTGCGATTCGGTCAGGCCCTTCGCCAACTCGTAGTCCTCTTCGACCAGCGCGTTCACGATCGCCTGGATCGTTTCCAGATGCTGTAACATCACCGCGCGATGTTCTTTCCCTGCCGGTGAGGACAATGGAATGAGCTGCCTGGTATCGGACGTGAAAGAGGGAATAGACCCCTGTTCACTGTGGTGGTGTATGCCTCCTGCACAGCCCACTGACAATACAAGGCAAAGGGTGCCAAGCACGACTCTCCCGGTTAGGGCCGGGTTCCAGCTATATAATGGAGACATGAACGTCGCTTACTGATGAAGAGTTGGGCTGATGTCGCAATTCTGATCGTAACCCCTGCGCGAGAACGACCACGCTTCACCTCTCAATGATGGTGCTGACGAAGGTCATGATCATGGCCCTCAACCGATTTCTTTCCCTCCTTGACAGTCTTTGGCTTCAGCGGGGTAAATTTGGCGCCATAGGCGTCCTGGCCTGGCATCTTGACGAAGACCACAATCACTGTTTCCGGCGTGATATGAAATTCTCCGTTCCCCGTAAACACATTCTGTTGTGATGGCTCCAGCTTGATCGTTATTCTGCTCTCAGCCTTGTCCTGTTGAATATTTGCCTTACCCTCTCCCCCAGCGGTATGAATCTCTTGCCATGCGTGATCGGTCACATGTATGACCAGCTCTCCATCCTTGGCAATCAGCTCCAGATGATAGGGGCCTGCCGCACGGACTTGCCCGCCATGCGGAGACGACATCGCGTCCAAGGATTCATCGGTGTGAGCCCAAACAGGCTGCAAGAACATCAGGGGAACAGCAAGTACAGCAGTAATCATCGATGCCTTCATGTCTTCTCCTCAATCTACGAATGTGAAATGCGGAGGGGAATACTCGCCACACACGGTGATATCAGATAGGCTTTAGTAACACCAACGACCCCTCCATGACAATGCCGAGCTCAGCTACAACAATTGTTCATATCAACCTTCATAGCCTCTCGCCCGGCTTTTATCGCTGCCTCGGCAATCGCCGTTTTCTCCGCGAGCAAATGCATGACGTAAGGAAATAGATCTCTGGGCATTGTAGCGCTTGGAAGGAACGCGCACAGTCGCAAACGGCAACAACCCGGACGTGGATACGGCAGGTTACTATCGAGCCAAGTGGAGTTCCACGTCATACAGTCGTTGCTGCTAGCGCAGGCAGATGAAACAGAAAATATGTCATTTATGCAGGTCCATGCTCGCGGGCGAAGCTGCGGATGTACTGGATGAGGGTCCAGATCTCTCCGTCCGTCAGTTGATCTCCATATCCAACGAGACCGGTACCGGGCGACCCGTTTTTAATCACCCAGAATATTTCGCCTTCCGTGCGCTGGCTCCAGAATCCGTGGTCCTGGAAATTGCGCGGTGAGGGATTCAACCGGGCGGCCAAAGGCCCATTACCGTCCCCATCTTTTCCATGACACCTGAAGCAGGCACCCTTGCCGTCGTAGATCGCCTTTCCCTGTGCGACGGTCTCAGGGGAATTCGGCAAGGGGCTCGTGATCGCGCGCGCCTCAGCCAGCTTGTCCTCCGGGACCAACAACTGCAGTCTGTGGCGTTCGGCGGCCCAGGAGGGGATGGTAAGAGAAACAACGACAACCAACAACAGAAACATATTCAGTTCCATCACCGTCCTCGAAACAGCGTACGACGTGTTCTCACTGACATCGAGAACCCCCGGGGCGCCTTGGTTTTTCGATTCTGCCTTCGGATTCATACGCTCCCCGCGAACAGTTTCATGCCGTTGTGAATAATCATGACGATGGCGACCCCGATTGAGATCGCTGCAAAACTCCTTGCCAACGACGCCGGCGAGACCTGGTGCGCAATCCATGATCCTCCGGTCATACCGATGGCGCTGCCGAGCAGCAAGAGACCGGTGAGCGGCCAATCCACCTGTCCCGTTTGCAGATGGCCGACGAACCCTCCGACGGCGATCAGCGCAATAATCAATAGCGAGGTGCTCACTGCCATCCGCGTGGGAAACCCCAGCACCAGCGCGAGCGCCGGCACAATCACAAAGCCGCCGCCGACACCGAAGAATCCGGTCAACAGGCCGACGCCGACGCCGATCAACGAAACCTTGACCCAGCAGGAGCGCGGAAAGCGTTCGGCACAGCTCTCGCCGGTAAATCGGCTCTCACTTTGACCGCTGCTTCGCCACATCCGCCAGGCCACCACGATCATCAAGACGCTGAACAGCAGGAGCACCGTTTCCCCCCGCACGAACCGATGGCCGAATGCGCCAACCCACGCGCCGGCCGCCCCGGTGATGCTGAAGATCAATCCAGGCTTCACCCTCACCTCACCAGACGCTCTTCGTTGATACACGCCGATCAACGCCGAAGCCGCGACCACCATCAACGACAGAACAGTAGCGGGCTGCACCTTCATGCCAAGCACATACACCAAAAGCGGGATCGCCAGGAGGGAACCGCCCCCGCCGGTGGTTCCCAACGCGAGACCGATCAATCCACCTGAAAGAATAGCTAATCCTGCATGGTCAAAGGTCATTGCTTGAGAGTGAATCGTTGTCTGTCAAACGTTGTTCGTCACTCGTGGCACACTTCCGGAGTCTCTTGATCTGTCGATCTACTGACTATTCATCAGTCAGTAGATCGACAGATCCTTGCTCCTTCTGCTTCACACCAACCTCTCAGGCCTCCGTCGGAAATCCCGCCTCTTTCCATCCCTGCATCCCGCCCATCATTACCTGGACTTTGGGGAACCCAGCCTGCATGAGAATTTGCGCGGCTGTATGGGCTCGTCCTCCTGCTTTGCAGATTGCGACGATCTCTCGATCGCGATAGGGCTCTAACTCGGACAGTCGATGCGAAAGCTTAGCGACCGGGATGTTGGTGACCCCATTGATATGACCAAGTTCCCCGCTCAACTCGTGGGGGTCACGCACGTCGAGCAGGAGCATGCTGGCTCCCGCAGCAAGTTTACCTGAGACTTCTGCCACAGGAATACCGACGACCAGTTGATCGTTCGCGCCAATTTCCAACGTCCCCTTGACCTCACAGGCCGGTACGTCGACGGGAATCCAGGCTGCCTTGGGATCGCGCGCGCAGGCATAGTTGGCCTTCAACACATCCTTCATCCAATCGGCGGGACCGAGTGTGAGACCTTCGAGATAGTCGATGTACTCCTGTTTGGTGCGAGGCTTCAAATTGGGATTGCGGAGTTTCTGGTCTTTTAAACTCGATGGTTGGCGCCCTCGGTACTCGTGGGCCGGATACACGATGAGGTGATCAGGCAGGCCGAGCACCCGCTGCATGCTGTCCCAATGCTCGCCGGGATCACCGCCAGGCAGATCCGTGCGCCCGGCACCAGCCTCGTCCAAAAACAGGACGTCTCCGGTCAGAATGCGATCCTCCAGCACCAGCGCAATGCTGTCTTTCGTATGCCCCGGCGTGGTCATCACCTTCACCGGAGTATTGCCAAGATGGCAGGCAAACCCGTCCGTCAGGTGAACGGTCACGCAGCGGGCCGGAGCCTTTTGATGCATGACGTATTCGCAACCCGTCTTATCCTTGAGCGCCGCCCCACCGGAAATATGATCTGCATGGGTGTGCGTATCGATGACGTGTGTCAGCGTGAGCTTTCGCTGCTCCAGCGTCTTGAGGTATTCCTCGACGTGTTCCAGAACCGGATCGACCAGGATCGTCTCACGACTCTTCTCGTCGCCGATCAGATACGTACGGCAGGCATGTGGATTACGCTGTTCGAATATCATTCTTTGCCCCCTCCTTTTCGTAAGAGATGCCTGTCGATGAGAGGCACGGTCACGGGAAAGGGTTCATGCCTGTTCGTGGCACTGTCATCTCCTGCATTCATGCGTCAGCCGTTTCTGGCTTTCTACACAAACGGTCGGCTGGATCAGCCCTTCGCTGTATTTCATGAGGTGAGCACGAAAATTCGTCCGTTGATCAGGAACAGGACACTCATGGGGCAAGCGTAGCTGGCGATGAAGACCGCTTACTGTTGACCGAAAGATCGCACGTATCGCAGCACCTGCCAGGCTTCTTCTTCCGTCAGCACGAGCGGAATGAAGGGTGCCATCGCCGTGCCCTTGCTGCCGTTCCTCAAAATCCAGAACAGTTCCCCGTCGGTTCGAGCAGCCTGCCAGCCCTTATCGGTGAAGTTTCTTGGCAAGGGGCCTTTCAGAATGCCAGGATCAATGTCTCCTCCCAGTCCCGTGCCGTCTTTACCGTGACAAGTCATACAGAAGGCTTTCCCATGGAAAAGCTTTCTTCCCTTCTCAATATTTTCTTCAGTCGCTGGAAGCGGATTCGTCCACGATCTGGCTTCCTCGATTTGGTCGATCGGCACTCGCGGTTTCAGAACGGCTTCATCGGCCCCAAAGGTCGGAATGCCCCACGAGCCGAGCGCTGCCACCACACACACCCTGAACAGAAGGTACCGATGCATCACCCTTCCTCTCGTTTTGCGATCTATGATGGACAGCGGACGATCGAGAGGAACCAGCCCGGCCCACAAGGACCGAGGCTGGCCCCCTCTATTCGTCCTATTTGTTGTCGGAGAACCCAGTGAACTTGTGTCCAAGGGACTGCGGGATAGTCACGGTGCCGTCCGGGAATTCCTGACCATGTGGCCACAGGTGATAGATCACACCGTCTGTCCCTGCTGCGACATCTGCTACTTTAGCGGCCTGGTCAGCCGGCATATCGAGGATTTGGACACGGCCCGTCGCGACTTCTACTTTATGATCGTGGAAATACCGGTGCCACTGAATGGCGGGAAGCTTTCTGGTCAGATCTTTGGCCACAAAATACTCGACCCCCACCAATGGGGCCTTCGGATCAGTCGATTCAAATAGCAGGCATTGAAGAATCTTGTCAGAAATACCCTTACAGTAATGATGGAACGGGCCACCCACTGTGCCGTCCGTCATCATGTGTGGGGCCTGCACATGGAGTTCGTATCCGACGGCAGGGCTTGTCGGTTCACCACTCACCGCTTTTTGAGGGGCGACCCCGCTACATCCGATGACAGCAATAGCGACAACAGCTAGTAGTCCGTTTCTCATCACAATACACCTCCTTAGTTAGAGAGATCTTCGCCCGGTTCATCTAGGCCGAAAAGACCCAGCACATTCGACTGACTGTGGGATACACAGAGCGTAAAAAGGATTCGAGTGCTTTGTAGCCAGACCTGTGGGAAGAGCAGAGCTACTGTCCTTCCATAACACCCATCCTGCCTCTTGATCCGCCTCGTTCCATGCCACCCATGCCGCCGTCTCGGCCCATCATGGGTCCCATGCCTTTGCCACGTCCCATCATGCCAGGCCCATGCTCACCGCCGAACTGCCGGATGTACTGGATGAGAGCCCATATCTCTTTGTCCGTCAGTTGCCCGCCAAATCCAACCATGCTGGTCCCAGCCGACCCGTTCTTGATTACCCAGAAGATTTCGCCTTCCGTACGATGGCGCCAGAATCCATGATGCTGGAAATTGCGTGGCGACGGTTTCAGCTGAACCGCCAGCGGCCCACTGCCGTCTCCATCTTTCCCATGACAGTTGAAACAACCTCCCTTGCCATCATAGAGAGCCTTACCCTGCTCAACGATCTCCAGAGATCGCGGCAAAGGGCTCGTAAGTGCGCGCGCTTCGACCAGCTTGTCAGCCGGTACCAGCGACTGCATCATGTGCCGCTCGGCGGCTCCGGCAGGAATCGCAAGAGACACCAGAAGGACCATCAACGGACACACACTCAGCTTCATCGCCTTCCTCCTTTGACCCTCCCTTACGGAGCGCTATTGGTTTCGATATCGATTCCAAGGCCGATCCAAGCCCGCAACAGATCGTGTCGCGTGATCGAATAGGCCACCTTCCCATTCACTTTGACCGGGAGGTTAAGAAGCCGTTTCTCTTCCATGAGCTTCACCGCCTCGTCGACGCTGGTATCGGCCGTGACAGAAATACGGTCTTTGGCCATGACATCTCCTGCCGTCAACTTGTTCAAGTCCTTCTTCGCCTCCAGCGCGCGAAGGAGATCAAACTCGCTGACGAACCCGATGAATTCGCCACTTTCATCCACCACAGGAGCGCCCGGCGTGTGCGTAGACAATAATTCAACGGCCACCCCCATCGCGTTTTGGCTCCGTAGAAAGATAAGATCGTTCGTCGCACGAATTTGTCCGACAGTCTTGAACCCCCCGACAGGAACACCGGGTCTCGATAACGTGGTCATGCCCCCCTCTGCCACGATGCAAAAATGCGTCAGATGCCAAGATTTTCTTGGAAATCCAGAACTCTCTCCCCGTTTCACTCGTCCCTATTGATGTGAGCCACTTGCGTGAGATTGGATTCAACTATTTCATGCCAACTCTCACATACACACGCAATAGAAGCAGGGCTCAACTTCAGGATGGTGCAAGGCATCTCATCTGCCGGATCGATGCCCTAATGTTGGTGCTCAGCTGCTCCACCTTTCCCATGCCCCCCGCCCATCATTCCACCCATCCCGCTCATTCCACTCATCCCACCGCTATGCTCGGCCTCTCCCCCCTTCATCATTTCCATCATTGCGTGTTCTTTCTCGCGTTGTTCGGGAGTCAATATCGCCATCGCGTCGCGCCTCGACTTGATCGTCGTGTACAAAAGACCGCCTTCCGCCTTCTTGAGTTGATCCACTTTGGCCTGAATCGCTGCCGAGGCAGCCTGCTCGTCCTCGACTAACGCATGCAATTCGAGCGTTGCGACTTTGATATCGGCCTCCGCTCTGACTTGCGCCCGACTTAGGTCAAGCTGCATGGTCTTTAGCTTGCCGATTTGCTCCGGCGTGAGACCGATCATTTTCCAATGCTTGAGGAGATGCTTCAGGTCTTGGCAACTGTGTTCGTCCTGTTTGATCTGATCGTGGCCTTCATGCATTTTACCCATGTGGCCACCCATCATTCCTCCATAGCCTCCATCTGCTTGAGCAGTTGGGACATTCGCACCGAACAGCACCACTGATCCCCATACGAGGATAGCTGCATATCGAGAGACGTTCATCATGATTGGTTCCTCCTACATTCGTTGTGTCTTGGATTGACCCACCCTCTATCTCATTCGGACTCTTCCCTCCTCCTTATTTTTATCTTCAGACGAGTTCATAACGCCTGGCGCACAACAGTCCAATGGAAAATGGACCATGATCGGATGCTTCGGGTCTTTCTCCGGCCTGTTACAAGTCCAATTCCACCATCTTGCGGTGGAATCTGGTGATCACGTTCGGGTCTGGCGTCAGCCGAGTCTGCGCCTCTTCCTTCCCCTTGTAGGGCAGCAGGTTCAGGACGTAGCGCAAGCTTTCCAAACGCGCCGCCTGCTTGTCGTTAGCCTTGACGATGATCCAGGGGCTATACGTCGTGTGCGTCTTGCTGAACATCTCCTCTTTGTAGCGGGTGTAGGAGTCCCACAACTCTTGCGCCTTCTCATCCACCGGGCTCAACTTCCATTGCTTGAGCGGATTCTGCCTGCGTGCTTCGAATCGTTTTGCCTGTTCCTCCTTCGAGATGGAAAACCAAAACTTGATGATCGTCACACCGTCTTCGTAGAGCATATGTTCGAATTCCGGAACCTGCTGCAGAAACCGCTGGTGTTCCTTCTTGCTGCAGAATCCCATCACCGGTTCGACCACCGCGCGGTTGTACCAACTGCGGTCAAAGAAGACGATCTCGCCCTTGTTGGGAAGCTGGCGAATATAACGCTGAAAGTACCACTGTCCCCGTTCTTCATCCGAGGGTTTAGGCAGCGCAACCACCCGCATGGCGCGAGGGTTCAGATGTTCGGTAAACCGGCGGATCGTGCCGCCCTTCCCCGCCGCATCTCGCCCTTCGACCAGGATTGCGATCCGTTCACCGTTGCTCTGTACCCAACGCTGAAGCCTGACCAATTCGACTTGTAATTGCCGCAACTCTTGCTCGTACAGCAGTATCTTTCGCACCTCCTCGATATCGACGGCTTTATTCTCGAGTAGCTGAATGAGACCTTTCCTCGTATTGATCCGCCGCAGGTCATCGTCGGTCAAGGCACGGCCAAATTCGCCGATACGTCCAAGCGCCTGTCCGACGGATCCACTCACCGGCAATCGATAACCGTCGCCTTCCCGCGGCACCATCGTTGGAATGGTCTCCAGCTCATTGGCATCGAGACGCTCCGCCTGTCCCACACGCTCATTGATGCTCGCTTCACCCCGCCGACCCGCTCGGCCCTTTGACTTCCCGCTCGATTCGCCATCAGGTGCCATACTGAGATTCCTTCCTTCGCTGAAGAATGAAGCTCCCCGCAGTAGCCTGCTCCGCCTTCGTACCGAAGTGGCTACGAAGGCCTGAAGCTGCGGGGTATCCCGCGAAATTCTCCGACCCGTCGGCCAGAGCCTTTGGGCGGCGTGCCGAAGCCGCCACCCTCCTTCGCCAAGGCTACGGAGGGTTCTCCTCACCTTCATGCCTCGCAGCAAGCTACGAGGCACTCGGCGAAGGAGAATCAGAATGCCACGTTGCGATCTCGTTCGGCGACAGCCTTGATGTAGTCAGGCATGCCCTTGATCGTTGCGCCTGCGACGAGATCCCCGGCGCCGATCTGCCTCGCCACGGCGCAAGCCCCGCAGACCCAGATGGGAATATTCGCGGCTTGCACGGCTGCCAGCAAATCTTTCAGCGGCGTCAGATTCACTCCTGTTACGTGATCCGCGGTTCCTTTGCGCCCGAGCGTCACGGATTCATTCCAGAGCCAGAGTACAACCTCGTGCCCTTGCTCCTTCGCAACTTTCGCCGCCATGAACGGCAGGGTCGCCATCGTGGGATCGTCCGTGCCTCGGCTGCCGGAAATAATAAATGTCGCCATTGTGTTCTCCTCCGCTGATGATGCCGTCATTGCTTGAGAGACGATATCGTTTCTGTGGAAGGCACGAAAAATGTCGCGCCAGTAACTGCTCGGCTGAATTCCATCAGGCGATCGTGCAGCCCGTCGGCTGTCGCCCCCATCATCCGGGCCAACATCGAATCGAAGACATCAAGAGATTTTGTGTAGGCGGCGAAGTAGAGCCCGGCTTCGCGGACCGTCCCCCACGGGTAGCTCTGACGAAGGATCTGCAACTCCGCGCCGTCCCGCTCGATCACGACACGGCTGATGTGGGCCGTCTGAGGCTTTTTATTTTTTGGCAACTCGACGCTGCCCCGCTTCGTTCTTCCGATGATCTGTTCCTGCTCTCGGTCGTCCAATCTGCGCCATCGTTCAAGATCATGAACATAGCGCTGGACCGCGACGTAACTGCCGCCCGCAAAGAGCCGGTCCTCTTCTCCGATCAGGGCAGCGGCAGCCCGAGCCTTTCCCTTTGGGTTCTCGGTTCCGTCAATGAATCCAATCAAGTCCCGTGAATCCAGATACCGGAACCCATGGATCTCCTCAGCCACTGCCGCCAACGGCTGCAGGCACCGCACGAGTCTCATTGCGAGATCGAGATTCAGGTCATGACGGCCAGAGGTAATCTGCACAAAAAGATCCCCTCCCGTTGCCGGAGCGATTCGCCCATTTGCCTTGACGGCACGGAACGGCCGGAGCCCGGCAGGGCGTCTCGCCGGCGAGAGCCGGCCCCAGAGTTCAGAGCCGATGCCGATAGTACACAGGAGCCCGGCCCTCTTCGCTTTCGTGGCCTGAGCCCGCGCGATCGGTAAAAGACCCCCTATCGCCTGGCTCAAAGCTGTGCGCTCTGCATCGTCGGCAACCATGCACGTCAGAAAATAGGCATGGGCACCTCCTGCGGGAAGCACACCTGGCTGCGGGGTCGGCATCTTTCAGTTCTTTCTGACTGTCGATAGTCGTTCGCGCTCTTTTACTTCCTATCCTTTACCCCTTTACCTCACCCCTACTTGGCCAATGAACGGATATAATGAATCATCTGCCACACCTGCTCATCCGGCAACCCGGTAAACGGCATCATCCCTGTTCCCATCGAACCGTTTTTGATAATCCAGAACATTTGACCATCGGGAATGTCCTTCATCATCGTGCCGCATGTGAAATTGCGCGGCGGCGGGACCAATGCTGCCCCCATAATTCCCTTCCCGTCACCCTGTTCTCCATGGCACATCACACAAGCAACAGGTTGGGCTGTTTTCAAGTAGAGAGTCTTCCCCGCCTGAATCGTTCCGGCTGACGCAGGAAGCGGATTCGTCCTGGTGAAAAACTCCTCCGGCGCCTTGGCCGTCTTGCGCAGTTGCACGCAAGTTCCTCCCTGACCGCCGCCCGGAGCAGCCGCCATGTCCGGTACCCCCTTAAACGTCACTTTCAAGTAAGCCATCACATCGGCCACACCCTGCTGCCCAATCGTCAAATTCCAGTAGGGCATGTTCGGCGATTTGCCGACTGCCGGCCCGCCATGATTGATCACGTTGTAGAGATACTCCGGCGGGAGCTTTTCAAATGGAATGTTGGCATGAATCGCCGGCTTGGGTTCCAGGCCTGAGGCTGCCGGGCCATCCCCCTTGCCCGTCGCTCCGTGGCATTGCGAGCAATATTCTTTATAAATCACTTTTCCACGATCCACGCTGGCCATCCCGAATTCAGGACTCGTCCAGGGCTCGTAATACGTGAAGTCCTTCACCCCCTGCACCATGAGGAACCCGATCACCGCGCGGAGCTGTGGCTCTGTCGCGTCGGCCAAAAACTCGCCGCTGTGCGGCGTGAAGTCTTGCGGGTTTTGCCCGAAACGGAAAAGCCAGTCCTTGTCGTACCGCTGCCCGGCCGCCACGAGCGATGCGCTCTGCGGACCGCCGATAAACCTGCCGTTCTCTTCGATGACGTGACAGCCGAGGCAGGCGTGCGCCTTGTAGGCCATTCCACCGAACGTCGCATCGAACTTCGTCACCTTCGAGAGATCGAACGCGCTGACCTTCACGCGCGGATCCTTGTTGTGCTCGGCAAAGTAATCGGCGATGGCGTCGGCCTCAGATTCGGTGACCATCGGATGTTTGGACGGAACCTCTGTCAAATCCCATCGATAGCCCTTGGCATACAATGGTCCCTCCTTGCCCGTCAGCCACCGGATCAACCAGGATCGCTGATACTTGCTGCCGGCCCACATGAGGTCGGGTGCTTTGAGGTTGAACCGCGAATCCGGCTGACCTTCCAACCGGTGGCATTGCACGCAAGTCTGCTGAATGATGTCTTTCGCTCGCGCTTGATCGCTTGCAGACGACAGCTGAGGGGACGACATCAACCCCACCAACGCAAGCACTGCGCTTCCAATGACCACCCGGCTTCTCACAGTCAACATCGTTTCTCCTTTCACGACGGTTTCTCCCCATGGTGGTGAGGATTGAGTTTGATCGCCACGCCGACCGGTGCCGCGAGAGATTGATGCACGGTGCAGCCATGCGCCACTTTAAGAAGCCGTTCGCTTTGTTCGGCCGTGATGCGATGCGGCACGTGAATCGCCAGTGTGACCTGACCCACCCGATGCGGCTGTTCCGTCATGGTCCATTCCGCTTCGACACTCAACCCTTTGGTCGAGATCTGATGGCGGTCACAGTAACGACCCACAAAATACCCGACACAACCGGCCAGTGAACCGACGAAGAGTTCGACAGGACTCATGCCGGCATCCTGTCCTCCATCTTCAACTGGCTGATCGGTCACCACTCGATGCTTGCCGCTCGTAATGTCGTACCGAGTTCCACCATGGTAGGCCACCGTGAGCTTCATCGCGCACCACCAAGGCTAGGCAATCGCATTGCCAACCAGATACAGACGACTCCCAGAGGGGCAGCAATCCAGATGCCGTGAATCCCGAATAGGTCCGGAATCGTCACCGGACCATATCGACCGACGGACAGCAGATGCTCTTCGATCTCAGGGAACAAGAAGGCGAACACGAGAGCGCCCCCTAACCCACCCATCACGGTCACCCAGGCATCCGGCTTCCCTTCGGCGCAGGCAGCGAGTGCCGTGCCAGGGCAGTATCCGGTAAGCGCAAATCCCACACCAAAGATTGCACCAGCGATCACGATCCCGAGGAGATACAGTTCTTTCACCTTCATATTGGCGAGACCGAACAGATCCAAGAGATGCACACCCACGAGCCCGACGCCGATGGCTGTCAGTATCAGTTTCATGATCGTCAGATCTTTCAGCCGAAGCGCGTTGACGATCTTGGTATGACTCGACGCGCCGGAAAGCTGGAGCAGAGCCCCAAAGGCCGCCCCAAGGGCTAACCCCAGCGCAAGCATCAACATCGTGCCCCTCCGTCCCGATAGAGAACGCGCGCTGTGACAATCCCGCTGATGAAGAGCGCCGCCGAGAAGAAAAATGAGCTGATGGCCAATTGCGAAATCCCGCTGATCATGTGCCCGGAGGTGCAGCCGCCGCCGAAGCGGGCACCGAAGAGAAGGAGAAATCCGCCGACGAAGGACCAGACCAGACGATTTCCAGGATTCGACCCAAACCGCTTGCTCCATTCGACCGGCACGACTCTGGTTGTGAAACGAGCTGTGGCCATCGCAGCCATCAACGCTCCCAACGGGATCCCCAACACAAAGAAGAATTCGTAGGTAGCCAGCGTCCATCCTTGCGCGGTCTTGGCCAGGTAGGGACTCCTCGATGCCACGTCCGGAAGCACATTGTGCAGGAGCACTCCATCCAACACGACATACTGCGTCGACACTCCGATTGGTTGAACCAATCCGACGGCGACGATCAAGACGAGACCGATGCCGAGCCCGCCGGCCCACCATGAGAGCACGGGATTCGTCTCCTCGTGAGACGTTCTATGACGATGGGGAATGTCTTTCTTCATCTTTGCATCACGGTTTGATATAGACCCACCCTTGTTCTTGCAGCTCCATCAATCGGACCATGGCGGGAACCGTTCGATCCACCTGTTCGATCAAATCCGCCCTCGTGAGACCCTGAGCCTTCATCGTATTGGAGCAGGCGGTGAACTCGACATCGTAGGCCGTCTTCAGCTGCGCGAGTTCTGCCGTCAACGTCGAATCTTTTTTCGTCAACATCGTCAGCCCGGCGCCATGGACGACTACCTCGACAAGCAGATGCTCGCGCCCCACTTCCTGATAGAGGTGACGAATATTATTCAACGCGCCTCGCTGCGCCTTCTCATCGCTTGAGTTGATGTGCATGACCACTCGATGCTGGTCCTGAAACGCCACGGCTACTCCGCTGAGCGTCACGGTAGGAACACTCAGTGCGCCGACTAATAATGTAACGAGCATCATGCTCATCTTGACGTCCACTGTGCCGGGTACCCTTTCAATGATCCCAATCAATATGGCGCATCGGGAGGCCTGCCGCCTTTCGGCCAATCGTTCACTTTGCCGGGGAAATCCGGGCGCGGTTGGGCATTGATATAGGCGGCGACATCGTAGGCGTCATCGTCCGACAGGCTCCAACCCCAGCTACGCGGCATATTCGACTTGATGAAAGCGGCGGCCACGCTCACCCGCGCCATGCCTGCACCAATGGTATAGGACTGCGGTCCCCAGACCGGTGGCGCGGCCATCGTCCCCAGGCCGTCGAACCCGTGACAGAAGGCACATTTATTTACAAAGACCTGTTTCCCATTGGCAGGGTCGAGCGGTCGCCGTGACTCAATGCGCTGGAGGCCACGCCAGGAGATGGTCTCGCCGGTCGGCACGCCGCGTGAGAGCCAGGTGATATAGGCAACGACGGCCTGGAGCTTGGAACTGTCCGGGGGAAACGCCCGCCCATTCAGGCTCCGCTCCATGCACTCGTTGACACGATCGGCAAGCGTATTCACCTTCGCGTTGCGGGTGCGATACTCGGGATAGACTGCGGCAAGGCCGACGAACGAGGCAGCATTGGGATTGAGCCCTCCATCGAGGTGACAGTTGGTGCAGTTGAGGCGATTGCCGACGTAGGGCCTGGCATATTCCTGCGTATTGACGACGATTTTATAGCCAAGGCGGATTTGTTCACCCAATCGGCTACCGGGAATGGTGTCCGGAGAGGGGGGAGAAAATTCTATCGCCGCGCTGCCAGTCTGGCCAGCCGACGGAGTCTCCTCGGAGATAACACGAGTTTTTTCTCCTGAACAACTCACAATCACTACCATTCCAAGTATGGTCGGCAAGAGCCATCTCATATCCTCTCTTTGTGCCAAGTCCATGCCACTAACAGGAGAGGCCAATCCATCGCATGACCCTGTCAAATGACACAATTGGCCATGAAGCTCCGATCGCTCTGGAGCTAAAAGCCACAGTGCAGACCCGGCAATTGTTGCGAGATGCCACAGAATCAGGGAGTGGCAAGAAGAGAGAAGAGCGAGGCTCGCGGGAAAAGCGAGACGGGTGAGGCGGGCTGAAGGCTGACTGCCGAAGTGTTCAGAACAGGATTCGTGCTCAGAACCATGCCCGCACACCCAGGACGAATCGAACCTGCGACGGGTTGCCCCCATCTTCGCGCACAAGGGTTGCGGTCTCGCCGAAGCTTTTGTCCAAGGAGATTCCGAAATAAGGCGCAAATTCACGTTGGATTTCATAACGGAGCCGTACCCCAAATTCGAGGTTATTAAGGCCCGAACCGGTCGTGAATCTCTCAACCCGTTGTGCTGCTGCGTTGGTCTCGAAGCGGGCCTGAAAGATCAACCGTTGCGTCAACAAGAGGTCTTTCGTGAATGCCAGCCTGGCGGACACCGCGCCATTCTGATCGATGAACAAAGAAGACTCAAAATCGTAGTTGTACGGGACAAGTCCCTCGATCCCGATCACCCCGAGCCCACGGGTCACGTTGCCACCGCGAAAGGTTTGAGTCTCGACGCGTGGGCCGATCTGAAAATCGAAATACTTCTGGATGAACCGCCCATACAAGAGCTGAAAGTCGACATCGTAGTCTGCTTTGAAGGCAGTGTCCTTCTGTCCTTCGCTCTTGAACCAGACTCGGTTGTAGTCCCCTCCATACCAGCCCTCGATGTCCCATCGGTAGTCGTCATGCCCTTGACTCCCACCTGTTCTCGGCCGGTATTCAAGGACGTCGACGAGAGTGAATAGACGGCGTTCCTGATCGTTGACGGGAGCAGGCCAGTCGCCTGGAGGGGAAAACTTAGACGGCCTGCCTTCCTGCTTGGCGGAAGGATCGGCGGTTACAGAGGTCTTGGAAACAGTAGACCAAACTGTGGCCTTTCTGTTTGAGGTCGTATCGGCAACCGGTGACTCAATTGGAGTCATGGGAGACTCGACTGAAGGTGGCGCAGCGATGACAGGCACGGCGATACCTTCGGCCAATAGCAAGACCAAAGCGGCTGGAAAGAGGCTTATAGAGAATCTGGCGGGAAGGTCTGTTCCGTTCATCATTCCGACACCTCGACAATGCGGAACATCCCTGCGTCCATATGGAAAAGTAGGTGGCAATGAAACGCCCAGGGACCCGGAGCATCCGCGGTAACGGCAACGGACAGCCGCTCCGCCGCCTTGACCACAACCACGTGCTTGCGTGGCAGATATTCGCCTGCTCCGTTTTCCAGGTGCATCCACATGCCGTGCAAATGGATCGGATGCTCCATCATCGTATCGTTCACAAAGGTCAAGCGCACTCGCTCGCCATAGCGGAAGTTAATCGGGTCTTTGGCTTCCGAGTACTTCTTACCGTCGAACGACCACATGTACCGATTCATGTTGCCCGTGAGATGGATCTCAATTTCGCGCTCCGGCTCCCGCTGGTCTGGGTAGGGCACAAGACTTTTCAAATCGGTGTAGCGCAGCACTCGCCGATCGCTGTTTTCCAGCCCCCTTCCTGGTTCCCCCATGCGGTTCTGCGAATACTCGGCCACCATTTGATTGCCGGGACCATGATCGTCTGGACCATGCTTGACTGGCTCGGCGCCTGGTATCTTCGAGCGGCCGTGATCGCCCGCATCCATGGCCGGCATCTCATGCATGCCTTGCACAGGAGGCGTTCCCGAACCCTGCTGCATGTGCTCCCTGTGCGGATTGTCGTCAGACGGCTTCATGCTCGCCATGTCGCCAGCCGTAGCCAGGCCTGGCATGGTCATGCCACCATGGGAATCCTTCAGGCCTCCCATGTCCATGCCCTCCATACTCATGCCCATATCCTCCATCGTGCGGAGCGGTCTGGGCCGACGTTGAGGAATTGACGCCTCCATGCCTGCTCGTGGGGCGAGCGTACCACGCGCATAGCCGCTCCGATCCATGGTCTCGGCAAAGATGGTGTAGGCGTGGTCCTCGATTGGTTCGACAATCACATCGTAGGTTTCTGCCACTCCCATGCGAAGCTCATCCACCACGACGGGTTGGACATTCTGTCCGTCCACCTGCACCACCGTCATGGTGAGACCCGGGATGCGCACGTCGTAGAAGGTCATGCTGGCCGCATTGATCAATCGCAGACGCACCCGCTCGCCTGGACGAAAGAGGCCCGTCCAGTTCCCGGCGGGAGAAAGGCCGTTCATCAGATAGGTGAAGGTGTAGCCTGTCACATCCGCAAAGTCGGTCGGGTCCATCCGCATCCGGTCCCACATTAAGTAGTTCTTGATCGACGCCCAGAAGCCCATGCGCCTCACATCGGTCAAGAACTCACCCGCCGTACGTTTCTGAAAGTTGTAGTAACCGCCTTGCTTTTTCAGATTTGAGAACAGGGTTTCGGGTGATTCAAAGCTCCAATCCGAAAGCATCACCACATACTCACGCTCGTAGCGAAAGGGCTCCGGTTCGATGGGATCGATGATCATCGGCGCGTACATCCCCAAGAGCTCTTGGCCCCCCGAATGGCTATGAAACCAGTAGGTGCCGCTTTGCTTGACCGGGAAGCGATAGGTGAAGGTCTCACCCGGCTTGATACCCGCGAAGCTCACGCCTGGCACGCCATCCACGGTAGGCGGCAGGAGCAACCCGTGCCAATGAATCGACGAACTTTCTTCCAGGCGGTTCGTGACACGCAGTGTCGCCAGCTGACCTTCTTTCAGCCGGATCACGGGACCTGGGATCGTCCCATTAATCGTGATAGCAGGCGCGGTTCGGCCGTCAAGATGGAATGACTGCTCACTGATGGTCAGATCGATAACATCTCCACTTAGCGCGGTTTGTGAACCGGGATTGATGGTGGTGCTTGCTACGGCATGGGCGGGGACGAGCAATTCGGACGAGGCGAGCAGCGCCAATGCCGCTACGCAGTTCAGCAACAGCCGTCTGGATATGGAGTCGGAGTCCGTTTGTCTTGTTCTTGAGATAAGGTTCAAAAGATGGAGTGCAAGGGCAGGGCAAGCCCTTGCCAGGATATGAACGAGTAACCGTTTCACGGTAACACCTCCGGATGACATTGAAGAAAAAGCGTGGCATCGCCCGCTCAACTCAATCGGCTGCGCGGCGAGCAAAGGCACTGGAGGTGAAGAATCAGATTCGGAGGACCGAGGAAGAGCCTATGGAGATGGGAACAATAGAACGGACGCTACTCCAGGAGCACCGCGTCGTGGCCGAGGGAACAGTACGCATGGCGGCAGAACCGAACAAGATCATCGCATGATCGATATCCAAGACCATACTGTTCTTTGTCTGACGCTCTGGAGACGAGGTGAGTGACGGCGGGCACATAGTGGCCCCATCCATTGGACAGGTTTGTTCCTCTTCCACGAGCAGCGCCGCATCTCCCGCCACCGAGAGATCGGGCAAGGCACACATCGTGCCGATCACCTGGCACAAGATGAAGAAGAATACCAGAGCAACGTATGGCATATTCACTCGTCGAATCATGGAGTCACCCTGTTCTTGAAAGATCAGCTTACGTTCACCGCCCAGTCTGCGCAACGGAAACAAGCATGTCAAGTCTGCTCGACTCACCTCTACCTTGTTCAGCAATGGCGATGCCAGAAAGACCGGGAGAGGGGTCTAGTACGCACCCCCTACGATTCCATAAGCTTAGGCGCGCCAGCAGCCCACGCCTCGAACCTCATAGTTCGATGGCGTTGAGACATTTCGGGTCAGTCTCCATACCGATTTCTGTGGCGAAGCGCCTCACACCTCTCAAGACCGCACACGTGATCGATCCCGCCCATTCCAGCAACATTACTCATTACTCCAGAAAACCTGTGCTAACTGAAATAGCAGGAGCTCGTAGTTAGAGCTCGTCAAAGCTTAATAGCCCAGAGTTGGGCTCTGATAATCTGGGGGTCGTGACAAGTAAGAACCGGAGGAAACAAGTTAGACCTGTCTATTATACGATTTTCCCCCTCAGCCCGTGACTCCTTCGCATCATTCCAACGCGCTCACGGCTACGAGATGAAAACGGGCGGGATCGGATCGCCATCTCTTGGTATTACGATAAACCAGGAATTCACGACTCAAGATGTCCCGTTCTGCGCCCAGCCAATCTTCCAGGGTACAGCCTTCTCGGCAGCCCCTTTCAAAATAGAGCTCATAGGCCCATGTGGATCCGTGGGCCTCGGCCTGCCGGTGCTGGGATATCCACGGATACAACACGTTGTCCGGAGTCCCCAGGTCCCGACCGACCTGGGGCACCGGATGGACGGACTCTCGCTCACTTAAACTCCTCAGTATACCGACGTTGAGTTCTTGCTGGCATGATCACCTCCGATTTCACAATTCTCCCCCTATTGAGGTATTTGTAAAATCATGGGAAGGGCACACTTCAACATCGATTCGCACCAGCATGACCAATATGGGTCACTGGTCCTACTTCATCATGTCGCGATGCATCTTGGCGAACTGGTCGGCTTCATCAGCAACCTTCGTATAGCTGCTGATCAGTTGATCGCAATGCCTAGGAATATCCGTTTTCCCTCCCACGCCAGCCATACCTTGGACGAAGCCTGGACTTTTTGCATACGCTGCTTTCATATCCGCCATGTCCTTCGCCTTTTGCCGACTAGTAGCCGCTTCCTTCTCATACCAGGCTGTCATTCCAGCGTGATCAGTAATGGCAGGCATAGAGTCGGCAGCACTCGCGGTCGTCGCAAATGCGACTAACCCTCCCAGCAGCAAACCGCACAAAACACTACGCTGAATCCATCGCTTCCAAATCGTCATGATGCCCTCCTGTTAGTGTGAGTGATACCCCTTCGTGCCGCCATCGGCCGATCCTTCTCGAATGCTCAAGGTATAACCGTGATGCCGATTCATACCTGTCAACATCATATTTCGCTTCCATCCACCGTCCCCAAGCTGAGATTTTCCTCGTATTCCATAACGGCTTTCCCATCATTCGGTTCATCTGCGCCATCGTGATTCAGCCTGCTCGAATGCGGTCACAACAAACGCCCTGTGGCCTGCTCCAGATGCCGAAGCGCCCCCGAAGAACTACGGCATCTCCGACGATTTTAGTTCTGTGATACCCCTGCAGCTTGCTGCGGGGAGCTTCATTCCAAGGCACTGACACACCTCCTTCTATTATATAAAGACGTTGAGGACCCTCCAGCATTACAGTTGGAGGTCTCCGCGCGAATGCCGCACCCGGCAGGTTCAGGCGATCAACGCAACACTATCTGGGGTAAGGTAGAGTTGGGAGGGGTGCTCAAGAAAGAATTAGTCGGGCATCTCCGATTCCGGCGCAGGATGCGGCATGCGCAAAGCGCGAGCACAACTTGTCAGCCGCGCTTCACCCTATTCGTGAAGGTGCAGGGGAAAGACACCACCAGCGTGGTGACGGCACGGGCACGCAGATGCGAC
>CXWL01122337.1_pt1 | contig 21235 bp, 20 predicted proteins | sample 590931 | NCBI WGS metagenome assembly CXWL01 (sample SAMEA3498368, study PRJEB10139) | groundwater metagenome | biome: water well; material: biofilm material | place: Germany | collected 2015-04-27 | reverse complement strand
CGTGGCCTGGTTCGCGCGCGGCAGCTGGAAGACCGTGCGCCTCACCGAGGACGACAAGCAAATCGCCGAAGTGACCCGCGAAGCGGTGATCGAGGAGGGGATTCACTAGAATATGTGCCACCTGCGGGTGAACTTTTGCCGAACAAGGTAAGATTCGTCTATCCGTTAGATTTCTTGAGACACATTTATGGCAAATTTTGCAACGGAACGCGTACTGAGCGTTCACCACTGGAACGAGAGCCTGTTCTCCTTTACCACCACGCGCGACTCCGCGCTGCGGTTCGAGAACGGCCATTTCGTGATGATCGGCCTCGAAGTCGAGGGCAAGCCGCTGATGCGCGCCTACAGCATTGCCAGCGCGAATTACGAGGAGCACCTCGAGTTCTTCAGCATCAAGGTCCAGAACGGCCCGCTCACGTCGCGCCTGCAGAACCTCGCCGTCGGCGACAACGTCCTGGTCGGCCGCAAGCCAACCGGCACGCTGATCATGCACGACCTGCTGCCCGGCAAGCACCTGTACCTGATGGGCACCGGCACCGGCCTGGCGCCGTTCCTGAGCATCATCAAGGATCCGGAGACCTATGCGCGCTTCGACAAGGTGATCCTGCTGCACGGCGTGCGCCAGGTCAGCGAACTCGCGTACCAGGACGCCATCACCAACGAATTACCATCGAATGAATTCTTCGGCGAAGACGTGCGCGAAAAGCTGATCTACTACCCATCCGTGACGCGCGAGCCATACGTCAACCGCGGCCGCCTGACCGACCTGATCGAAAGCGGCAAGCTGTTCGAAGACATCGGCCTGCCGCCGCTGAATCCGGAAACCGATCGCTTCATGATCTGCGGCGGTCCGGCAATGCTCAAAGACAGCTGCGCGATGCTCGACGCGCGCGGATTCAAGGCGTCGCCGCACATCGGCGTGCCAGGCGACTATGTGATCGAACGGGCCTTCGTCGAGAAATAAAAAGGGCCGGCTTCGATTTCATTTTTTTGGGAGAAAACATGAAATCGTATCCAGTGTTCGTGGCGGCGCTGATGGTTTTCGGCGCCAGCCTTGCCCCTGTGCACGCGCAAGACTTGACGGGCACGCTCGCCAAGATCAAGAAGGCCGGCGCCATCACGCTCGGCGTGCGCGATGGCTCGGTGCCGTTTTCCTACCTCGACGACAAGCAGCAGTACATCGGCTATTCGGTCGACCTGTGCATGAAAGTCGTCGGCGCGCTGCGCACCGAGCTCGGGCTGCCGAACCTGAAGGTCGCGATGAATCCCGTCACTTCCGCCAACCGCATCCCGCTGATGGCGAACGGCACCATCGACCTCGAATGCGGCTCCACCACCAACAACCTCGAACGCCAGCAGCAGGTCGCCTTCGCGCCGACCATGTTTCTGATCGGCAGCCGGTTGCTGTCCAAGAAAACGTCGAACATCAAGACGCTGGCCGACATGAAAGGCAAGACCCTGGTCGCCACGGCGGGGACGTCGACGCTGAAGCAGATGACGATACTCAACAACGAGCAGCATCTCGGCATGACCATCCTGATCGGCAAGGATCACCCCGAGTCCTTCCTCATCATGGAAACCGGCCGCGCCGTGGCGGAAGCGAACGACGACATCCTGCTCGCCGCGCAGGTGGCCAATGCGAAGGATCCGGCGCAGTTCGAGATCACGAAGGAGCCGCTGTCGGTCGAGCCGTACGGGATAATGATGCGCAAGGGCGACCCCGCCTTCAAGAAGGTGGTCGATGCGGCGATCGCCAGGGTGTACCAGTCAGGCGAGATCACGCCAATCTACAACAAGTGGTTCCTCGCGCCGATCCCGCCGAAAAACATCAACATGAATTTCCCCATGCCCGCGCAGCTGAAGGCGGCGTTCGCGCATCCCACCGATTCGGGCGATCCCGCNNGCCATGAACTACCACTGGAACTGGCACATCTTCTGGGAGATGTCTCCGGACGGCGTGCACACATACTGGGACACGCTGTTGGCGGGAACGGCGTGGACGCTGGCGACCGCGCTGTCGGCGTGGGTGATCGCGCTGGTGCTCGGCCTGGCGATCGGCACCGCCAGGACGCTGCCGAACCGGCTCGTGGTGGCGGTCGGTTACGCCTACGTCGAACTGTTTCGCAACGTCCCGTTGCTGGTGCAGATGTTCCTCTGGTATTTCGTGATGCCGGAACTGCTGCCGGCGCAGGCCGGCGCATGGCTCAAGGCGATGCCCGATGCGGCCTTCATCACCTCGGTGCTGGCGCTGGGGTTCTTCACCTCGGCGCGCGTGGCGGTGCAGGTCAGCGCCGGCATCGAAGCGCTGCCGCGCGGCCAGGCGCTGGCCGGCACCGCCCTCGGTCTGACGCTGGCGCAGAATTACCGCTACGTCCTGCTGCCGGTGGCGCTGCGCCTGATCGTACCGATGCTCACCAGCGAATTCCTCAACATCATCAAGAACAGTTCGGTGGCGCTGACCATCGGGCTGATCGAGCTGACCGCCAGCGCGCGGGCGATCCAGGAATTCTCGTTCCAGGTGTTCGAGGCGTTTTCGGCTGCGACTATCATTTACGTCGTCATCAACCTGTTCGTCGCGTACCTGATGCAGCTGCTCGAGAAGCGGGTGGCGATACGCGGGTTCATCGCCGGCGGCGCGAAGGGAGGGGCCTGACATGTTCGGCAGCTTCGACTTCGACGTCATCGCGCGCTCGGCCGGCTACTTGTTCCGCACCGGGATGGTGTTTACGCTTCAGCTGACGGCGCTGGCCATGATCGGCGGGATCGTCCTCGGCACCCTGCTGGCGCTGATGCGCCTGTCGCACAACAAGGCGGTGTCGCTGCCGGCGGCCGCATACGTCAACCTGGTGCGCTCGATTCCGCTGGTGCTGGTGATCTTCTGGTTCTACTTCCTGGTGCCGTACATCGCGGCCTGGATCATCGGCGCGGCGGAGCCGGTCAAGGTGGGCGCCTTCCCGTCGGCGCTGATCACCTTCATCATGTTCGAAGCGGCTTATTACTGCGAGATCATGCGCGGCGGGATCCAGTCGATCCCGCGCGGGCAGGTGCTGGCAGGGCAGGCGCTGGGCATGAACTACCGGCAGGTGATGGGCACGATCATCCTGCCGCAGGCGATCCGCAACATGCTGCCGGTGCTGCTGACCCAGACCATCATCCTGTTCCAGGACGTCTCGCTGGTGTACGTGCTGTCGATCCCCGATTTCGTCGGCGCCGCCAGCAAGGTCGCGCAGCGCGACGGCCGCCTGGTCGAGATGTATTCGTTCGTCGCCGTCGTCTACTTTGCGCTTTGCCTCGCGCTGTCCTCGATTGTCAGGCGGGTGCAGAAAGGGGTAGCTGTTCCCCGGTAACCTGAATGCGTCAACATGGCGAGGTTGCAAAAGGTGACAAACAGTCGCATACTGAAACCTTCATGAAGAGGTGATGACATGCCAACTGCATTGAAACTATCGGATGACCTGGTCGAAATGGCGAAGCCGCATGCTGCTGCCGAGCATCGCTCTGTCCCTAAGCAAATTGAGTATTGGGCGCGGCTCGGCAAGGCTGTGGAGGACAATCCAGGCCTGCCGGTACAGTTCATCAAGGACACCCTGCTAGCTGCCCAGGAGGCAAAAGCCGGAATGCTTGCGCCATACCAGTTTGGGAGCTGATCTTGCTGGCGATCCTTGTTACCCCGACGTTTGCAAGGGCGGTCAAGAAATTGCACGTCAAGGACAAGCTGATCGTTGATAAGGCTGTGAAAGCAATTGCTGGCGATCCGTCTATTGGCGAGGAAAAAAAGGGCGACTTGGCAGGAATTCTGGTGCACAAATTCAAGATCAACAAGCAAGAAGTCATATTGGCGTATCAGCTTTTCCCGGACAAGAAATCGCCTGTATCCGTGTTGTTGCTTAGTCTGGGATCACACGAAAACTTCTACGCTGAACTAAAACGATCAACCTGAAGGCGCTCCAAAAAACGTCGTTAGGCTGGTTCTTCGATCACGCCGGCGGCCAGGAATGCGTCGATTTCGGCGTCGGTGTAGTCGTATTCGCGCAGCAGTTCGCGCGAATGCTCGCCCAGCATCGGCGCAGGGCGGTCGATGCGCGTGGCGGTCTTCGAGAAGTGGATCGGGCAGCCGAGCGCCTTTGTCGGCCCGGCCTGCGGGTGCTCGAGGTCGATCACCATGCCGCGCGCCAGCGTTTGCGGGTGCGTCAGCGCTTCTTCGATCGTGTGCACCGGGCCGACCGGCACGCCGGCCGCATCGAGCGCATCGATCCATTCCGCGTTGGTGCGGGTGACGAGCACCTCGCTCATCGCCGCGACCAGCGCCTCGACATTTTCCATACGCGCGGAATTGCTGGCAAAGCGCGCGTCGTCGCGCCACTCGGGGTGGCCGAGCGTGTCGGCGATGCGTTCCCAGTTGGACTGGTTGGCGCCGCCCACATTGAGCCAGCCGTCGCTGGTGCGAAACGCCTGGTAGGGCGCGGTCAGCAGGTGCGCGGAGCCGGTCGGGCCGGACGATTTTCCGGTGGCGAAATAGATCGCCGCCTGCCAGTAGGTCTGCTGCACCGCCGCTTCCATCAGCGAGGTGTCGACCACCTGGCCTTCGCCGGTTTTCAGCTTGTGCACGTAGGCCGCCGTGATGCCCACCACCGCCAGGATGCCGGCGTTGATGTCGGCGATCGAATTGCCGGTCTTCGCCGGCGCGCGCCCCGGCTCGCCGGTGACCGACATCAGGCCTGAGAAACCCTGGGCGATCAAATCGAAGCCGCCCTTGTCGCCGTACGGGCCATCGCGCCCGTAGCCCGACACCGCGCAGTAGATCAGTCCGGGATTGACCTTCGACAGCACGTCGTAGCCGAGTCCCAGTTTTTCGAGCGTGCCGCGCCGGTAGTTCTCGGTCAGCACGTCGGCCTGTTTCACCATGCGCAGCAGGATCTGCTTGCCTTGTTCGGTCTTGAGGTTGAGGGCGATGCCGCGCTTGTTGCGGTTCAGGATCATGAACGGCGCCGAGACGCCATTCACGCGCGGTTCGCGGTAGCCGCGGGCATCGTCGCCGCCGGGCAGCTTCTCGACCTTGATGACGTCGGCGCCCATATCGGCCAGCATCATGCCGCAGGTCGGGCCGGCCATGATCTGCGCCAGTTCGAGCACGCGCATGCCGGCCAGCGGCCCGGTATGCGGGGCCGCCATCACGCGCCCGTCCAGCCAGGGCGTGTCTTTTGCATGAATGCTTCGACGCCGCGCTTGAAATCGGCGCTGCCGTACGCGGCGCGGATCAGGTCTTCGCCTTGCGGCAGGCCTTCGTTGGTCAGGCGGCGGATCGCTTCCTTCGACACGCGCATCGTCACCGGTGCGTGGCCCGCCAGGCGTTTGCACATGCGCGCGACGGCTGCATCGAGTTCCGCCGGCGCCGCGATCTCGGTCACGAAGCCGCACGATTGCGCTTCGGCGGCGCCGATCGTCTCGGCAAGCAGCAGCATCTTCTTTGCGCGCGGCAGGCCGAAGGAGGCAACCACGCGCGCGGCGTTGGTCATCGACAGGCAGTTGCCGAGCGTGCGGGCGATCGGCACGCCGAACGAGGCGTTCGGCGTCGCGATGCGGAAGTCGCAGGCGGCGCTGATCGCCAGGCCACCGCCGATCGCCCAGCCTTCGACGATGGCGATGGTCGGCATCGGCAGGCGCTCGATCTGGCCGATGCGCTCGTCGATGACTCGCTCATAGGCGACGCCATCGTCGGCGCCGGTGAAGTGTTCGAACTGTGCGATGTCGGTGCCGGCGACGAACGCTTCGCCGCCGGCGCCACGGATCGTCGTCACCCTGACGCTGGCGTCGGCGGCGATCCGGTCGCAGATTGCGTCGAGTTCTTCATACATCGACCAGGTCATCGCGTTGCGCGCTTCCGGGCGGTCGACCAGGATAGCGGCGATGCCGTCGCTGACGGTCAGGTGAACCTTGCCTTGTTGCTCGCTCATGATCGGCCTTCCTTCAAAGTTTGTCAGGCAAGCGCCCGTGCCAGCACGCGCGCCACGTGGACCGCTTCGCGCGGCGTGCCATCCGCGATCTGGTGCCGGCAGCTGGTACCGTCGGCGACCACCAGTGTGTCGGCGGACGCGGCGCGCACCGCCGGAAGCAGGGACAGTTCCCCCATCTGCATCGAGACGTCGTAATGCGATGCTTCATAACCGAAGCTGCCGGCCATGCCGCAGCAGCTCGACTCGATCAGCGCGACCTTCAGGTCCGGAATCAGGCCGAGGATGGTCTGTACAGGGCGCACGGCGTCGAACGCCTTTTGATGACAGTGGCCATGCAACAGCGCGCCCGAAACCGGCAGCGCCTTCAGCGGCAGGTTGAGGCGTCCGGCGGCGTGCTCGCGGGCGAGGAATTCTTCGAACAGGAATGCTTGCGCGCCGAGTGCATCGGCATCCGCTCCCAGGCCCATGACGAGGAATTCGTCGCGCAATGTGAGCAGGCATGATGGCTCCAGCCCGACCACCGGCACGCCGCGCGCGACGAATGGGCGCATCGCCTCGACCACCCGGCGCGCCTCGGCCTTGGCCTGGTCGACCAGGCCGCTGGCGAGGTAAGTGCGGCCGCAGCAGAGCGGACGGTCAGGCTGCGCATCGCTGGCCGCAGGACGCGCCACGTGGACCTTGTAGCCGGCCGCCTCGAGTACCAGCAGGGCGGCGAACGCGTTCTCGGATTCGAAGTAGTTGTTGAAGGTGTCGGCAAACAGCACGACGTCGGCCAGCTCGGGGGCGACGCCGGCCGGCGCGCCGCGCATGAAGGTGTCGCTGCGCCACGTAGGAAGGGACCGTTTGGCAGACAATCCGAGCAGCTTTTCCGACAGGCGCGCGGCGCCGGGCAGCGTGTTGCGCAGGTTGGCTAGCCAAGGCATGCGCGCCGCCCAAGGCGCCCAACGCGGCAGGTGCGCGATCAGCTTGTCCTTCAGGCCCAGGCCATGCTTCTTCTGCCACTGGTACAGGAATTCGGTCTTCATGCGCGCCATGTCCACGCCGGTCGGGCAATCGCGCTTGCAGCCTTTGCAGCCGACGCACAGGTCGAGCGTGTCGCGCATCGCTTCCGAAGTGAAGCCTTCGTCACCGAGCTGGCCCGACAGCGCAAGGCGCAAGGTGTTGGCGCGGCCGCGCGTGAGGTGCTGCTCGTCCTTCGTCACGCGGTAGCTCGGGCACATGGTGCCGGCGTCGAATTTTCGGCAGTGGCCGTTGTTGTTGCACATGTCGACCGCCTTGGCGAAGCCGCCGGCAGGGTCGCCGCCTGTTCCTGGTGCGCTCTCTTGTTCGGTGACGGGATCGGTCTGCACGTTCCAGGCGGACCAGTCCAGCGCGGGCTTGAGCGCGAGCGGCTGGTAGCCAGGCTTGAAGCGAAACAGCTCGGTGTCGTCCATGTGTGTGGTGCGCACGATCTTCCCGGGGTTCATCAGGCCGGCCGGGTCGAACAGGTCCTTGATCTCTTCGAATGCGCGCACCAGCCGCGGGCCGAACTGCCATGCGACCCATTCGCTGCGCACCAGGCCGTCGCCGTGCTCGCCGGAGAACGCGCCCTTGTACTGGCGCACCAGGGCGCCGGCTTCTTCGGCGATCGCGCGCATCTTCTCGGCGCCGCCGCGCCGCATGTCGAGGATCGGGCGCACATGCAGCGTGCCGACCGAGGCGTGCGCGTACCAGGTGCCGCGCGTGCCGTGGCGTTCGAATACTTCGGTCAGGCGGCTGGTGTACTCGGCCAGGTGCTCGAGCGGCACCGCGCAGTCCTCGATGAAGGAGACCGGCTTGCCGTCGCCGCGCATGCTCATCATGATGTTCAGGCCGGCCTTGCGCACTTCCCACAGCGCCTTCTGGGCGCCGGCGTCGACCATCTCGACCACGCTGCCGGGCAGGCCGAGATCCGCCATCAGCCCGACCAGCAGGCGCAGTGCCTGCTGCTGGTCGGCCAGCGACTCGCCGGCGAATTCGACCAGCAGGATCGCTTCAGGCGCGCCGATCAGGGCTTTGTCGATCACCGGCCGGAACGCCGGATTGCCGCGCGCCAGCTCGATCATGGTGCGGTCGACCAGTTCCACCGCGCAGGGGCCGAGCTTGACGATGTGGCGCGTCAGGTCCATCGCCTGGTGGAAGGTGGGGAAGTTGATGACGCCGAGCGTCTTGTGCTTCGGCAGCGGTTTCAAGTTGAGCGTGATGCGCCGCGTGGTGGCGAGCGTGCCTTCGCTGCCGACCAGCAGGTGCGCCAGGTTGACGCTGCCGTCGGTGGTGTACGGCCGCTCGCTTTGCGGATGATAGATGTCGATGTTGTAGCCGCCGACGCGTCGCATCACCTTCGGCACCATGCGCGCGATCTCGTCGTGCTCGCGCGCGGCGATGCCACGCAGGCTTGCCAGCAGCGCGCGCACGCGCGGCGGGGCGTCGCGCATCGACTGCTCGGCTTCGAAGCGCGCCTGGGTGCCGTCCGACAGGATGGCGTCGATCGCGGCGACGTTGTGCACCATGTTGCCGTAGGCGATGGAGCGCGAGCCGCAGGAGTTGTTGCCGGCCATGCCGCCGATGGTGCACTGGGCGGCGGTGCTGACGTCGACCGGGAACCAGACGCCGTGCGGCTTGAGCCAGGCGTTCAGGTGGTCGAGCACCATGCCCGGCTGGACCGTCACCGTCATCGCCGCGAGGTCGAAGTCGATCACCTGGTTGAGGTATTTGCTGTTGTCGAGGACCAGCGCTTGGCCCACCGTCTGGCCGCACTGGCTGGTGCCGGCGCCGCGCTGGAGGATCGGCACCCGCAGGTCGCCGGCGATGGCGATCGCCAGCGCGACGTCCTGCTCGGTGCGCGGCACGAACACGCCGACCGGCTCGATCTGGTAGATCGACGCGTCGGTCGAATAGCGCCCGCGCGAGAATGCGTCGAACAGCACTTCGCCGGTGGTCTCCGCGGCCAGCCGCCTGGCCAGGCCCTGGCCGTTCAGGCGGGAGGCGAGCTGCCCGCTGAGCTGGATTGGTGCGTTCATGGGGACGTCGCCGTCGATGCGCGCAGGTCGGCGACGACCGTATTGCGCTTGGTGAGCAGGTGGTGTTCGAGGATCGCGTGGAGGGCCTGGCCGTCGCGCCGTTCGAGCGCATCGAGCATCGCGCTGTGTTCCTTCATCGCCGCGTCCCATTTGTCCTGGTTGAAGTTCGAGCGGAAGCGCAGGTTCTGGATGCGCGCGTTCATCTGCTGGTAGGTCGCGGTCAGCACCGCGTTGCCGGCAGCGGCGTTGATGAGGTCGTGGATGGCGTGGTTGATCTTGTAGTACGCGGCCAGGTCGCGCCGCGCGTGGGCTGCCAGCATCTCGTAGTGCAGGGCACGGATTTCGGTGATTTCTTCTTCGGTGATGCGCTGGCAAGCCAGCCGGCCCGACAGGCCTTCGAGGGCGCCCAGCACTTCGAAAGTGTGCTCGATGTCGGTGAGCGACAGCTCGGCCACTTGCGCGCCGCGGTTCGGCAGCAGCTCGATCAGGCCTTCGCCGGCGAGCACCTTGAACGCTTCGCGCAGCGGCGTGCGCGATACCGCCAACTGCTCGCACAGCACCCGCTCGTTCAGGCGCGTGCCCGCGGCCAGGGTGCCTTCGATGATCATGTCGCGCAGCCGCACCGTTACTGCCGAGGCAAGTCCCTGGCGATCGATCCCGGCCGGGCGCGGGGGAGTAGTGGTGGCATCGTTCATGAAATATATTGTATACGATTTTGCGGATCTAATTACTTAATCGTCACTGCCTGCGAAACGCGAAGAACCCCTTCAGAATATGCGGAAGATTGCATATTCTTCGGAAAAAATTGCTTGACTCGTATTATTTTAAGTATATTGTATGCAAAACATTTGCGTTTATGAACTGATACTGCGTTGGCGCCACACCACAAGGAGTTGCCATGTTGAAGTTGAATTCCCATCCGTCCGGACGGCATTTCCTGCAGATTCCCGGGCCGACCAATGTGCCCGACCGCATCCTGCGGGCGATGGACTATCCGACCATCGATCACCGCGGCCCCGAGTTCCAGCAGCTCGGGCGCAAGATCCTCGGCGACATCGGCAAGATCTTCAAGACCGGGCAGCCGGTGGTGATTTATCCGGCCTCCGGCACCGGCGCCTGGGAAGCGGCGCTGGTCAACACGCTGTCGCCCGGCGACACGGTGCTGATGTATGAGACCGGCCATTTCGCCTCGCTGTGGAAGAAGATGGCGGAGAAGTTGTCGCTCAAGCCCGAATTCATCGGCGACGACTGGCGCAGCGGCGTCGACGCCGCGAAGATCGGCGCGCGCCTGGCTGAAGATGCCGGCCACGTGATCAAGGCGGTGTGCGTGGTGCATAACGAGACCTCCACTGGTGTCACGTCGGACATCGCCGCGGTGCGCCGCGCGATCGACGCCGCCGGCCATCCGGCGCTGCTGCTGGTCGATACCATCTCTTCGCTCGGCTCGATCGATTACCGCCATGACGAATGGGGCGTCGACGTCACCGTCGCCGGCTCCCAAAAAGGTTTGATGCTGCCACCGGGCCTTTCGTTCAACGCGGTGTCGCAAAAAGCCATCGCCGCCTCGCGCACCGCGAGGCTGCCGCGCGCATTCTGGGCGTGGGACGAGATCATCGAAGCGAACAAGAACGGCTTCTGGCCCTACACCCCGGCCACCAACCTGCTGTACGGCCTGTCGGAAGCATGCGACATGCTGCTCGAAGAGGGCCTGCAAAACGTCTTCGACCGCCACCAGCGCCACGCCGAAGCGACGCGCCAGTGCGTGCGCGCCTGGGGCCTCGAGGTCCTTTGCCAGAACCCGGCCGAGTACAGCGGCGCGCTGACCGCGGTGGTGATGCCGTTCGGCGCCGACGGCGAGCGCTGCAACGCCGACGCGCTGCGCAAGGTCATCCTCACCAATTTCAACATGTCGCTCGGCCAAGGCCTGAACAAGCTGAGTGGCTGGGTATTTCGCATCGGCCACCTGGGCGACTTCAACGACCTGACCATGATGGGCGCGCTGGCCGGCGTCGAGATGGGGATGGTGCTGGCCGGCGTGCCGCACCAGGCGGGCGGGGTAGCGGCGGCGATGCAGTCGCTGCAGCAATCGGTAGCGGGGACGGTCGCACAATCGGTTTAATTCGCAGCATCCACCTAAAAAGCGGCCGCAGCCGCACAGGAGACGACACCATGAACAGCCTCACCATCAAGCATACGCTCGCGATTGCAGGTCTCGCCATCGGCATGTGTCACGCCGCGGTCGCCAACGCCTGGGAGCCGACCAAGTCGGTCGAATTCGTCGTGCCGTTCAGTGCCGGCGGCGCCACCGACCAGATGGCGCGTTCGATCCAGGGCATCATCGCCAAGAACAAGCTGATGAAGCAGCCGATCGTGGTGCAGAACAAGGCCGGCGCCAGCGGCGCGGAAGGCTTGCTCGACATGCAGGAGTCGGCCGGCGACGCGCACAAGCTGGTGGTGTCTTCTTCCGGGCTGTACACCGTGCCGCTGGCCACCGGCCTGCCGTTCAACTGGCGCGACCTGACGCCGGTGGCGATGGTGGCGCAGGACGAGTTCATCCTGTGGGTCAACAGCGACACGCCGTTCAAGGCGCCGGCCGATTACCTCGCCGAGGTGAAGAAGAACCCGGGCAAGTTCAAGATGGGCGGCACCAGCTCGAAGCGCGAAGACCACATCATCACCGCGCTGGTGGAAAAAAAGGCCGGCGTGAAGTTCATCTACATTCCGTACAAGGGCGGCGGCGAAGCGGCGACGCAATTGTCCGGCAAGCATATCGATTCGAACACCAACAATCCATCCGAGTCGGTATCGCAATGGCGCGCCGGCCAGCACCGCGCGCTGTGCCTGTTCGCCGACCAGCGCAGCGCGTTCAAGGAAAAGGTCACCGAGACGCAGAGCTGGTCTGATGTGCCGACCTGCAAGGAAAAAGGCCTGGACGTGCAGTACCAGATGCTGCGCGTGTTCATGTTGCCGGGCAAAGTGGCGCCGGAAGTGACCAAGTACTACGTCGAACTGCTGCAGAAAGTGATCGCGACGCCCGAGTGGAAAGCGTATGTGGAAAAGAATGCACTGAAGTCGACCGTGCTGGTGGGGGAGGAACTGCGCACCTACATGGGCAAGGACGAGCAGAACCACCGCGAAATCATGAAGGCCGCCGGTTTCCTGGCCCCATAAGCGATGAGCGCCGAGCACAACTCCCTCGAGGGCGCCGGACACTCGGCGACCGCGATCACGCGCCGCACGGCCGAGCTGGTCGTCGGCTTCATCATCGCCGCCTTCGGCTTGACGGCGATTGTCAGCAACTACCTGCTTGGCGCCGGCTGGGGCGACGAGGGGCCGCAGGCCGGCTATTTCCCGCTGCGCATGGGCGTTGCCATCTTCGTCGCCAGCATCGTCGTCATCGTCCAGGCGTGGCGGGCCAACGATCGCAGCGCCTTCGTCGAACGCGAACAGCTGAAGCTGGTGGCGACCGTGCTGCTGCCGCTCATCGTGTACATCGCGGCGATCAAGTTCATCGGCATCTACGTCGCGTCGGCGCTGTTCATCGGCATCTTCATGAAGCTCGTCGGCAAATTCAGCAGCTGGAAATCGGCCGTGGCGGGCATCGGCATTAACCTGGCGCTGTTCTGGATTTTTGAAATCGGCTTCAAGGTGCCGCTCCCGAAAGGGCCGCTTGAACACTTGCTGGGCTATTGATCGGATTTCCGCATGGATGACTTTAATTCCCTCTTGCACGGCTTCTCCATCGTCCTGTCGTGGCAGAACACCGGGCTGATGATCGTCGGTATCCTGCTCGGCATCGTGGTCGGCGTGCTGCCTGGCCTGGGCGGCCCGAACGGCGTGGCGATCCTGCTGCCGCTGACGTTCACGATGAACCCGACCTCGGCGATCATCCTGCTCTCCTGCATTTATTGGGGCGCGCTGTTCGGCGGGGCGATCACCTCGATCCTGTTCAACATTCCCGGCGAGGCGTGGTCGGTGGCGACCACTTTCGACGGCTACCCGATGGCGCAGGATGGCCGCGCCGGCGAAGCGCTCACCAGCGCCTTCACCGGCTCGTTCATCGGCGCCCTGGTCGGCGTGCTGATGATCACCTTCCTGGCGCCGCTGGTGGCGAAGTTTGCCCTCAAGTTCGGGCCCCCTGAGTTTTTCGCCGTGTATTTCCTCACCTTCTGCAGCTTCATCGGCATGGGCAAGGAACCGAAGGCGAAGATCGTCATCGCCATGTGCGTCGGCTTCGTGCTCGCCGCGGTCGGCCTCGACACCATCTCCGGCCAGCTGCGCATGACGTTCGGCGCGCCGGTGCTGCTGCGCGGCTTCGATTTCCTGGTCGCCGTGATCGGCCTGTTCGGCATCAGCGAAATCCTGATGACGATCGAAGAGGGGCTGGCGTTCCGCGGCAAGAACGGCGCGATCGACCTGAAGGTGGTGCTGAAGACCTGGAAGGCCATGCCGCGCCACTTCGCCACGCTGATGCGATCATCGGCGATCGGCTGCTGGCTCGGCATTACGCCGGGCGGCGCGACGGCAGCCTCCTTCATGGGTTACGGCGTGGCCAAGAACCTGTCGAAGGATCCCGATAGCTTTGGCAAGGGCAACGTCGAAGGCGTGCTGGCGCCGGAAACGGCGGCACACGCGGCCGGCACCAGCGCCTTGCTGCCGATGCTCGCGCTCGGCATTCCGGGCTCGGCCACCGCCGCGGTGCTGCTGGGCGGCCTGATGATCTGGGGCCTGCAGCCGGGGCCGCTGCTGTTCGTCGAGCAGAAGGATTTCGTCTGGGGCCTGATCGCCAGTATGTACCTCGGTAACATCGCCGGCCTGATCATCGTGCTCGCTTCGGTGCCACTGTTCGCCGCGATCCTGCGCATCCCGTTTTCGATCATCGCGCCGGCCATCCTGGTGGTGTGCGCGATTGGCGCCTTCACCGTGCACAACGCGTCGTTCGATATCTGGCTGATGCTGGCGTTCGGCATCGTCGGCTACGTCTTCAAGAAGCTCGACTATCCGCTGGCGCCGCTGGTGCTGGCGCTGGTGCTGGGCGACCGTGCCGAGGACGCGTTCCGGCAAAGCATGCTGGCCTCGCATGGCGGCCTGGGTGTGTTTTGGAGCAATGGGCTGGTCGGGACGATCATGACACTGGCGGTGCTCGGCCTGGTGTGGTCGCTGCTGGGTCCCGCGCGCCAGCGCTTCAGTCGGCGCGCTGCATAAAGAACAACGCCCGTCTCGACGGGCGTTGTTGATTGCGGATCAGGATTTCCCGCTCTTCGACGCGGACTGCTTGTTGCCGGCGTCACTCTTCTGACGCTGGCTACCCTTGTCGGACTGCTGGCTGGCGCCGGTGGTGGCGCCGTTGCGCGCCGCTGGCGGCGTGTTGCCTGGAGCTTGCTGGCCCGACTGCTTGCTTTCGCTGTGATTATGATTTCTTCCGCTGCTGACTTTGCTACTCATCGGATCTCCTTTTGTTGTCGGGGAGATTGCATAATGAACCGGCGAGGTCGTCAGGCTAATAGGCGCACAGCGGTTGTCTGCGTAGGAGATCGCTTACCTGGGCATCGTCGTACCGCCTGCGCAGATACGACGGTCTTGGGGGCGAACGAAAAAAAAGCTCCCGCGAGGGAGCTTTTTCACATTGCAGCCAGCTGCTTAGAAGTTTGCCTTGAACTGCGCGCCCAGGGTGCGCGGCTCGTTGGTGATGCCGGTCAGGTTATCGAAGTCGATTGCTGCGACGGACTGGACCTTGTTGGTGATGTTGCGGCCGAATGCGGCGACTTCATACTTGCCGTCCTGCCACTTGTAACCAACGCGCACGCCGCCTTCGAGCAGCGACTTGGCCCTGTATTCCTTCGCTTCGTACAGGAACATGTTGTACTCGCTGCGATAGGCCCAGTCGGTGACGGCGTAGAACTCGCCGTTCGCCACCGGCGTGCTGTAGCGCAGCGTGAAGTTCGACTGCCACTTCGGTGCGCGCGGCAGCGGATTGCCATCGATGCGCACGGTGCCCGGGAACGGTCCGACCGGATCGGTCACGGTGCAGCCGGCGACGCCGCCGGTATTGGCGAAGTTGCCGCACTGCTGGATGAACAGTTTGCCGTCCTTGATCTCGGTGTCGTTGTAGCTGCCGCCGAGGGTCATGCGCAGCGACTCGGTGAGGATTGCCTGGAAGTCCACTTCGACGCCCTGGCCGGTGACTTTTTCCGCGTTGATCAGCTGGTTCATGTTGATCACGCCACTACCGGCGGTGAGCTGCTTGTCCTTGACGCGGTACTGGAACACGCTGGCCGAAATGCGCGCGCGGCGGTCGAACATGTCCTGCTTGACGCCGGCTTCATACGACAGCACCTTTTCGGCGGTGGCGAAGGAAGGCTGGTCGGCCAGGCTGAACAGGCGACCCTGGAAGCTCGGTGCGCGATAGCCGGTGGCGATGCGGGCGAACAGATTGGTGTCGCGGTCGAGCGCGTAGGTGCCGCTCAGGTCCCAGCTGACGTTGTTGGTGTCGCTGTTGAGTGCGTGGCTGGCCGTGGTCGCTTCGACGCGCTTGGCGGTGAAGTCCTTCTTGTCGTTGGTGTAGCGCAGGCCGCCGCGCAGCTTCAGCTTGTCCGACACGGTGTAGTTCAGCGAGCCGAACGCCGCCCACGACTTGGTGTCCTGGGTCTGGCTGGCGTAGGCCGAATTTTGCGGGTTGCCCGGCGCCAGCGAATCGAAGCTGATGCTGTCGATCTGCATCGATTCCTTGAAGTAGAACAGGCCGCCGATCCACTGCAGCGGACCGGCGACGTTCGACTCGGCGCGGAATTCCTGCGTGGTCTGGCGGTGCTTCGGCAGCAGGTCGGCAGTTTCGACGACGAACGGGATGTAGCCAGGGCCCATCGGCGGTGCGTACACCGCGCCATAGCCGCCGTCGACGTCGGCGCGGCTGTAGAAATCGGCCGTTTCATAGCCGGTGATGGAGTGCAGCGTGACGCCGTCGAGGTTCCATTTCAGGCGCATGCTGCCGCCCTTGGTCTTCAGGGTCTGCTTGTTGACGCCGTCGCTCGGATAGGAGCCGTAGTCGAAACCGTCGACCAGCTCGTTGGTGCCTTGCTTGAGGATGTTGGCGCGGAACAGCGGCGCGGTGTTATTCAGGTCGCGGACGTGCAGGTTGAACAGGGCGCTGAATTCCTTGCTCGGCGCCACCAGCACTTGCAGGCGGCCGGCATTGTCCTTGTAGCCTTCGAAGTCTTTCGTGCCGGTCGGACGCGGATTGTGCACGCGGTCGTCGCGGTTCTGCGACTGCAGCGACAGGCGCGCCGCGACCGTGTCGTTGAACGGCACGTTGATCGCGCCTTCAAGCAGCTTGGCGCCGTAATTGCCGAAGCCGACGTTGACGTAGCCTTCGTTCTTGAACACTGGCTTGGCGGAATCGAACTTGATCACGCCGGCCGGCGAGTTGCGGCCGAACAGGGTGCCTTGCGGGCCGCGCAGCACTTCGATCTGGTCGACGTCGAACACCGGGAAGCCTTTCAGCATCGGGCTCTCTTGGACGACATCGTCGACCACCAGGCCGACCGGCTGCGAGGCGTTCAGGTCGAAGTCGGTATTGCCCTGGCCGCGGATGTAGAAGCGCGGGAACGAGCGTCCGTAGTCCGATTCCACGTTCAGGCTCGGCGCGCGGCCGGCCAGGAAGCGGATGTCCTGGCCGCCGGCGACCAGCGTGTCGAGCTTGTCGCCCTTGAGCGTGGTGATCGCCATCGGCACGTCTTTGATGTTTTCCGAGCGGCGCTGGGCCGTCACAATCACTGTCTCAAGCTGGCCGGCAGGCGCCTTGGCTTCCGCGACCGGCGCGGTTTCCTGGGCCACTGCTGCGTGCAGCGGAAATGCGCCGGCAATGGCGGCGAACATCAGCGAACGGGACTTCTTGAGCGAAATTAGTGATTGGACCATTTGCATTCTGATTCCTTGAGGATGGGACCGTTGCATCGTTATGCAACGCGGGTAGCAAGGATAACAAGTTGTATAGAGTGCCTTGAGACAATATTCGGCAAGTGATGTTTTTTGGCATCGAAAAGTAATCGTTTTGACATTTTTCGATAATTAATTTGACAATATTTCGGCGAACTCCAACTGTTGTTCAATGAGGTGCTCACGGGGCCTTGTCATCACCTTGAAGCAATCTGTTGGCAAAATCGTTGCACACGGGAATCACTCGTGGTGAGAACTCCAACTTCGATTGCGCGCTTATGAAAATCACACCGTTGCAAACCGGCGCCCGCGTCGTCCTGTCGTTCGCCCTTGTCTTGTTGATCATGGTCAGCATGACGGTAGTGGCGCTGTGGCGGCTGCAGACGGCGGACGACACCACCGCCAGCCTGGTGCGCGAAAAGCTCGCCAGGCGCCAGCTCACTTCCGAATTGCTGGGATTGTCCCGGCTGAACGGCGTGCGCGTCGCGGCCGTGGCGCGCAGCGACAGCCTCGAGGTGGGCGACTATTTTCTCGCGCAGCTGGGCGAGGGCGAAAAGGCGCAAGCGGCGCTCGAATCGAAGTTGTCCAGGTTCGCCGCCGATCCCGCCGAGCGCGGTCTGCTCGATCAGGCGGCCGGCGCCAAGCGCGGATACCTCGCCGCGCGCACCGAACTGTTCAGGCTCAAGGATATGGGCAAGACGCAGGAAGCGGCGCAACTGGCCGATGGCGCGCTGGAGTCGACCTTCAGGGGCTATACCGGCGCGCTGGCCGCCACACTCGATCACCAGACCCGCCAGGCCGACCTGGTGGCGCTGGAATCGGGCCGGCAGTTCGCGTTGAGCAGGAACCTGCTGGGCGGCCTTGGCGCGTTCGCCCTGGCCGCCGGCGCCGCGCTGGCGTGGGCGCTGACGCGCAGCATCGTCAAGCCGTTGCGCGAAGCGGTAGGGCACATCGTGCGCGTTGCCGGCGGCGACTTGCGGCCGATCGCCGCCGGGCCGCGGAGCGACGAGTTCGGCCAGTTGCTGGCGGCCGTGCGCGACATGACGGCGCGCCTGTCCGCCACCGTTGGCAAGGTGCGCACCGGCGCGCTGGCGATGGATATCGCCAGCGGCGAAATCGCGGCCGGTAACGCCGATTTGTCGCGCCGTACCGAACAGCAGGCCGGCGCCCTCGAAGAGACCGCGTCCTCGGTGGAAGAGCTGACGGCGGCGGTGCGCCAGAACAGCGGCCATGCGCAGGAGGCGAACGCGCTCGCCGCGAACGCGTCCGCGGTCGCCGGCAAGGGCGGCAAGGTGGTCGCCGACGTGGTGACGACCATGGCGGAGATCAGCGGCTTCGCCGGCAAGATCGTCGACATCACCGCCGTCATCGACGGCATCGCGTTCCAGACCAACCTGCTCGCTTTGAACGCCGCGGTCGAGGCGGCACGCGCCGGCGAGCATGGGCGCGGTTTCGCCGTCGTGGCCGGCGAGGTGCGCAGCCTGGCGCAGCGCTCGTCGACGGCGGCGCGCGAAATCAAGGCGCTGATCGGCGATTCGGTCGACCGCATCGAGTCCGGGCGGCGCCTGACCGTGGTGGCCGGCAGCACGATGGACGACATCGTGCTCAGCGTGCGGCGCGTGACCGCCATCATGGGCGCGATCAGCGAGTCGAGTGCCGAACAGGAGGCGGGCATCGACCAGATCAACAGCGCGATCATCGACATCGATGCGGTCACGCAGCAAAATGCCGCGCTGGTGGAGCAGGCCGCGGCGTCGGCGCAGGCCATGCACGAACAGGCGGGGGAACTGGCGAAGATGGTCGGCTATTTCCAGGTGGCCGACATTCCCGTGGTTGCTGCCGCGCCGGCGCCGGCGCGCGCGAAACCGATGCTGCGGATGGCGGCTTGACGATCCAACCGTCTTACCTGATGTTACAACTGTTGCGGGCTGCTATCACCGCTTGATCCTTTGCCGGCCTACAGTGAGGTCATCTGCACTGTGCAGAAAATCTCAACGGGTCGGATGAAAGGAAACACCATGAACATTTATCTGAAGGTACTCGCCGCGGGCGCAGTCGCACTGGCGCTGTCGCAGCCGGCATCGGCGCAGGTACGGATCGGCGTGTACGCCGGCACACCTGCTTATTACGGTCCGCAGCCAGTGCGTGTGCAACAACAGTATGTCCCGGCCCCGGTGTATTACCAGGAGCATCGCTACAACCACGACTGGCGCGCCCGCCGCGAAGCGCGGCTTCAACGCGAAGAATGGCTGCGCCGCGAAGAGTGGCGCCGCGAACACTGGCGCCGCGAGCAGTGGCGCCGGGACCACTACCGCGATCAGCGCGGCTGGGACGGCCGGTAATCAATTGGTGCCCGATGCTTGAGCTGACCGGACAAAGCTGCCGCGGCACGCCGAAGGGCCGCGAACAAGGCCATCGTACAGGCGCAAGATGACGGCTTGATTACGTCGAAAAAATGCCCGCATCCGGGGACGCGGGCAAGCTGTATGTCGCGCGTTGAGAGAAGCGGGTCTGACCTATGGTCAGACCCCAAGAATCGGCCGAAGTTCAGTTAATACGAGTGGCCCTCGATCCGGCACGACGTGTCGTCAGCGCTCCGCTGACAGCGCCCATTCGGCGGCCTGGCGCGCGTGAATGCCGGTGGTGTCGAACAAGGGCACCGAAGCGTCGTGCTGGTCGACCAGCAGCGAAATTTCGGTGCAGCCGAGGATAATCGCCTGCGCGCCTTGCGCCATCAGGCCGGCCATGATGCGGCGGTATTGACCGCGCGATTCCGGCACCACCTTGCCGAGGCATAGCTCCTCGTAGATGACGCGGTGGACGATGTCGCGGTCTTCCGGCGCCGGCACGAGCACGGCGAGGCCGTGGCGTTGGCGCAGCCGCTCGCGGTAGAAATCCTGCTCCATCGTGAAGCGCGTGCCGAGCAGGCCGACAGTGGAGAAACCCGCCTGCCTGATGGCCGCCGCGGTGGGGTCGGCAATGTGGAACAGCGGAATGGCGACGGCCGCCTCGATCGCCGGGACGACTTTGTGCATGGTGTTGGTGCACAGGACCAGGAAGTCGGCGCCGGCCAGTTCGAGCGCGCGCGCGGCGGCCGCCAGCAGGGCTCCCGCGGCGTCCCAGTCGCCGGCATGCTGCAGCCGTTCGACGTCATGGAAGTCGACGCTGTACAGGATGATCCTGGCCGAGTGCAGCCCGCCCAGGTGCTGCTTCACCGTCTCGTTAATCTGGCGGTAGTACGGCACCGTCGATTCCCAGCTCATGCCGCCGATCAGGCCGATGGTCTTCAAATGGCCTCCATGTTCACGTCGTCCGAGACCCGCTCGCACCATACGCGCAAGGCCTGTTCGCCTGCGCTGGTAAACGCCATCACGCGCGACGCCTTTGCGCGGCTGGCCCAGCCGAGCTGCTGGTAGCGCTCGAGCAGGGCGCTGCCAAGCGCGCCGGCAAGGTGATGGCGCCGCACGCTCCAGTCCAGGCAGGTCCGGCACAGCGGCCTCCGGGTGCTGGCCAGCGCATCGAGGTCGACACCAATGTCGGCGACGCGGCGCCGTCCCGCGGCGGTGAGCACGATGCCGTCGCCATCGACCGTGAAGGCGCCGGCCCGCGCCAGCCGGACGTACACCATGACGCCAAGCTCGCCGGCCAGGTGGTCGTAGCACACGCGCGCCTTGCGCAGCGCCGGCTCGCGCGGGCTCGAACGCAGGCGCAGCGCGCCGGTGCGGAACGCCACGCTCATGAGCGACTCGAGCAGGCGCGCGACGTCCGGGTCGGCCAGCCGGAAATAGCGGTGCCGGCCCTGCGCCTCTACCGCGAGCAGGCGCGCGTCGACCAGCTTGGCCAGGTGGCCGCTGATGGTCTGCTTGGTGACGCCGGCCACTTCCGCCAGTTCGGTGGCCGTCAGGGCCATGCCCGACATCAGCGCGGTCAGCACTTCGGCGCGTGCGTGGTCGCCGACCAGGGCGGAGATAGTGGTGATGTTAGGTCCGTCTCTCATGGTTCGATCTTAGCCGAACCATCGGTCGCCAACAAGGTCATATAGTGAGGGCACATCCAACCACCACGAGCGCGCTCACATGGCCATCACCTGTTTCATCCGCTACCAGATCGACCCGTTCCAACGCGAGCAGTCCCGCCAGTATGCCGAGAACTGGGGCCACATCATTCCGCGCTGCGGCGGCAACCTGCTCGGCTACTTCCTGCCGCACGAAGGCAGCAACGACGAGGCGTGGGGCCTGATTTCCTTCGCCAGCCTGGCCGCCTACGAGGCTTATCGCGCGCGCCTCAGGAGCGACGATGAAGGGCGCG